>MDTB01135169.1_pt1 | contig 12931 bp, 11 predicted proteins | sample 811161 | NCBI WGS metagenome assembly MDTB01 (sample SAMN05326650, study PRJNA326480) | marine metagenome | isolation source: seawater | place: Mediterranean Sea | collected 2009 | reverse complement strand
TCAATAATTCCAGCCTCAATTTCAAAAAATAATGATAAAATTATCCCAAAGGTTTTAAATAAAAATAAAAAAATAAGATTTATATCCGTTCAAAGGTTTACATGGCAGAAAAATATTCAAGGAAATTTATTATTTATAAAAAAATTGAGTGAATCGATTCCAAATATTGAATATAATATATATGGTAAAGGAGATAACTTAAATACTAGTGAGATATACTATTTAGCAGATAGGTTAGGGCTATTAGAAATTGTTAGGGTTAAAGGTACTATTACAAATAATTCTATGAAAAAAATTTTTCGATCTTATGACTATATATTGCAATTAAGCCTATCTGAATCCTTAGGGGTAGCAATCTTGGAGGCAATGCAGCAAGGTGTTGTTCCTATTGTTAGCAATATAGGTGGACTGAAAGATATTGTTGAAAATAATGTAAATGGTATTATAAATGATTTTTTCAAAATTGATGAATTAGTTGAGTCGATAGTAAACCTTATAAATAGTCCTCCCCAACATTCTTTATTTTCAAAGAATTGCATTAATTTTGTAAACGATAATTTTAACAATTATATAGAGTCTCAAAAATTAAATGCTTTATACAAAAAATTAGTAAAAGATATATGATTGAACTTAGTAAACCGTTTTTACCTCCAAAAAATACAATTAATCTTATTTTTAATTCCATTTGGAGGAGCCATAGATTAACTAACAATGGACCTCTTTTAATTCAATTTGAAAATAAATTGAAAAAATATTTTAATATTCCAAATATAAGTATTGTAAGTAGCGGAACGATAGCACTACAGATTGCAATTAAATCTCTTAATCTTAAAAAGAAGATTATAACAACCCCATTTAGCTATGTTGCTACTTCTACATCAATAATATGGGAGGGTTGCGAACCTGTTTTTGCGGATATTGATTCTGAAACATTAAATGTAAATCCTAAAAATATCGAGGAATTAATCGATAAGGATACTGAAGCTATTTTAGTTACACATTGCTTTGGTAATGCATGTGATATTATGAAAATAAAAAAAATTGCTCGAAAGCATAATTTAAAATTAGTTTTTGATTCTGCACATTGTTTTGATGTTGAATATGACGGTAAATCTATATTTAAATATGGTGATATTAGTTTGTTAAGTCTTCACGCAACTAAAATTTTTCACATGGTAGAGGGTGGAGCATTATTTACCAATAATAACAAATTAAAAACAAAATTTGACTTACTGCGAAATTTTGGACATAACGGACCTGAGAAATTCAAAGGTGTAGGTATTAATGGTAAGAATTCAGAGTTTCATGCTGCTGTGGGGCTTGCTAATTTTAATTATATAAATAAAATATTATTCAGAAGAAAAATGCAAGTGAAATATTATGACAAGTTATTATTTAATAAATCGGTACCGATAAAAAAGCAAAAGCTTAATCATAGGATGACCAAATATAATTACTCATATTATCCACTAATATTTCCAAATATTAAGACTACTTTAAAAGTACAAAAAGTTCTTCTTAAAAATAAAATAATTTCAAGAAGGTATTTTTACCCATCGATAAACAATTTAGATTACATAAACCATAAAGATTCTACTCCGCAATTAAATAAAATATCTGGAAAAGTTTTATGCTTACCGTTACACCATTATTTAACAAAAGCAGATCAGAGTAAAATAATAAAAATAATACATCAGTCTATTTAATGAAATCTATTGCTATTATGCAGCCTTATTTTTTTCCTCATCTGGGATAATTCCAATTAAACAATCATGTTGAAAAAATGATAATCTATGATGACATAAAGTTCACTAAAAAAGGTTCGATAAATAGAAACAAACTTAAAAGCAAAGATGGGATCTTTAATATAAGTATACCTTTAAAAAAAGGGTCTTCAAATCTTAGTATAAATGAAAGATATATATCAGATCATTCATATAAGAATCGTAAATATTTTGATTGTATCATTCAGTTAATAAAAGATGTTCTTGATTATGATGAAGAGAGACTAGACAAGTTCTTATTTAATTCTATTAAATCTGCAAGTAGGTTTTTAAATATAAATACTAAAATCATTAAATGTTCAGAAATTGAATTAACTTCAAAAGTTTTTAAGGGAACTGATCGTGTTATTGAAATAATTAAACTTTCAAAAGCTTATAGAAATGTTAATCCAATTAATGGAAAAAATTTATATAAAAAAATTTATTTAAAAAAAAGGAATTACCTTAAATTTTCTTTAAACAAATTATCATAATGGAATAGATAATAAAATTAAATGAATAATGCTATTACGTACTACATCCTTAAATTATATGAAGGGAATAAATATTATTCAAAGCTGATAAAGTTAGTCTCTGTAGAAAATTGCTTAGATTATTTTTTAGAAATGGTAAGATCTAACTGGTTGTGTATTTCCATGATACCTATCTACAATTAACTAAAAAAACTTGATAAATAAAAATCTAGAAAAAATTGCAATTTGGGGAGTACCTCGGTCAGGAACATCTTGGCTAGGTCAAATTTTTAATAGTTCAGCTCACACGAGATATTGTTTTCAACCATTATTCTCGTATGCTTTTAAGAATGGTTTATCGAAGTTTTCTTCAAAAGGTGAAATAAATAATTTTTTTCATAAAATATCAATGTCAAATGATGACTTTGTTGTAAATGGAATGTCAGGTAGTTTAGATAAATCAATCTTGAGCTTCAAAAAAAAAAAAATTACTCATATTGTTATGAAGCATGTGAGATATCTTAACATAATTAAAAATTTATTGCATAAATGTGATAATATTAAAATTATTGGAATTGTCAGAAACCCATGCGCAGTTTTGTATTCATGGTTCAATGCTGAAAAAGAATTTAGTAATGATTGGAAACCAATCGTCGAATGGAAAAATGCTGATAAAAAAAATTTAAAAAAAGAGGAAGAATTTTTTGGTTATTTAAAGTGGAAACAAGTTGCATATTCATTTGAAGAATTAAATGAAAATAAAAACTTTTTTTTGGTTAATTACAATAAACTTTTAACCCAGACCAATGATGAAATACAAAGTCTTTTTAAATTCACAAATATTGAATACACCCAGCAAACAATAAATTTTATAGAAAAAAGTAAAAATACTAATATAAAGCATGATTATAGCGTTTTTAAAAAGAAACAAAAAGATAATCAATGGAAGGGGGGAGTACCTAAAGAAATAACTGATTATATTGAAGAAGACTTAAATAATACAGTTCTGGAAAAATATTTAAAATAGAAATTATGGAAAATAAATATATTGAACTTTTATAAATTTAAAAAAAAATATGAGATCATTCCTGTTGAATATTATCAAATAAATAAGATAAAAAATCCTCTGGTAAGTATTTGTGTTCAAACCTACAACCACGAACCTTATATAAGTCGTTGTTTAGATAGTATAGTTAAACAGAAAACAGACTTTGAATATGAAATATTGATAGGTGAAGACCAATCAAATGATGAAACTAGAGACATTTGCATTGATTATGCTAAAAAATTCCCAGAAATAATTAGTTTATTTTTTCATGACCGAAGAAATAATATTTTAATTAATAATTTTGAAACTGGTAGATTTAATTCCGTATATAATTTATTTTCTTCAAAGGGAAAATTTATTAGCCTTTGCGAGGGAGACGATTTTTGGATAGATGAATATAAAATCCAAAAACAGTTTAATAGATGTTTCAAAAATGATATTGAAATTTGTATCACTGACTATTTTTTAATCAAGGACAAAGTCTTTATTAAACCAAAAAATTTTATTAAACCAAAATCAGAGTTCTTTAAACTAGATTTAAATAAAATTAATGAAGAAAATTATCATTTAAGTCATTTAAGTACCTTTTTTTTTAATAGAAAATATCTTGAATATTTATTTAATCATCCCATGCTATTTAGCTCTTGGGGTTTAGATACTTTATTGATGCCTATTTTTTTTGAAAATGGGGAGATTTATTTTGATAAGCAAAAAATGTCATGCTACAGATTGAATGATAAAGGTTTAAGTAGAATAAAGGAAGACGGATCAGGGAGCATATATAAATTTAAACTTCATCAATTTGAGCAATTAATTGTATTACATCCAAAATACAAAAAATTTATGCAATACAAGATAATGATGAATTCACTAAAATATTTCTGCAGATCTGCAGATTCGATATACTTCATAAATTTCTTGAAATCTTTAATATTTTTTCTGAGATTAAAAAAAATTAGCTTTGTTGCGGTAGAATTGAAAAAATTAATGAAAGTGATAATTAAAAATTTTATGTTCTGGATAAAATGATAAATGTGTGGAATTTTTGGCGAGCTAAGCCTTAAGGATACACTTCTTGAAAAATCTAAATTTCTAAATTTACTAGAGTTGAGTAAAAATAGAGGGCCGGACAAACAAGGATATTTTTCAAACAATTCGTATCTACAGCTTGGGTTTAATAGACTTAGTATAATTGATCTTAGTGATAATGGGGATCAACCGATCTTCTCAAGGGATAAAAAATTTATCATGATTTTTAATGGAGAGATTTATAATTATCTTTCCTTAAAAATAAAATTAGAAATGAATGGAGCAATGTTTAATGGGCATAGTGACTCTGAAGTATTAATAACTTGTTTTCAATATTACGGTATTGATAAAACTCTAGAAATAATTGATGGAATGTTTTCAATTGCACTATTTGATAATTTTGAAAAAAAACTTCATTTAATAAGAGATTTTGCTGGAATAAAACCATTACACTTTGGTTTTAATAATAGGGTTGTAGTATTTGCAAGCCAATATAATCAAATAGCTAAACATCCAGAATTTTCTGATAATTCTTATAATTATGATGTTTTAAAACTCTATTTAACTCAACATTTCATACCTTCGCCATTTGGTTTAATTAAAGACACATATCAAGTATTACCGGGTGAAATTATAACATTTAGTTTGGATGGGGGAAAAATAAAAAAGAGATATTGGGAACTTCCTCGTAGAGTAACTCCAACAATATTTAATCAAGAAGAAGCAGTTAATGAAGTTGAATTATCAATAAATGAATCAATTAAAAAACAAATGATATCTGATGTACCATTGGGCGTTTTCCTTTCAGGAGGAATTGATTCAACATTAATTAGCTTATTGGCAAAAAAAAATACTAATAATGCTCTTAAATCATTTACAATTGGCAGTAATAGTAGAATTCATGATGAATCAGAAAATGCAAGGGAAAATGCAAAAAAAATAGGTTTATCATTCGAAATAGGAATAATGAATTCTACTATTGCAAAAAATAAAATTGATCAAATTGGTAGTTCTATAACTGAACCTTTTGCAGACCTTTCACTCATTCCAACTTACTATGTTTCAAACATGGCAAAAAAAAATGTAACAGTGATTTTATCAGGAGATGGAGCTGATGAGTTGTTTTTTGGATATGATAGGTTTAGTTCAATAGTAAAAAATTTTAGAATTCAAAAATATCCATATTGGTTAAAATATATTATTTATGGGTTTGATAAAATACTCTTCAACAATGACCATATAAATAGTAATAGCCTATTTGACCTTCCCGGAAACGCACAACTCTATTTGCAACAAAGGTTTCCTTCCGATTTACTTAATTTAATTCTTCCAGAATTAAAAAATATTTCAATCCCAAATAATTTTGATATTTACAACTATAAATATCCAAAAACTAAATCGGACTTGCTACAATTTATGCGTTATGCTGAATTTTATGGTATGATGCAAAAAACATTGAGAAAAGTTGATATGGCTAGCATGCATAACTCTCTGGAGGTCAGACTTCCATTTCTAAATAAAAATTTTTTAGAGACTGCTTTAAAAATTGATCCTTTTTTAAGTTTTAACAGACAAATTGAAAATAAAAATATTTTAAGAGAAATAATTAAAAGAAAAAACAAAAATTTAAAGTTAGAAAAAGCTAAAAAAGGCTTTTCTGTACCAATCACCAAATGGATAAGAAAAGAACTTCAAAAAAATATTAGAGAAACTGTCATGGATAACCATCTAATAAATCATTTTGGTTTAAATAAAGTTGAATTAGAAAATCTATTAACAAATCATATAAATAGTAATAAAGATTATAAATGGCCAATTTTTACAATTTATACATTATTCAAATGGAGAAGTAACTTAACTTGATAAAAATATTATATACCATACCTAATTTTGATACTGCTGGAAGCGGGAAAGCACTACTTAAAGTTGCCAAAAGTTTAGATAAAACAAAATTTGAACCTCATATATGTTGTTTGCACACAAAAGGAGATTACTATAAAACAGTTCAAGAATCAGGAATACCAATACACATAAAAGAAACAACTCATTCAATGATTCCGAGGTTAAAGGGTATCAAGGATTCTATCGTCTTAGCTAAATTTTTTAAAAATCTTAATATTGATATAATTCACTCATTTCATTATCTTGATGATTATTCTGAAGCATTAGCAGCTAAATTCGCAAGAATTCCATGGGTATACACAAAAAAAAATATGAATTGGGGATCTAATTCATGGTATTTAAGAACATTGCTTTCAAAACATATATTGGCACAAAATACTGAGATGTTGAAAAGTTTTTTTCCAAATAAAAATAAAGTAAGTTTCGTTCCAAGAGGTGTAGACACAAAAGAATTCTATCCAAGTAAACCAAAAAGAAAAATCTTAAAAAAATTAAATATAGGTGCAAAGGATATTGTTCTAATATGTGTTGCGAATTTGCATCCAGTAAAAGGGGTTGAGACATTAATTGATGCTTTTTTACAATTACCAAAAAATTTATGTCCAATCCATTTACTAATTTTAGGTTTTAAAGATAACGAATATGGAAAAACTTTAGAAAGAAAAGTAGATTTCACTGACCAAAAATATAAAATTCATTTTACGGGAAAAGTCAATAATGTTAAGGATTATTTGTCGATAAGTAATTTATTTATCCTTCCTACTTTGGATTTTAAAAGAAAGGAGGGATGCCCAGTGGCATTATTAGAGGCTCTTGCAAGTGGTCTAAATGTACTAGGTAGTGATGTTTGTGGGATAAATGACATTTTGAAAAATTTTCCAGAAAATCTTTTTCAACCCGGTAATGTAATAGACCTAATAACAAAAATTAAAATTCAATTGATGAATAAAGATGCACATAAAAAAAATAGCTTGCTTGAGCATACTATAAAAAACTATGATATATTTGTTGAAGCGAAGAGACATGAAGATATTTATTTAAAAATTTTAGGTAAAATAGAATAAAATGAACAATCTTGACTTGAATGCAATTTCACATTGGTTTGCAACAGGATTCTTTGAAAATGGAAATAAATCATTTCTCCTTAATAGTAAATATAATAATCCCTTTGGACCCCATATAGAATGGTTTTATGAACCGCGAAATATCTCTTTTAATTCTGCATTAAACGAATTTGGCGACTTATTTGAATCAGTCCTAAAAATAAAAACTAAAAATAAGAAAATTATTTTACCTTTATCTGGAGGTCTTGATTCAAGAACAATTGCAGCGGGATTAAAAGACGAAAAGAATATTGTAACATATTCATATGAATTTGAACATGGAATTCCAGAAATTAAATATGCTGAAAATATAGCAAATGCGTTTAACTGGGACTTTCATCAATTTAAAATAAAAAAAGGATATTTATGGGATAAAATTAAGAAACTTGCTTCTATTAATTCATGTAGAACAGAATTTACTCATCCAAGGCAAATGGCTGTAATTGAGGAAGTTTCTAAGCTGGGCGACATATTAATATCTGGATCTTTGGGCGATCTATTATTTGATAGTTATTCTTTAAGTAATAATTTGGGAAATGATCAGATAAAAGACTTTTTTAAAAATCTGATTTTGAAACCAAGTGGTTTAGAATTAGTAAACGACTTATGGTCTTACTGGGAAAAGGATAATGACTTTAATTCATATTTAGATCAAAAATTAGATCGGCTCTGTAAACAAATTATTATAAATAATAATTCGAATAAAGTTAAAGCATTTAAAATAGAATATTATGTTAAGAACTGGACTAACGTCAATTTGAATATATTCAATTCTTATGTTTCAACTTTTGCACCTTATCATGATGAAAGGCTTTGTAAATTTATATGTACTGTTCCTGAGGAGTATCTTAAAAACAGAAAAATTCAAATTGCATATATTAAGAAAAAAGCTCCCTTACTGGCAAGAATTCCCTGGCAATCCTATGATCTTAACCTTTATGAATTCCATCGTTTTAATACGTTATATTTTCCAAGACGAGTCTACAGGTATATTGACAGAAAAATCAGATATAATATTTTTAAAAAGCATGAACCAATTAAAAGAAATTGGGAAATCCAATTCAATGGTAAAAAAAATAAAAAGCACCTAGAGAATTGGTTATTTAATAATAAAAAATTAGACTCGATAATCCCGAGTGGATTAGTATCAAAATATTATAATAAATTTAATGATAACGATAAAGTTTATTATAGTCACATAATTAGTATGCTATTAACCCTCTCAGTTTGGGCAAAAACAAACAATGAAAATTAAAGTAGCTATTTATTCTGGTTCTGCACCCGGCCCAATTTTTATTGAAAATCTAATAAAAACTTTATCATCTCAAAAAATTCAAATCTACATTTTTGGTGATCAAGAGGAATCATACATTAATTTATTTAAAAATGTTAAACTTATTACTAGGCGAAAAAATCGTTTAAGTAAAATTTTCTTTTTTATTAAACAATTCTTGACTTTAACTTTAATTAAACCAAAAATTTTTTACAAAGTATTGAAATACTATCTAAAAAATTCAAATGATATAAATTCAAATTTTTATTTTTGGTTAAATAAAGTAATGCCTGTAGCAAATAATTTACCAGATATTTTTCACATACAGTGGGCGAAATCATTAAGCTTTTGGATATTTCTAAATGAAATATTTAATATAAAAATTATTTTGAGTTTAAGAGGAGCGCACGTTAACTATTCACCTTTAAATGATAAAATGTTAGCTTTGGAATATAAAAGATTATTTCCAAAAGTTGATTTTTTCCATGCAGTTTCTGATGCAATTTTAAAAGAGGCATTGAAATATTCAGATATAAATGTTAATGCTAAGGTAATCTACACTGCGTTCAATAAAGTAAATTTTATGCAAAAAAAAAATCAGGAAATAAAGACCTCTTATAACTTCATCTCTGTCGGAAGGCATCATTGGAAAAAAGGTTATCAATATTCAGTTTCTGCGATAAATACGCTCTTAAAATTAGGACTTAATGTTAATTATACTATAGTTGCAAAAGGGAAACCTTCCGAAGAAATTTTATACCAAATTAGATATTTAAGAATTTATGATAATGTAAAATTAATTAGTATGCATAAACAAGAGGATATCTATAGGGAGATTTTTTATTCTGATTGTTTAATCCTACCAAGCGTTGAGGAGGGTATTGCAAATGTGATAATTGAATCAATGGGATTGGGAACTCCAGTTATCAGCAGTGATTGTGGTGGAATGAAAGAAGTAATCAAAAATGGTCAAAACGGATTAATTTTTAAATCTCGTGACGTAGATGATCTTGTAGATTGTATGAATTTAATGACTAAATTAAATGATAAAGATAGAAAGTTGATGGTTGAAAATGCTAAGAAAACGATAAATAATAAATTTTCGATGAAAAGATTGGGTTCTGAAATGTATGAATTATATCTTAAGGTTTTAAATGATAACTCTAACTAGTTATATAGGAAGAAAACCTCACGGAATAAAAAAAATATTCAGAAAAGTAATTTTTTATTTTTCAAATGATAGGTGGAGAGAACTTTTTTTTTATATAATTACTGAGGCATTAAACAATTTTCCCTTTGTAGTTTTAAAATTTTATAAGAAAAAAAAATGTCCTATATGTGAATTTGAAGCAAATAATTTTATTCATCTAAGTAATAGCGTAGAAATTTCATGGAACTCTGCATGTCCAAGATGTGATAGTAGATCTAGACATAGGGGCTTATTTTTTGTTTATAAAAAATATATTAAAAATAATAAAATTAAAATCCTTCATTTTGCTCCAGAAAGTATATTATCACCCTTATTTACCGGAGAAAACCATTCTTATTATACTACTGATTTATATATGGAGAACGTTTCTTATCCAAATGAAGATATTCAAAAACTGAGTTTTAGTGATGCTTCATTCAATTTGATATTATGTAATCATGTTTTAGAACATGTAGAGGATGATGAAAAAGCAGTCAAAGAGGTTTCAAGGATACTTATGAAAAATGGAATTGCAATTATAACCATCCCAGGAAATTGGAAAAGCGAAAAGACAATTTCTCAAAATCCTTACTATAATAATGGACATTACAGGCATTATGGGTTAGGTATAATAAGGTTATTGAGAAAAAATTTTAAAAATGTTAAGAAAATAAATATGCACAGATATAATCTCAATTTATATGCAATAAAAAAAATGGAAGTTGCTTTTATATGCGAAAAATAAAGTTAGGTTTCATATTATCGAATAAACCAACTTATTCTGAAACATTTTTAAATTTAAAATTTAAAAATTTAAAAAAAATTGGTTATGATGTTGTGTTTTTTTCAAATAATAAAAAATATTATTCGACAAATGATATAAAATTTTCAAAATTTAAATTGTTAGACTTTATATCATCCTGTTTCGCATTTATAATGTTAATATTTTTTTCACCTTGTTCAATGTTAAAATTTTTAAAACTAGAGAAAGTTGATAAGAGGCCACTAATTAAAAGATGGAGAAATCTTTTTGTTAACTCACGAATTCTTATCGAAAAATTGGATTATCTACACTTCCCTTTTTTAACACTAACTCACACTAGGGAGAATATAGCTTCAGCTATTGGAGCTAAAATGAGCGCAAGTATGAGAGGATTTGATATTTCAATATATCCATTAAAACATCCTGGATGCTATAATAATCTGTGGATAAAAATTGACAAATTACATTCGATATCAAACTCATTATTACTTGAAGGAATAAGACACGGGCTTCCGAAAAATATTAATTCGCACATTATAAACCCATCAATTGATTTGAAATTTTTTAGAAATAACTTGTTTAAAAAATCTAACATTAATAATAAAAAACATAAAATTCATTTTTTAACTGTTGCTAGATTAAACTGGAAAAAAGGATTAGAATCTACTCTTGAAGCATTAGCCATTTTTAAAGAAAAATGTTCAGCTAATTTTACCTATTCAATTATTGGTGATGGTATTGAAAAAGAAAGACTTTCCTATGCGGTAAAAAACTTAGGCTTAGATAAAATTGTTCAATTTAAAGGACAACTGGGGATTGAAAAAGTCAAAGACTATTATAAAAAATCTGATATTTACTTACAATATAGTGTTCAAGAAGGTTTTTGTAATTCAGTACTTGAAGCACAAGCAATGGGCTTATTAGTTATTGCATCAAATGCTGAAGGTTTAGAGGAGAATATTATTGATGGAAGAACTGGATGGATAGTCCAAAAATATAACCCCAGCCTTTTGGCAGAAAAAATTGAAAATATTATAAATATAAAAAATAATAAACTAGATTTGGTAAGGAAAAATGCAATTGAAAGAGTCAATAAAAAATTCAATTTAGATAACCAGATTAAGCTTTTTAAAAACTTTTATGACTAATATAAAAAATAAATATGAAATATGTATTATTGGTGGACTTGGTCATGTCGGTTTGCCCCTTGGGATTTATTTTTCTGAAAAAAATGTAAAAGTATGCTGTTATGATATTAATGAAGCGATGATGGCAGAAGTAAAAAATGGACAAATGCCATATATAGAAAAAAATTCTGAAACTTTATTAAAAAAAAATATAAAAAATAAAAGGTTATCTTTTTCAACTAACCCTGAATCAATTACTAAATCAAAAATAATAATTATCGCTATTGGAACACCAGTTGATGAGTTTTTAAATCCTGAGGTAAGTAGTTTCTTAAAAATATTAGAAAATCTTAAGCCATATTTTAAAGATTCACAATTAGTTATTATTCGTAGCTCTGTTTATCCTAAAGTATGTGAGAAAATAAATTATATACTTGGAGAGAACTTAAATATTGATCTGGCATATTGCCCTGAAAGAATTGTACAAGGAGCTGCTTTTGAAGAACTCGGCCAATTACCACAAATAATCTCTGGTTTTTCAGCCTCTGCTATAAAAAGAGCTTCAAAATTGTTTAGTCTAATAACTGATAAAATAATTTATTCAACAGTAGGAGAGGCAGAATTAATGAAGCTTTTTTCAAACTCATGGAGATATATACAATTTGCAATTGCAAATCAATTTTTTATGATTGCAAATGATTATGGTGAAGATTTTGATAAAATCAGAAAAATCATGATGAAGGATTATAAACGTGCTTTGGGTTTACCAAAGGCTGGATTTACAGCAGGTCCATGTTTATTGAAAGATACAATGCAATTATCATCCCACTACGATAATAATTTTTTATTGGGTCAAGCAGCTATGAATATCAATGAAGGAATTCCTAATTATGTAATTAGAAATTTGAAAAAGACAGAAGACTTAACTAATAAAAAAATTGGAATTCTAGGTATGGCATTTAAAGCAGAAATTGATGATATAAGAGGATCTTTATCATATAAACTAAAAAAACTGTTATTTTTAGAAGGAGCAAATGTTTTATGTTCAGACCCATTTGTTAAGAATAATAATTTTTATAAAGCCAATGAAATAATTGATAAATGTAAAATAATTATAATTGGTACTCCGCACAGTAAATATAAAAAATTAACTTTTAAAGGTAATAAAATAATTGATATTTGGAATATTATTAAATCTTAATCTTTTATAAAAAAAAAGAAATTTTATGTAACATGGATAGATGAATTTTTTAATTAATGG
>MDTB01077476.1_pt1 | contig 12931 bp, 12 predicted proteins | sample 811161 | NCBI WGS metagenome assembly MDTB01 (sample SAMN05326650, study PRJNA326480) | marine metagenome | isolation source: seawater | place: Mediterranean Sea | collected 2009 | reverse complement strand
TTTTTGATACAGTTTCATTGCTTATTAATTTACCTACTTGACTATGTGCATCGATTAATGTGCCATTATAAATGGTATCTGCATAAGTATTCCCGCTCAACAACAAACTTAAAAACACAATGCCTAAAAGTTTTTTCATGTACAAAACTTTACCATAAAAATTACCTTTACTGAAATCTATCAATGAACCTGACCCAGTGGCGTATTGGAAATGTATAAAGTGTTAAATAAATTCGAAAAACTTAATTATAAAAAATATAACCGTCAGGTTAGAGCATAGCTCAGCTGTGTTAAAACTGTGTCAGCTCTTTTTACTAACGTCTAATTGCATAATAAAATCAATGGTTTTATTTTACACTTGCCGATAGCATCAAATTCAAATAATCGTTAAAAAATAAAAGGAGTAATTGAACTATCAATGGTTTTTCTAAACCGAGAGTCGGAGGTTCGAGTCCTCCAGGGCGCGCCACACAAAAAAAGTTTGTAATTTTAGTTAAAATAAATTTTTAATTTTTATTTTGCTTATTGCAATCTGCTCTCATAAATCATAAATCGAAAACTTGTGGAATTTTTTTAATTCTATTGTTCAATTTTGTTGATCTAATTTTTGATATTCTAGACATTTTTTTCGACATTTTTTTGCTATTACCAAGGTTATTTTTAATATCAAGGAGTTGGTTTATATCCTGATTTCTTAAGTTACTATTTAAACCTAATAACTTTTTAAAACTTAATTTTCCTGATTTTACTTGCTCAATTATTTTACCGACAACTTCATAAGCCTTTTTTTTTCCAATTGTAGGAGCCAAAGTCATTGTTATATTCTCAGAGTAGATTAGATCTCTAGTTAAGTTAATGTTTTCAATCATTTTTCCTTTGTTAATAACTAATTTTTTTAATAAAATATTAAATTCTTCCAACATTAAATTAAATTTTGGAAAAATATCTTTCATAATTTTTTTTAGATAGTATTGAGAACCCAAATCACCCTCATTCTGAATTTCCATTACGTTTATTCCTTTAGGAAAACAACTTTCCATATCTTTTCCTAGAGTAATTAATCTATATATATACTTTGGATTTATTTTTTGAGGCATTGTTGAACTGCCTATAGTTTTTTTATTTTGATTTTCAAAGATTTCTTTAATTTCATCACGCATATGAAAACTAAGTTCAGTTCCTATATTTTTAATTACAGAACCATAATGACTACAAAGTAAAATATATTCTGATATGTTATCAACCATTGATCTTGAGGGTATTAAAATGCTATTTAGATTTAATTTTTTACGCAAATCTTCATATATGAGTTCTCCCTTATCTTTAAATGAGTGCATTGCTCCCACTGCTCCACCAAAAATTAATATAAATAATCTCTTTTCTATTTCTGAAAATCTTTCCTCTAATCTTAAAATTAATTCAGTCCACTCTGAAATTTTAAAACCAAATGTAATAGGCATCGAGTGCTGTCCATTTGTTCTAGCTATCATCGGAGTATTTGAATATTTATAAGAAAGATCAGACAATATTTTTAAAGAATCTGATATTCTAAACATCGATTGAATATGAGAGTTTCTTAAAATTAAAATCATCCCTGCGTGCATAATATTATGAGTGGTAGCACCATAATGAACGTATTTTCTGCTTTCTTTTGTGCATTTTTTTGCGATAAAATTAGTTAATGTAGCAATCGGTGCATTAGTTTTCCTTACTTCTTTTTGAATTTGCTTAAAATTTAAAAGATTAATATTGCATTTTTTTGAAATTTCTAATGATGATTTTTTTGGTATAATATTTAATTTACCAAGAGTTAGTGTAAATTCTTTTTCGATAAATAAATAACTTTTATAAAAATTCTTTTCATCAAAAAAACTATTTATGATTTTTATTGATTTTTTTTTATTATATTTTTTCATAATAAATTAAATTTTAAACATCTTTATAAATCTGAATTTTTAATGTATAATAATTAAAAAATAACAATAGGAGAAAGTTATGAAATATATACCAAAGTTAGTTTTGCTTATACTATTCTCTTTTTTTGCTTCTCACACTCAGCTTATGGCTGAATATCCAGAAAAAGAAATCAAAGTAATAGTTAATTATGGAGCCGGAGGTGGCGTTGATCGTACAGCAAGATCTTTACAAAAGTTTTTACCCACTGAATTTGGTAAAACAGTTGTTGTTGAAAATCATAAAGGTGCTGGTGGAAAAATTGGCCTTAAAAAATTTATGAAAGAACCCAGAGACGGTTACACAATATTGACTGCTTTTGCTCCAGCTACTACGTATGTTAAATTTAAAGATCCTTCAGTCTTTAAAACAGACGATTTAGATATCATTAATATTCAATGGATCGATCCCGCGATAATTATTGCAAGAAAAGATACTGGTTGGAAAAATATAGATGATATGATCAAGGCTGTTAGAGCTAACCCAGGCAAGTATACGTTTGGGTCAAGCGGTAAAGGTTCAGTAGGACCAGTTTTAGCTAGAGTTCTTTTTAAAAAACTTGGCCTCGATATTAAAATTGTTCCGTATAAAGGTGGTGGAAAAACCAGAAAAGCATTTATTTCTGGAGAAGTTCACATGACAGCGGCAGGATCTGGTGGGGCACTAAAAGCAAAAAAATACTCAGTTGTTCTAGGTGCATTCATGGATGGTAGTGTTCCCGGATGGGAAAAAGCTAGACCAGTTAATAAACTTCTTAAACAGTATGGATATAAAGTTAAAGTTCCATACGGTGGTGCATATAGATTTCATGCAGTTCACAAAGATGTGAAAGCTAATTATCCAAAAAGATATAAGAAAATTGTTCAAGCTTATAAAAAAACAACCAGATCTAATAAAAACTTCATAGCATTTGCTGATAAGACTAAAGTTGGTAGATCTTGGTTAGGTCCAAAAAAATCAAATAAATTATACAGGAAAATTGATAAAGAATTTACTGATATAATGAAAAATAACTAAAGATTTTTAATTTATTATTGGAGGGGATAAATTTCCCCTCCAAATTACTATGAAATATTTAAAAAAAAAATTTTTAAATGAGTTCAATTTTTTTGTAATCATAATTATTACTTGGTCATATTATTTTTTAGAGAGTACACTGAAGCTAGAAGACGGCAAGGAAAGTGTGTTATTAATAAAGCCACTTTTTTTTTTGTTATTGATTACTTCTTTTATTGTTATATTAGAATCTTTTTATTATAATTTAAAAACATCAAGTGATTTACTAGAAAAAAATAAATTTTTATTCTTGATATCAGTTTTGATATTTTTTTTATTGATTAATTTTTTAGGTTTTTTAATGTCTTCCTTTATATTTTTTATATCACTCAGTTATTTACTAGGTTTTAAGAGTAAATTAATTTTTATTCCTGCTTTTTTATTAATAATTATAATTTTTTTATTTTTTTATAAACTTTTAAAAATACCTATTCCTTTATGATAGATTTAAATGATTTAATAGGTGGACTAAACCTTTTATTTTCATGGAAAATGCCAATTGCTATTTTTTTTGGAATGATTCTTGGATTGATAATAGGAGTCATTCCAGGAATGACAGCAGCTCTTGGTCTAGCAATTATTTTACCTCTCACACTATCACTTGATGCCTTAACTGCACTAATCTTAATGACATCAGTTTATACAGGAAGTTTAACTGGAGGAGGAATTTTGGCCATATTAATAAATACACCTGGAACACCAGGCGCAGTTGCAACCACATTTGATGGTTATCCTATGACAAGATCTGGACATCATAATGAAGCACTGGGGTTGCAAATATCTTCATCAGTCATTGGAGGAATCTTGTCTTATCTAGCATTACTAATTGCTATAAAACCAATGACTTGGCTAGCATTAAAGTTTGGTTCATCAGAAATGTTAGCTCTTACGGTATTTGTAATAGTATTTATTGGAATTCTCCAAGGCAAATATTTAAGCAGATCTATATTTGCAGGTATTTTCGGTATTCTAGTATCAAATATTGGCACAAGTGTATCAACTGGTGTTGCTAGAGGAACTTTTGGATTTGCCGAACTTGAAGATGGTTTGCCATTAATAATTTGTATAATAGGTATGTTTGCCATTCCCGAATTACTATCGTTAGTAAATAGGAAATCTATATCTGATGATCAAATTAATAAAGAGAATAAAATTTCAGATCTTTTTAAAGGTATTTATCAATCATTAAAAAGAATAAAAGTTTGGATATGCGGAAGTCTTGTTGGAATATTCGTTGGTGTTTTGCCAGCTGCTGGCGCTACTATTGCATCTTTATCAAGTTATTCGCTCGCAAAAAAATTTTCTAAAAATAAATTTAATTTTGGCAAAGGTGACCCCGACGGTATAATTTCAGCAGAAAGTGCAAATAATGCATCTGAGGGCGGGGCGATGGCAATATTATTGTCATTGGGAGTGCCTGGCAGTGCTTCAACAGCAGTTATTTTAGGTGGATTTATGCTTCATGGACTAGTTCCAGGCGGTGGTCTTTTCCGAGATAACGGCCCACTAGTTTATGGATTAATAATAGGCAATGTGTTTCAGATGATATTATTAGGATTTTTTGCAACCTTCATTGCATTTTATGTAGGAAAAATTGTTAAAGTTAGATCATACATCTTGGTACCTCTTTTAGTTATATTAATGTCAATTGGATCTTTTGCATATAGATATTCGGTTTTTGATATTTATATACTCTATATTTTTGGAATTATCGGATGGTATTTAAAAAAATTTCATTTCACACCTTTGAGTTTTATGATTGGTTTATTTTTAGGCAGGCAAATAGACGAAGATATTGAGCGAGTTATCATTCTTTTTTCTGATAATCCTTTTAAAGTTTTTGAAAGTGCAATTACTTTAACAATATCATTATTAACTTTGATATCATTAATTTATTATTTTTACTCAAAAATTAAAAATGAGAATAAAGCAGCTTAAATCTATAATAGTAAAAAAAAAACTTAAGGTACCTAGAAAAAATTCATTCGGTACCCAAAAATTTAGATCAGGTTTTTTTGTTAAATTGACTGAACAAAATGGTGTTGAAGGCTACGGTGAAGGGTTTTGTAACTGGCCAAATTTTTCTGCAGATTATAGAGACAAGTATATTAATGATCTTTTTAAGCCCTTAATTCAAAACTTCGAATTTTCTAATCCTGAACATTTATATTTTTATCTAAACAATCAAACAGAAAAAATTAAAATTCAGTCAGGAGACTTTGGAGCAATAAACCATTGTTTAGCAGCTATAGATTTGGCTGCCTGGGATTTGTTTTCTAAGTTAAAAAAAAAAACCATTAAGAAATATTTTATATAAAAAACCCAATTCTGAAATTCCCCTATACGCTAGTGGGTTGACTAAAGAAAATTTTAATAAGTTTTATCCGAATATTAAAAAATTTAAAATAAATCATATTAAAATTAAGGTTGGTTTTAAAGAAGAGGAAGATTTAAATTTTTTAAAAATTATTTCAAAACTTGATTTTAAAACTATTATGGTTGATGCCAATCAAGCATGGAGTGAAATCGAAGCCATCAAGAGAATTAGAAAATTAGAAAAAATAAATAAACTTTATTGGGTAGAAGAGCCTATAATGGCTAATTGCAATGTAAAATCGTGGTTAAAATTAAAAAGAAAAATTTCAAGTTGTATCGCTGCGGGGGAAAATCATTATGGTGAAACTAATATTATTAATTATTTGAATAAAAAATGTTTTGATTTTTATCAACCAGATGTAACAAAATATGGTGGTATAACAAGTTTTATAAATATTTATAAAAAAAATAAAAAAAAATTAAATATATAACACCGCACTACCTTGGTTCTGGGCCTGGACTTTTTGCCTCTGCTCACCTAGTATCGGGCATATCAAATGTTCCACTTGAGTTTGATGTTACAGAAAACCGAATTAGAGATACAATTTTTAAAAAAAATTTAAAAATTAAAAATGGAAATCTAATTTTAAATAATAAGCCAGGCATTGGCATTAAACTTAAATTCTAATTTTCTACATTAGAAAGTAAAATGTTTAAAGTTTATATGTTAATGAGCCTAGACCAACATAAGCATAGTTATGTAGGATATACTCAAAATCTAAAAAAAAGATTAGCTCTACACAATAGTAATAAAGGAGCAAAGTATACACGCGGCCGAAAATGGATTGTTATTTATCACAAATGTTATGAAACTAAATCAATTGCATTGAAAGAGGAGATAAAATTAAAAAAAAACTATAAATTAAGAAATAAGTTAAAGAAGATATTTAAGAAATCCAATCTGGAAATCTAAAACCTTTTGAATTTAAAAATTCTTTATTATAAATTTTTGAAGAGTATCTTGATCCATAATCACAGAGAATTGTAACAATATTTTTGTTCGGACCGATTTTTTTACCAAGCTCTATTGCCCCGCCTATATTGATCCCGGACGATGGACCCAAACTTAAACCTTCGGTTTTTAAAAGATCATATATGATATCTAAAGCATATTGGTCGTGTATTTGAAATGCTTCGTCTATTTTTGCATTTTTGAAATTTTCAGTTATTCTAGTTGTGCCTATTCCCTCTGTAATTGACTCACCAGAGGCACTTAATTCTTTATTTTTAATATAGTTGAATAATGCTGAGCCTTGTGGATCACAAAGACCAATAACTACATCTTTCTTTTTATTTTTTAAACCTTCAGCGGTTCCAGATAAAGTTCCACCAGTGCCAACTGAACATATGAATGCATCAACGTTATTTTTTGTTTGTCTTAATATTTCTGGTGCGGTAGTTTCAATATGAGATAATTTATTTATTGTATTATCAAATTGGTTTGCCCAGTAAACTTTTTTATCACTTGTTTTACCTAATTTTATTGCTACATCCTGTGAGTATTTTACATAATTTTTTGGATTAGCATAAGGAACGGCGTCTACTTCAATCAGATTTGCGCCCAAATTTCTCAATGCACTTTTTTTTTCTTCGGACTGTGTTTTTGGAATAACAATTGTAGTATTTATATTATAATAATTTGCTACCATAGCAATTCCAATACCTGTATTGCCAGCAGTGCCCTCAACAATAGTACCATCAGTTTCTAACAAGTTTTTTTTTAATGCGTCATTTATAATATATAACGCGGCTCTATCTTTTACTGATTGACCCGGATTTAAAAATTCAGCTTTACCGTAAATATTACACCCACTTAGTTCAGATGGTTTTTTTAGATATATAAGAGGCGTATTTCCTATTAAATCAATTACAGATGTTTTATTCATTAATTTATTTTTTTGATAAAAAATTGTGTAACATCAGTATGATCTAAAGAAAAGCCTGTTTCGCAATAATCAAGATAATAATTCCAAAGTCTTTTGAATTTTTCGTCAAAATCATTACTTTTTAATTTAGGCCATGCATTATTGAAATTTTGTTTCCATTCTAGAAGTGTTCTCGAATAATCGTAACCAAATGAAATTTTGTGGTATAGTTTAAAACCATTATTTTTAAACAATTTTTGTAAAATACTTTTAGTTGGGAGCATACCTCCAGGAAAAATATATTTTTGAATAAAATCTACATTGTTTAAGTATCTTCTAAATGAACCTTCATTAATAGTAATAATTTGTAAACATGCTGTTCCATTTTTTTTTAATAAATTATTCAATTTTTCAAAATAAATGTTCCAATATTTTTTCCCTACAGCTTCAAACATTTCAATAGATACAACATTGCTGTATTTTTTGTTAATTTTTCTATAATCTTCAAAAAAAACATTATTATGATTTAATTTAGTATATCCATATTGTTTTTTACTTATCGTGTATCCATCTACGCTGACCCCATTTTTTCTTTGTTTTGATCTATCAATAAATCCACCCCAACCACAACCAATTTCACAAATATCGCTTGATGAGTTAATATTTAAATTTTCTATAATAGAATCATATTTTTGTATCTGTGCTTCAAGCAAGGTTATTTGTTTATTTTTGAATAATGCTGATGAGTATGTCATACTACTATCAAGCCATTCTTTATAGAAATTGTTACCAAGATCATAATGAAAACTAATATTCTTCTTTGCTTGATTAATTGTATTTTTTTTTAAAATAAAATTAACACTTTCAATAATTTTATTATAAAAATTTGGTTTCCAATTATTCTTTTTGAGCTGTTGATTTTTTAGTAAAATTTTAAGTAAATGATTAAGATTTGATGTATCCCATTTTTTTGAAATATAACTCTCAGCAAAACCAAGGTCGCCTCTAAGAACGAGATCTCGAAATACACTGTGATCATTTATAATTATATTTGACTCTAAATCTCCCAATTTGCCGATATATTTTTTTTCAAATAAATTATCAAAGTTAAACCTAATTTTTCCCCATAAAATTTTTTCGAATTCTTTGTCAACTATTTTTTTAAAAAAATTCATTATGAAAAGCTAAAATTATTTTTTATTCTTTTATTTTTGTAATTAAATTTACTTCTTTTAATTAAAATTTTTATCGCTTGAAAATGTATCATAATCATAACTTTTTGTGCATAAAACAATCTTTTGATAGCCATAAAAAATAAATTTTTGTCGTTCAATTGAATAAATTTTATATTCATACCAGTATAAAGCTTTTCCTTTTTACTTAAGGCATTAATCATTACTTTAAGTCCTTTTTTTTTAAAAATTACACTAAAAAAATATTTCAGATCCATTTTAAGAAATGGTGATACGTATAATTTCTTATCCAACCTGTGATTATTGATGTTTTTTGAACTTAATTTCTTAAAATACATATGTTTTTCATGATGAGTATTCCTAACCTCATAAATGATATACTTAATTTTTTTTTTATGACTCACAAAATATATAGAAATAGGGTTAAATATATATCCAAAAAATTTTGGAGAGGTTAATAAATGAATAGAGTATTTTCTATTTGTGTTATATTTTTTTTTTAATGTATTAATTATAAAAGAGTACAAATTTCCTTTTAAATTTCCATAGTCATTAAAGTTTATACTAAAAATATTAAATTTATTTATTGATATAAACTTTAAATCGTCAATTTCTTTAGTTTTTTTAATATCAAAAAAAATAGAACAAATTTTATAATTAAAATAATTCTTAAAAGGTAGCTTTCTGATGTGAAAAACTTCACTGTCACATAAATAATTATTTAGCATTAATTAATTTCCTCACCTTTAATGCTGATTTAACACCGTCTTCATGAAAACCATAACCTAGCCATGCACCTGTAAACCAAATATTATTTATTCCTTGTGCATCTTGAGATATTTTATTAATTTTACTAAGTGGCTTTGTAAATAATGGATGCTCATAGGTAACTTTTTTTATAATACTTTTCTTATCAACCTTATTAAAATTTAAAGTTACAAATATATTTTTTTTACACGAAAGATTTTGGAGAAGATTCATCCAGTAAGTTAAAACCAGTTTTTTGTTATTGTATAAATAATTCCAAGATGACCAGTTTTTAATATTTTTAGGCATTAAATTTTGGTCTGTATGTATTACAACATTATTTTTTTGATATTTAACTGCATTTAAAAGTTTTAGTTGTTTTTTCTCAGGTTTCTTTAATATTTTTTTAACTTGATTTGTATGGTTAGCAAAAATTAAGTGATCATATTTGTATTTTTTTTTATTTATTGTTTTAATAAATTTATTTTTTTGATCTATCTCTACAACCTTCTCGTTTAAATATATTTCAGGTTTAACTATTTTAATTATATTTTGGATATAAGATTTGCTGCCATTTTTAATTGTAAACCAGGTTGGTCTTTTTGTTATTATATTATTTAATCCATGGTTTTTAAAAAAATTGATAATAAAAGAAGTATTATAATTTTTTATATCTTCAAGATCAGATGACCAAATTGATGAACACATTGGTAGCAAATAAAGATTAATGAATTCTTTTGAAAAATTATTTTTTTTTAAAAAATTTTTTAAACTATAATCTAGATGTGCAGTATCTTTATCACACAATTTTGAAAATTTAACTATATCCTTAAGAATCTTCCAATAACGTTTAGTAAATAAATTTTTTATAGCAAAAATAGTTTTTAAATTTTTTCCAGCCCATTCATAATTAATTTCTTTGTTAGTCACAGAAAATGACATATTACTTTTTTGATATTCTGTACGAATAGCATTTATTAATTTAATGAAATTAGGATAGTTTCTGTCATTAAAAACAATAAATCCACTGTCATAATAGATTTTTTCATTTATTAAACAGTGTGTATGAGTATGACCACCTAGATAATCGTTTTGTTCAAATATTTTTATTTTAAATTTTTTTCTTAGATAATATGAGCTAGCTAGACCAGAAATTCCAGACCCAATAATTATTAATTTCTTCATTTCTTTTTAGTGTGTTCAAACGCAGATAGAGCTGCTTGCCTTGCTTCAGTATGATTAACAATAGGTTCGTAATAATCTTCTTTCAGGTTAAAACCTATTTTATTTGCTTCTTCTATTGGTAATTCCCATGGCTTGTGTATATATTTTTTTGGTAATGCATGTAATTCAGGAACCCACTTCCGTACAAACGTACCATTTGGATCGAATTTTTCACCCTGTGTCATTGGGTTAAAAATTCTGAAATATGGGGCGGCGTCTGCACCACATCCAGCTATCCATTGCCAACCTGAAACATTGTTTGCAGTATCAAAATCAAGCAATGTGTCTTTAAAATATTTCTCACCCTCTATCCAATTAATTCTAAGATGTTTTACTAAAAAAGATCCAGATACCATCCTTAATCTATTATGCATCCACCCAATTTCATACATTTGTCTCATTGCCGCATCTACAATAGGATAACCGGTTTTTCCCTCTTTCCATTTTTTTAAATGTTTTTTATTTGACGACCATGGAAAATTATCAAAATTTTTTCTTAAGTTTTTTTTTAACATTTGTGGAAAATGATAAATTAGATGGTAAGCAAATTCTCGCCAACCTATTTCATTTATAAATTTTCTTGTACCTATATTTTTTTTTATGATTAATGAGTATTGATAAAATATTTCTCTAGCGCTAATTTCACCAAAAGATAAATGGGGTGAAAGTTTAGAAGTACCTTCTATTTCTGGATAATCTCTTGTTTGGTCATATTTAAAAATATCTTTTATTTTAAAATTATTTAATTTTTTGTTTGCTTCATATTCGCCAACTACCCAATATTTTTCAAATTTTTTATACCAGTTTTTTTTTGGAAGTATTGTCTCAAATTCTTTATATTTTTTTATCTTTTTTTTATTTTCTAATTTAATATTAGATTTTTTATAATTATCTTCTTTAAGATATAAACTTTCTTCATTCTTCCAGAAAGGTGTAAAAACTTGAAATGGTGTATTATCTTTTTTTCTAGTTTTCTCAGGATTTAATAATAAATTTGAACTGAATACGTTATATGATATTTTATTATTATTTAAAAAATTAATTATTTCATTTTCTATTGAAATTTCATTTGGTAAATATATCTTATTCCATATAATCTGAACAATATTATTTTTTTTTAGTAAATTCTTAAAAGAATATAATTCTAAGTCATTTAAGAAATTAAATTTGTACTTTTTATTCTCTAAATTATTTCTAAAGTAAGTTAAAGATTTGTATAACCACCATTTTTGTGCTGATCTTTCTTTAAATCTATTTTCATTATAAATGTAAAGGCATGATTTTTCACCTTTATAATTTGAAAAATACTTTAAAGCTTCATTATCAACAAAGCGAAAATCATTTCTAATCCAATAAATAAGCATAATTTTATAAAATAAACTGTTAATTCAGTAACAAAATCAAGACAATTTTTACAGATTTTTTATATTATTTTTGTTGCCATGTTTACCAAAAAAGTATTTAACATTATATAAAAGGGAGATAAGGTGAGCGCATTGTTAAATCAACATCTTGGGAAAAAGTTGAGATTGAGGCGTATATCCTTAGGATTAACCCAGACCCAAGTTGCTAAAGCGATAAACGTCACTTTTCAACAAATACAAAAGTACGAAAAAGGAACTAATGGGGTAAGTTCTGCTCGATTGTTACAGTTGGCTAGTTTTCTTAAAGTACCAGTCAAATATTTCTTTGAAGATTACCAACACTCAACATCTCCAAATGAAGCAAACGATTCCTCTAAGGATATTAATTACAGTTTTTTAGTAAGATTATTTAATGATCTTGAGCCGCAGCAGAGAGAAAAGTTACTTGAAGTTTTAAGAGATAATTCAAATTTAAGTAGAGCAATTTAATTTGGCTCCCCGGGCCGGACTCGAACCAGCGACCAATTGATTAACAGTCAACTGCTCTACCAACTGAGCTACCGGGGAATTAATTACTTACATATAGGTTTTTTGGTTCAAAACAATAATTTTTTTGGAGGCCACGCCCAGAATCGAACTGGGATACAAGGATTTGCAATCCTCTGCGTAACCATTCCGCCACGTGGCCAATTATTAGAAATTGTTTATTAGTAAGGAGATATATATAAAGTTTTCTAATATTCAATAAAATGTCTAAGTTTAAGCCATATAGTCATAAAAACATAGAAGATAGAATTTATAAATATTGGGAAAAAAATAAATGTTTTAAGCCTCAGAAAAATAAAAATAAAAAATATTTTTCAATAGTAATACCTCCTCCAAACGTAACAGGAAGTTTACACATGGGCCATGCCCTAAATAATTCTATTCAGGATTTGCTGGTTAGGCACAACAGAAATATGGGCTTGGAAACACTGTGGCAACCCGGAACAGATCATGCTGGAATAGCCACTCAATTGGTTGTCGAAAAACAACTTCTTGAAAAAGGAGTCTCTAGAAAAGATATTGGTAGAGATAAGTTTCTCAAAGAAGTATGGAAATGGAAGGAAAAATCAGGTGACATAATTACTGACCAACTCAAAAAACTTGGTTC
>MDTB01043358.1_pt1 | contig 12931 bp, 14 predicted proteins | sample 811161 | NCBI WGS metagenome assembly MDTB01 (sample SAMN05326650, study PRJNA326480) | marine metagenome | isolation source: seawater | place: Mediterranean Sea | collected 2009 | reverse complement strand
TTTTACATTTAAGACCAAATTTTTTAGCTGCCATACTCAACATTTTTCCAGCATAACCCGCACCAGTATCACCAACGATATATTTTTTTCCTAAACTTTTTGCAATTAGACAGTGAACAGTGGCTCCGTAAATTTTGTGAGCCCCCCCATTCGCCTCTGATACGATTTTTGTCCAAATTTGAGCACCACCTAAATGTTTAGATAATTTTTCTAATTTCACAAATGATGTAGGAGATCCTATATAATTTTTGAAATAAAAATCTCTCTTTTTTATGAACTTTTTATTTTTTCTTAGCTTTTGAAATTCTTTTGTTAGATCTTCAACTGGTTTTTTTAGGGTCTCAGGAATGAAACTTCCCCCAAATTTAGCACCCCAAAAACCAAACTTATCATGCTGATCAATTAAAGGTATATTTTTTTTAAGTTTCATTATTTAAACTTTTTACTTTATTTAAGAAAATTTCTATTTTGGAAATATCTTTTAACCCAGAAGTTTCTAATCCCCCAGATATATCAATAATATCTGCTATTTTTTTATATTTTTCAAGATCATCATTAAACTGAATATTACCTGCTAACATTACATCTTTATCAAATTGAATATTTTCAATCAAAGAGTGATCAAATGACATACTTTTTTCATAACCTTTACTATCAAATAGATAGATATCAGAGACATTTTTGTACAATTTATAATTTTTTAGATCACTAGAATTTTCAACTGTAAAAGCTACAATAATTTTTTTATTGTATATATTTTTTATGGATTTAATCTTATCGACACTGCATCCGTATAGTTGGTAATAATCAAAGGGTAAGTCTTTAATTTCTTCAAGAATATCTTTTTTAGGATCCACCAATACAGCCACATATAAAGATTTCTTTTTATCAATCTTAATTAGCTCTTTAATTTTTTTTGCATCAACGTATCTTTTTGATTTTGGATAATTTGTTATAAAACCGATAAATTGTGGAGGATGATCATGATTAACTATATATTTTAATATTTTAGAGTCTGAGACTCCACAGATTTTGGATTTAAGAATCATTGATTTAAATGATCAATTAACGATAGAAAATTTTTCTTGATATTGCCCTTAGTTATAGGTCTTCCTATAACTAACCAATCGCTCCCATTTTTATAAGCTTGTTTAGGTGATAAAACTCTTTTTTGATCATTAGTCCTTGAATTAAATCTAATCCCAGGTGTAATTATTTCTTTCTTAAACACTTTTTTAACTATTTTCACTTCTTGAGCACTACAAACTATGGCATCTAGTTTTGCTTGGTTTGCCAATTTAGCTTGATGATAAACTAAATCTTTGACTTGTTTGTTAAAGCCAATTTCTTTTAGGGCTTTATTATCAAGTGATGTTAAAATCGTTACTCCTATTAATTTTGTTTTTCCTGAAATTTTTTTACAAGCTTTTAAAGTTTCTAGTCCACAACTTATATGAATAGTTAAATAATTTACTTTTAAATCTTTTATTGCTTTCACTGTTGAGACACACGTATTGGGTATATCGTGAAGTTTTAGATCAGCAAAAATTATCTTGTTTTTTAATTTTGATAAAAAATTTCTTCCATTTTTAGAATTTAGAAATTCTAAACCAAACTTATAACCAATTTTTAATCTCGAGCTTTTTGTTTTTTTTATTATTTCATTTATTTTTGAGATATTTGAAGTGTCACAAGCAATAAATATTTTATTCTTTTTCATTATTCAATTTTTTAAACATTTCTTTTGACATTTTAAAGTGAATAGTTTTTTTAGCTGGTGTATGAACTTTTTCCCCAGTTTTAGGATTTCTAGAAATTCTTGCTTTTTGAATTTTAGATGAAAAAACACCAAAACCTCTTAGTTCGACTCTTTCACCTCTTTTTATAGTATTCTTTATTTCTTTAAGAATTATATTAGAAAATTTTTCTAAATCTTTTTTTAAAAAATTCGGGTAGTTTTTATACAACTGATTTAAAAGTTTAGATTTAACTATAGCCAAAATTAAATTCTTAAAAAATTATTTATTTTTTATCTTTATCTTTCTTTTTTAAATCATCCGAAAGAGATGAAAAAGGAAGATTTTTTCCAGATCCTTCAGCACCATATTTTTCGAGAGCTTCTTTTTTTTCAATTTCCTCAAGGAGTTTCATACTTAGTGAAACTTTCCTTTTAGACAAGTCTAGTTCAGCAATAGCACAATCGATTTTTTCACCTCCTGTAAACCTAGATGGACGAGCATCTGCTGCACTAATAGCAATTTGGGATTTTTTAATCGTAAAATCCATTTCACATCCTTCAGGTCTTACAGTTAAGCCTTTGTTATCAGTTGAAATAATCTTTACAGTTATTGTTTGGTTAGTTATTTTATCTTTAAACCAATCAAAAGGATCAGGTTTTGTTTGTCTTAATCCAACTCTAATTTTTTGTTCTGCGGTCTTAATTTCTAAAACCTTAACTGTTATTTTATCCCCTTTTTTATATTTAGATAACTCCTCTTCTCCATTATTTAAATACGTTAAATCATTACAATGTAAAAAAGCATCTACATCTATATCTGATACCTTCACAAATAATGAGTATTCATTTTTATTAACAACTTCACCATCTACAATTGTATCAACTGGATATTGTTTTTCAAAAGTTTCAAAAGGATTTTTTTGAGTTAATCTATGAGATATAGCAACTCTTCTTTTATCCTTATCAATTTCAGTTATTACACAATCAATTTCATCTCCTACATTGAACATTTTTTTTGCAGAAACATTTTTTTTTGTCCAACTAAGTTCACTTGAATGAAGTAGGGTGGTTAAACCTGGTTCTAATTCACAAAAAGCACCAAAGTCCATTATCTTTACTACTTTAGCTTTATAGACCTTATTTAATTCATAATTTTCAATATGTCCAAATGGATCTGGAGATAGTTGTTTGACTGAACATCCTACTTGAAGTTTTTCTTTATCAACAGAAATTACTTTAAGATCATGTTTTTCTCCTATATTAAAAACTTCATCGGGGTGATTTACTCTTGAGTAAGAAATTTCTTGTAAGTGAACCAAAACATCAAGCTCATCATTAACATTAAAGAAACATCCAAATGTACTGTAACCTTTAACTTCAGCACCCCTAATAATATCTCCAACTTTGTATTTTTCGACTATTTTTGCTTTATCTTCTTTTTTAAAGTTTGATATTATTTCTCTTCTTGAAACACATGCATTGCCTCTAATTTTATCTAATTTAATCAAGGCAAATTTTTGTGGTTCATTCATTAAGTGACTAATATCTTTTAGGGGTTTATCGCTAATTTGAGATCCAGGCAAAAACATTAGGGAACCAGTTTCTATATGTTCAACGATGCATCCTCCTTTGCATTTTGATGTAATTTTTCCCATTATGGGTTCATTTTTTTCATAAGCTTCAACAAGCTTATCCCATCCTTTTATTTTTTGAGCTTTACTTGCTGATACGATTACTTCTCCATTTTTATCTTCAATTTTTTCTAATAGTACTGGAATTATTTCACCTACTTTAATTTTTTCACTTAGACCCATTTGACGCAACTCATTCACGTCTAAAACTGGTTCACTTTTTAAACCTTCTATAAATAGGAAAACAAATTTTTCTGTAATCTTATTTATTTTTCCATTTATGATCTTTCCTTCTTCAATTTGAGATTTGGACAACTGGCTGTTGAGTAATTTTTCGAATTCTTTAGATGCTGGGCTTGATAGGTCTTTATAAATTTCCATTAATAAGTAACTTCCTGTCTATAATTTTTTTTATTTTTAAAAAACAGGACCTTTTAGATAACTTTGTTGTGTTAATCAATACTGAATCTTTAGTTTTCTTTAGAGGAGAAATCTTCCTTTTATAGTCACTTTTATCACGTTTTTTAATACTTTTTAGAACATCTCTAAAACTAATTTTTTTATTGACCGCCTTCAATTCTTTATATCTTCTAATAGCTCGTGTTTTAAGGCTTGCAGTTATAAAAAATTTAAAGTCTGCGTCTGGAATAATTTTATAAGTTATATCTCTACCATCGAGGCATGAACCATTATAATTTTTTGGTGGATTGTAGGCACAATTAATTTGAAAAGAGTGAACTAGTTTACGGATATCTTTTCTTTTGGAAATGATGGAAGCTTCACTACCAATTTTATCTGAAATTAATTCTTTTTTATTTAGGTCGTTAATTTTTAATTTTTTAATTTTTTGTTTTATAAACTTAATATTAAATTTTTTAGGAAATTTTATTTTCAAATTTGCAACCAATCTATAGATTTTTCCTGTATCTAAATAAAGCAAATTATAATGTTTCGATATCTTTTTAGCTAAAGTGCCAGCCCCAGCTGCTGCTGGTGAGTCAATTGCAATTTTGATAATATTGTTTCTTCTTATTTTCACTTTTGTAAATCCTTTAATATCTTTAAAAAATCTGGGAAGGAAGTTTCAATTGAATTTTTATCATGTATATACCATTCTCCACCAAATGATAATGCAGCTATAACACTACACATAAATATTCGATGATCTTTAAGATAATCTTTAATCACTATTTTTTTTTTTAAATTAATTTTCGGATTTCCAAATATCTTAAGAGAATTACTTGTCAATTTAGTTTTAATTCCCATCAGATTAAGTATCTTTGAGCCCCATTTTAATCTTGGGCTTTCTTTTTGATTAAGTTCGTCTAGACCTTTAAAAAAAGAAACACCTTTTGCTTTTGCAGCTACTAAAAAAATTAAAAGGAACTCATCAATAGCACCACTATTTAATTTAACTGGACAATTTATCGGCTTTAGAGTTTTAGTACTTTTAACAAAAATATCTGCAATTGATTCACCCTTATAAAATTTTTTATTTTTATAAAAAATTCCTACTCCCATTTTTTTTAAAATAGTAACAACACCTGTTCTTGATGGGTTGATATTTACATTTTTTATTGTCAAAGAAGAGTTACTTGATAAACAAGTGAGTATAATAAAAAAAGCTGCTGAACTTATATCTGAAGGGATTTGATAATTAAAAGAAACTATTTTTTTTGCTTTTTTTACTTTGATAAAATCATAATTTTTTTTTTTAGATACAGTAATTGGAAGATTTAGATATTTACATAATAATTCTGTATGGTCTCTAGATTTTTTAGCTTTTATTAAAGTTGTACCCTCAGTCCTTAAGCCCGCAAAGATTACACTACTCTTGCATTGAGCAGATCCTCGATTTTCATAATAGTTTATTGGTTTTAATAATTTTGATCCTAAAATACTTAAAGGTAAATTTTTATTTTTTGTAAGTTTAAATTTTGCTCCAAATTTATTCAATGGATCGGTAATTCTTTTAAAATCTCTTTTTGATAAACTTTTATCACCTACAATTTTAATTTTTTTATTTGTGTTAATAAGTAAACCTAAAATGAGCCTACCTAAAGTTCCTGAATTTTCTGCATCTATAGTAATATTATTTTTATATCTATATCCATTCAATCCTTTTCCAATAATTTCACAATAATTTTTTTTTAGTTTTGCTTTAATTCCTAATTTTTTGATCGCATTAATTGATGCTTTGACATCATCTGAATTAAGTAAATTAAATGCTTTAGATTTTCCTTTAGCTAAGGAAGCCAAAAGTACCCATCTAATACTGATGCTTTTATCACCACTTACTTCAATCGTTTTTTTTTGAAAACTATCAATTTTTTTTTTTACTAAAAAAATATTAGACATTTAAATTAATTAAATTTAAAGGAGTCACCAAAATAAGCATTTTTTGCCTCGTTATCATTCACTAATTCAGCTGGTGTTCCTTTTGCAATTATTTTACAATTTGAGAGAATAATTGCATTGTCAACACAGGATAAAAGATCTCTTGCCTGGTGATCACAAATACAAATGCTTATTTTTTCTTGTGATTGTAAATTTACAATCAATTCTTTAAGCATCTTTATTGTTAAAACATCAAGAGCCGCAAAAGGCTCATCCAAGAGTAAAACTTTTGGATTGTTAAGTAAAGCTAATGCAATTACCAATTTTTTTTTTTGACCACCAGATAAAAATTTTGCAGGAATATTTATAATTGAGTCAAATTCAAATTTTGCAATAATTTTTTCAATAGTACTTATTCTAGTTTGTTTATCAATTATTTGAATTTCAGCTATTGCATTTAGATTTTCAATCAAGGTTAAATCGTGAAAGTATCCACCATATTGAGGTACATATCCAATTTTAAATGCTGTCGCTCTTTCTGCAATTGGATAATTTAAAACATTTTTGTTATTAATTATTATTGAACCATAATTTGGCTTCAAAAGCCCTGTTATCAGATTAAATATTGTTGATTTGCCAACTCCATTGGGTCCTAATAATCCTAAGATTTCACCCTGGTTCAAATTGAAACTTATTGAATCCAATATAGGTCTTTTTTTGAATGAAAAACTTACTTTTTCTAATTTAATTACTGGTTTTAAATTTTTAAACGATTTAATTCTAAATTTTTTAATTATTGCCATTCGAATTTTTTGTTTCTATTTTTACTTTACTTTCATCAAACTTGAATATCTTAGAATTTTTTGTAAGTAAATCCATTTCTATCTTATCCGCAAACATAATAATATTTTGATTTTCATAAGTTAAATCATTGTAGGCTTCAAGTAAATTATCCTTGAAATAAACATTAAGATTGTTGCAAAACATATTATGTTCTAAATAATCCAAATTTACTTCTTCATAGAATTTTGTATCATAAGTAACATTATTGTATTCTGCCTTATTAGATTTAATATGAATTGTACTTTTGTCTAAAAGAATAATTTGCGCCTTAACATTCGTCATAAAAATTAATTCAGATTTATTCTCGTCAAATGAACCAGTTTCTGATTTGATGATATATTTTCTTCCTTTATTATCAATCGATTCATAAGTTATATTATTAATTAAATTACTTTCTTCAATTACAACCTTTACTTTTTCTTTTTGGGGTGATTTGTTTGCACTAAGGTCTTTTTTAAAATATTTCTGATAAGTAATAAATATAATCAATAATATTAATAATATTAGAAAAATTTGAAAAAAAATTTTCTTTTTCATTTATTCAATATTTGCATCGAGAATATGATGTATATGAATTAATCCTATTGTTTTATGCTCGTTATTGTCCTTGTGAACACAAAGTGAAGTTATTTTTTTTTCATTCATAATTCTAAGAGCTTTAATTGCGAGAGTATCAATATCTATTGTTATTGGATTTTTAGTCATTACATCTTTGATTATTATTTTTTGAAAATCTATATTTTTTTGTCTTAACTTTCTAACATTACCATCTGTAATAATTCCAGTAGTAATTTTATTTTTATTGTAAGCAATTAAAACACCAAGTTTTTTTTTTGTAATTATTTTTAAAGCCTCTTTCATATTTTTGTTTTCATTCATAAGTGGAATTTTTTTACCTAACACCATTATATCTCCAACAGTCTTAAGTTGTTTTCCTAGATTTCCGCCAGGGTGAAATCTTGAAAAATCAAATTTACTAAATTGTCTTTTTTTTAATGCGGCTATTGCTAGAGCATCTCCAATTGCTAGTTGAATACTGGTACTAGATGTTGGTACAATTCCAAGTCCAGATTCTTTTACTTCTGGGAGAAGTATTTTTATATCAGAGGCTTTATAGAGAATAGATTTTTTTTTTGACACAATACCTATTAATTTTATTTTATTTCTGTTGGCAAATTTAATGATAGGAATTATTTCCTCTGATTTTCCAGAATTACTAATTAGTACAAGAACATCTCTTTTAGTAATACTTCCCAGATCTCCATGTAAACAATCATTAGCAGACAATGAATAAGCTGGACTACCAACTGATGAAAGAGTCGATGCTATTTTTGCAGCGATTAATCCGCTTTTACCAACGCCACATAAAATAATTTTTGACTGGCATTTTAAAATTATATTAACTGCATTTTCAAAATTTTTATCAATAGATTTTTTTAGAATTTTTAAGGCATCAATTTCTAAATCAATGACATTCATAGCAATATTTTTTGATGAATTTTTCTTCATTTTAGTGAGACCATATATCTTCTTTAAACTGCGCTAAATCTAAATCAACTCTAGTTTTAAGAAATTTTAAACATTCATTATATAGCTCTATTCTTTTTTCTCGAATGAGAATCTCTTCTAATTTTTTATGTATATCGTGAAGATAAATTACATCATTAGCACAATATTTTAATTGAGCGCTATTTAATTCACCCCCAAAATCAGAACTTTGAAATTGTTTGCTAATGTCAATATTTTTAAACTCTTTGATTAAAGTTTTTAGTGAATGATTATCAGAATATGACCTCGCTAATTTTGAAGCAATTTTAGTATCAAGAATATTATTGGTGTTTGCTTTTAGATAGTATTTTATATGAGCTAAATCCGCTCTTCCATAATGAAAAATCTTAGTTATTTTATTGTTCTCTAGAATTTTGATTAAGTTAGGTGCATCATAACTAGAGCGATCTAGTTGCACAATATGTGCGTCTGAATTTCCTGAAGAGATTTGAATTAAACAGAGTGGATCTCTTTTAACATTTAGCCCCATAAATTCTCCATCTACAGCTATTACATTGCCTAATTCCAAATCATCTGGTAAATCAGTTTTATGAACCTTAATATCAATACTCATTTTTAGTTATATATATATGAAAGCAAAAAATTGTCTAATTTTTGGCGGAACAGGTCAAATTGGAAGGAATTTAATAAGAAAGTTGGCTAAAAATAATTACAAAGTGACCGTTATCACTCGTAACGCACATACAAAAGGAAATTTTATTAAAACCCAAGCTAATGCAGGATATATAGAGATTATAGAGACAAATCCTTTTGATGAAAAAGCAATAAAACCTTATTTTGAAAAGGCGGATATTTGTATCAATTTAGTAGGGATATTATTTGAAAAAGGAAAAAAAAATTCTTTTGAAAATATTCATGCTAATTTTCCCATGATGCTTGCTAAGTTATCTCATCAAAATAAAATTGAACAATTTATTCATTTATCAGCCCTTGGAGTTGATAAAGCGCTAGACTCTCAATATGCAATAAGCAAATTACAGGGTGAAAAAAATGTTTTTAAATGTTTAAATAGATCATTGATTTTGAGACCATCTATTGTTTATTCTGTGGATGATAATTTTTCTACAACATTTATGACATTATTAAATAGACTTCCAATTTTCCCAATATATTATAACGGTCTTACAAAATTTACACCAATTCATTGTTCAGATATGACTGACATAATTTTTCATGCTATTAATAAAAATATTAATTCTAAGATTATAGAGTGTGTTGGACCTGAAATACTTTCATTTAAAAAAATATTATCCATTCTTTTAAATCTCATTGATAAAAAAAGATTTTTTTTACCCTTTCCATTATTTGCTGCAAAAATAACAGCTAGAATTTTTGAATTAATGCCAAACCCATTGTTAACAACAGACCAATTAAAACTTCTTAAGTATGATAATATTGTTTCTGAAAACTATGCTACAAATTTTAAAATTGGGATACCGGCCACAAAAGTTTTCGAAAAAGAAGTCGAAAAATATAGTTTTATGTGGCGAGAGGGTGGACAGTTTTCGAAAAAATACTCTAATAGCAAATGAATTAAATTTTAAGCAGATTTTATTTTTTTTTCTATAAATTCTGGAATATCCTCTTTTACAGGTGAATCCTCTTTTTTTCCTTTTGGTTGATAGGCGTACAACAAATGCAGTTTGCAATATGAAAAATCTTTCAATGATGATCTTCCACAAAAATAAAATTGTTTTTCATTTGGGTGTCCAATTGGCCACTTACAAGAATTATCATCTAATTCTTCAAGTTGCTTAGGATTTTCAGGTTCAAAATTTTTTTCAATTAGTAGAGATCTAAAACGACTCTTTCTGCCTCTTTTTTGTTTTTCATCAAATGATGAATTAAAATTATCATCAGTTTTTTTATGGCTATGTGATCTAGTTTTGATTTTAGCAGATAAATTTAATCTATGAGCTTTTCCAATTACCGCATTTCTACTGATGCCACCAATTATTTCTGCAATTTGACTTGCAGTATTTCCCTTGCCCCATAACTCTTTTAATTTGTCTACTTTTTCATCTGTCCAGCTCATATGTGTCTATATAATGTGTTAATATTTTTTAATAACACAATATACTGATATTAATTTTTAATAAACAAGTTATTATTCATAGTTATCAACAAAACCAAGGGAAATTAAATTAATTATATATTCAATCCTAACTTGTATTTAATCATTTAATTAATACAAAGTTTAGTAATAAGAAAAAAATGAGCCATTTAACAAAAAACTATAATAGAAACAAAATCTCTTTTGCTAAAGGCAGAGGTAGTTATCTTCATAGCAATAAAGGAAAAAAATATTTAGATTTTGTTCAAGGCATTGCTGTAAATTCATTAGGGCACGTACATCCAAAATTAGTTAGAGCTATTAATCAACAATCAAAAAAACTTTGGCATGTATCTAACGCTTTTACAATACCTGAAGGAGAAATGTTGGCAAAAAAATTAGTAAAAAAAACTTTTGCTGATTATGTGATGTTTCAAAATAGTGGTGCTGAGGCTACTGAGGCTGCTATTAAAGTGGCTAGAAGATATTATTATTCAATAGGAAAAGCTAATAAAAATAGAATACTTTGTGTAAAAAATTCATTTCATGGAAGAACTTTAGCCGCAATATACGCGAGTGGATCTAAAAAGATGACTGAGGGATTTGGTCCTAAAGTTGGAGGGTTTGATCATTTTAAATTTGGTGATCATAGATCTTTAAACAAAAAAATTACAAAAAATACGGCTGCTATAATGGTCGAAACTATTATGGGTGAAGGGGGTATAAAAGTAATACCAGATTGGTGTTTAAAAGAATTAAGAAACTTATGTAATAAAAAAAAAATACTTTTAATTTTAGATGAAGTGCAATGTGGTATAGGTCGATCAGGAGATTTTTTTGCATTTGAAAAGTCAAAAGTAAAACCAGACATAGTGCCTATTGCAAAAGGAATTGGTGGGGGATTTCCAATTGGAGCTGTATTAATGAACAAAAAAGTTGCATCAGGGATGATACCAGGAACACACGGCTCTACTTTTGGTGGTAATCCCTTAGCCATGTCTGTAGGAAATGCAGTAATTGACATTATTTCAAATAAAAGATTTTTAGATAATATTAAAAAAAATTCAAAATATTTTATTAAGGAACTGAATAAGCTTAAGGAAAAATTCCCTAAAATTATTAAAGATGTTAGAGGCAGAGGTTTTTTAATTGGTTTACAGCTATATAAAGATCAAAAAAATTTTATAAGAGATTTGATGGTAGAAAAACTTCTTACAATTAGAGCAGCTGAAAACGTTGTAAGGATTTTACCACCACTTAATGTTAAGAAAAATGAATTAAATCAAGCTTTAAAAATTATCAATAAAGTTTGTTCTAAATATAAATAAATGAAACATTTTATTAATCTAAAAGATATACCCATAAAAGATTTAAAAAAAATTTTAGTTGATGCCAAAAAAAGAAAAAATCTTAGAAAAAAATTAAATACATTGGAACTTGATAAAGACGCACCTCTTAAAGGCAAATTATTAATTCAAATGTTCGAAAAGTCTAGCCTAAGAACTAGATTAAGTTTTTATTTAGCTATCAAACAACTTGGTGGTGGCACATTAACTTTAAGGACAAATGAGTTGCATCTTGGTGAAGGGGGCGAGACAGTCGCTGATACAGCAAAAATTTTGTCAACTTACGGTGATGGTTTTATGCTAAGGACTGATAGAGATGAAAAAATTGAGGAATTTAAAAAATATTTATCAATTCCTATTATAAATGGTTTGTCGCCAAGTTCACACGCTACGCAAGTATTAAGTGATATTTTTACAGTTGAGGAAATAAAAAAAAGACCAATATCAAAGTTAAATATTACTTGGATTGGAGATTCCAATAATGTTCTTAATAGCTTGATTGCAGGATCTGTCAAATTTAATTTTAAACTAAATATTGGATGTCCAAAAAAATATCAACCCAAAAAGTTTATTTTGGACTGGGTAAAAAAAAATGGTAAAAAAATTTATATTTATAATGATGCCAAAAAAGCAGCATCTAATTCTGATGTAATATTTTCTGATAAAGTGATCTCTTTAAATGATAAAGTGAACAAAAAAAAAAAGTTATCTCAATTTAAAAATTTTAAGATAACTGAAAAATTAATGAATTATGCAAAAAAGGACTGTATATTTTTACATTGTTTACCAAGAGGTTCAGAAGTAGAGGAAAAAGTTTTTTTTAGCAAACAATCAAAAGTTTGGCAGCAAGCTCTCAATAGGGTTCATGTTCAAAAATCAATCTTATTATACTCTTTTGGAAAATTAAGGTAGAGGTTGAGGATTATCAGAACTTTGATTTAAATATTTTATTATTGAAGCTCTATCTTTTTCTTTTCTTAATCCAGCATAAGCCATTTTAGTTCCTTTAATCCATTTTGCTGGTTTCAATAAAAAACCATTTAATTCTTCAAAAGTCCATGACTTATCATATGCAGCCAATGCTTTTGAGTATTTATAATCATCAACGCCACCGACTTTTCTCCCAACAACATTATATAACGCTGGACCTATTTTATTTTTTCCACCTTTTATAATTGAATGGCATGCAGCACATTTTTTAAAAATTTTTTCTCCACTAGCCACATCTCCCATCATCATCAGGGCAGCAATATCAACTTTTTGTTCTGCAGATTCTGAATTAGATATTGATGCATTTACTACCTGATCTACTTCGACAGCATATCCAGGTGATTCTGGTTTTTCAACGTAGAATACAACATCCGCAATTTTACCAATTCCTATTACTAGAAGTGCAACCATTAAAACAGCAGCA
>MDTB01238514.1_pt1 | contig 12932 bp, 16 predicted proteins | sample 811161 | NCBI WGS metagenome assembly MDTB01 (sample SAMN05326650, study PRJNA326480) | marine metagenome | isolation source: seawater | place: Mediterranean Sea | collected 2009 | reverse complement strand
ACCTGGTGGGTGATGCCAATTATGTTGATGGTAGGTTTTCTTACTCCTTGGCCCTATAATTATTGGCGACTAAAAAAATTTGGCATTGCATGTCATTAATTTAAATTTAATGACCAGGAAAGTTTATTAAGCTAAAAGATTTATAGTCTTTTTTTTTTAATTTTTTATTACCAGGTAAATCAAATAAATTAATTAAAAAAATATATCCAGCTACACTTCCTTTGCATTTTTCTATTAGTTTTGCTGCAGCTAATGCTGTACCGCCAGTTGCAATTAAGTCATCTATAATTAATACTTTATCATTTTTTTTGATTGATCGTTTATGTACTTCAATTGTTGCTCTACCATATTCAAGTGTAAATTTTTGAGAAACTCTTTTGTCTGGAAGTTTATTTTTTTTTCTAAGTAAGATTAAAGGTTTTTTTTCTAAAAAGGCAAGAACGGATGCAAAAACAAAACCTCTTGACTCAATTGCTGCAAGCTTATTATGAGGTAATTTTTTTGCAATTTTATACATTCTTTTTATAGTTGTATTAAAAGCTCTCTTATTTTCTAATAGAGATGTTATATCTCTAAAAAGGATACCTTTTTTAGGATAATCCGGAATTGATTTAATTGTTTTTTCTAATTTCATTATAATAATAATTAATATAATTAAGGTAATTAGTCATGAGTAAATTAGGAATAATTGGAGGAAGTGGATTATATAATATTGAAGGTTTATCCAAGGAAAAATGGATAAAAATCAAAACACCTTGGGGCAATCCATCAGATCAAATTTTAGAGGCAAAATTTGCTAATCAAAGTTTTTGTTTTATACCGAGACATGGTAGAGGACACTTTATACCCCCGTCTAATATTAACTTTCGAGCAAACATTGATGCTCTTAAGCAAAGAGGTGTAACTGACATTGTCTCAATATCAGCCGTAGGATCTCTTAGAGAAACGTTAGAACCAGGTAAATTTGTCATAGTTGATCAATTTATCGATAGAACTTTCGCAAGAAAAAAGACTTTTTTTGATGATGAAATTGTTGCTCATGTATCAATGGCGCATCCAACTTCTAAATCTCTAATGGATGCATGCGAGGCATCCATCGTCAAATGCAAAATACCTTATCAAAGAGGAGGAACATATATAGCTATGGAAGGTCCGCAATTTTCCTCATTAGCTGAGTCACAATTATATAGATCATGGAAAGCTGATGTTATAGGCATGACAAATATGCCTGAAGCAAAATTAGCTAGGGAAGCAGAAATTAGATACGCATCAATATCAATGGTAACAGATTATGATTGTTGGCATCCAAATCATGAAAATGTTGATGTCCAACAAGTTATTAAAGTTCTTCTGGAAAATGCGGCAAAAGCAAAAAAAATGATCAAAGATATTATAGAAAACTATCAGAATTATATTGATATTTCAGACCCAGCTATTAATTGTCTGGATGTAGCAATAATAACAGATCCAAAGAAAAGAACAAAAAAAACAATAAATAAATTAGCAACAATTGCGGGTAGAGTTCTAAAAAAATGAAAATTGCAGGTCAGAATTATAGAACTATATGGTTTGACCCTGATAAAAAAAAAGTCAAAATAATTGATCAAACCAAGCTGCCTTTTAATTTTGAAATTATTTCTTTAGACAATTTTGCCGATGGCTTTAATGCAATCAAAGAAATGAAAGTAAGAGGAGCGCCATTAATTGGAGCTACTGCTGCCTATAGTTTATATTTAGCATCCAAAGAAAAAGAAGATATAAACTATTTGAGAAAAAAATCTGAAGAAATAAAAAAAGCCAGACCTACTGCAGTAAATTTATCTTGGGCTGTAAATAGAATTTTAAATAAAATAGATAAACAAAATATAACAGAATCAATATTAGAAGAATGTATCAAGATATGCAATGAAGACACAAAGATTTGCGAAAAAATTGGAGAATATGGTTTGCAAATACTTAGAAATATAAAAAAAAAACAGATTAATATTCTTACGCATTGTAATGCTGGCTGGTTAGCAACAATAGATTGGGGCACAGCAACTGCGCCAATATATAAAGCGAGGGACGAGGGTATTAATGTTAACATTTGGGTAGATGAGACAAGACCCAGAAATCAAGGTTCATCTTTAACGTCATACGAGTTATTACATGAAAAAATAAATCATAAAGTTATTGCAGATAATACAGGAGGTTTGCTAATGCAAAGAGGACAAGTAGACTTGTGCATTGTTGGAACGGATAGAGTAAGCAAAAATGGAGATGTTGCTAATAAAATTGGGACTTACTTAAAAGCTTTAGCTGCAAAAGATAATAATATTCCATTTTACGTAGCGTTACCAAGCACAACTTATGATCCGAGCTTAGAAAATGGAAAACTCATTCCAATTGAAGAAAGGTCGGATGATGAGTTAAAACAAGTTATTGGTATTGATAATGCAAATAATATTCATAAAGTAAACATTTATCCAAAAAACACAAAAGGCCTTAATTTAGGCTTTGATATTACTCCAGCAAATTTAGTCAGTGGATTTATAACTGAAAAAGGAGTCTTTAAGCCTAAAGATCTAAAAAAAATATTAGAATGAATTCATTAAAAATAAAAAAAGATATTATAAAATATGCAAAATTATTTAATACAACAAACCTATCACCTCTTAGATCGGGTAATATTTCAGTTAGATATAAAAATGGATTTTTTATTACTCCGACTGGTAAAAAATATCATCAACTAAAATCTGGCGATATCGTTTTTGTTACATTAAAAGGATCTCATAAAAAAGAACATCTTCCATCATCAGAGTGGAGATTTCATAGAGATATATACAAGGAAAAGAAAGACTCTGGATCAATTGTTCATTGTCACTCTCATAATGCCTTAATATTATCATGTTTAAGAAAAAAAATTCCACCTTTTCACTACATGGTTGCAGTAGCAGGTGGCGAAGACATCAAGTGCGCAAAGTACCAAACTTTTGGTACCTCTAAATTATCAAAAAATATTATCAAATCATTAAAAGATCGCAAAGCTTGTTTAATAGAGAACCATGGTCAAGTAGCGTTCGACATAAATTTATCAACAGCTTTTGAATTAGCACAAGAGGTTGAGTATCTCGCGAGACAGTATATAGATTGTCTAAGAGTTGGAAAACCTAAACTTTTATCGTATAATTTTATGAAAAAAGTTTTAAAAAAGGTTAAAAATTATAAAAAGGGAGATGCCTAAATGGTTAAAGTTGGAGATCACATAACTTTAGATTTTTTAGGAGTAAAAGAAGATTACACGCCTGAATTTTACGAGAAAATAATAAATAAAATTGCAAAAGCCGCTAAAGTAGGAATTATTAACATATCTAAATATGAGTTTTCACCTCAGGGATTAACCATGGTAGCTTTGTTGAAAGAAAGTCATATGAGCTTTCATACCTTTCCTGAACACGGTATCATTAGTTTTGATTTTTTTACGTGTGGAATGATTAATCCTGATGTTTCGCTTAACATTCTTAAAAAAGAAATAAAACACTCTAGTGTTGTAAAAAAAGAATTCTCAAGAGATACAATCCATCATTACCACGATATTTATAGCTCTGATGGATATAAAAAATCATATGTGGTTGAAAAAATAATCAAAGATTTTAAATCAAAAATGGGCCAACATATTGAAATTTTGAAACTTAAAGAATTTGGTAATGCTTTGTTTATTGATAAGGAAATACAAGTTGCTGAAAAAGATGAGAAGTTATATTCATCAACATTTGTCAAATCTAGTTTAAAACTTTCAAGCAAAAAAAATTCGGCAGCAATTATTGGAGGAGGTGATGGCGGGGTAGCTAGAGAGTGTATTAATAATAACTTTAATTATATAGATTGGTTTGAATTAGACCAAGAAGTTGTTGAAGCATGTCAAATGTATTTACCTACCGTATTCAAAAATGTTAACAAAAGCAATAAAGTTAATTGCATTTGGGGAGACGCATTTAAAAATATTAAAAAGTGTGAAAATGAAAAATATGATCATTTATTTATTGATTTAAATGATGATCAATATTGTATTAATCTTGCTGAAAAAAATATTACTGAGATTAAAAGAATAGTGAAATCCAATGGTGTTATAACTGCACAAGTTGGATCTAAAAATAAAAAGCCTAGACAAGTTGATAGTTGGTTAAAAACATTTGATAAAGCATGTGGTAACTACGAAATAAATGAAATTTTTATTCCAAGTTTTGATTGTAGTTGGAATTTTATAAGCTCAATAAATAGGTAGTTTTGAAATTTAAAGCAGCTTGCATTCAACTGTGTTCATCAAATAATGTTGATGATAACTTATCTAAAATTTTAAATTTTTCTAAACAAGCCGTTGAAAACAATTCAGAGTTCATAATGACACCTGAAAATTGTTCGTTATTTTCATTAGATAAAGATGAGTTATTAAACAAAACTGAAGATTATAAAAATAATAAATTTATATTTTCAATCTGTGATTTTGTTAAAAAAAATAAAGTCTGGTTTTTAATAGGAGGTATGCCAGTCAAAGATAAAGAAAATAAATTATTTAATAGATCTATTCTAATAGATAAAAATGGAAAAATTGTAAATTTTTACGATAAAATACATATGTTTGATGTAAAATTACCTAATGGAGAGGTCTATGAAGAGTCAAAAAAATTTGAACCTGGTAAAGCAATTAAAACGCACAATTTACCCTGGGGAAAATTAGGTTTGACAATATGCTATGATCTTCGATTTCCATTAATGTACAGAAAACTCACAAAAGATGGCGCAATCTTTATTTCTGTACCGTCCGCATTTACTAAAAATACAGGCGAAAGACATTGGCATATTTTATTAAGAGCGAGAGCAATTGAAAACATATGTTAAATTTTTGCACCAGCTCAAACTGGTAGACACCCAAATGAAAGACAAACTTATGGTCATTCACTTATCGTGTCACCTGATGGAGAAATTTTGTCAGAAAAAAAATCTGGTGAAGGAATTATTATTGCCGATATCGACACTGATCATATCAGCAAATTGAGATCTCAAATACCAAGTCTGGAAAAAGATTAATATTTTTTATAACTTTTGACTTCGACGATATCAGAGTTTGTTAGTTGATTTATTTTTTGTTTCAAAAAGGCTCTTTTATCATTTGTAAGATACACTTTTCTTGCTAATTCTATAAATTTTTTATCAAAATTATTTTCTAACTCACAATTTCTTATATCATCTTCAACATCCCATAATGTGCGGTTTATTACGTTTAAATCTTTTTTTAATGAGATTAGACTTGCATTTTGATCAGAAGAGAAATTTAAAGTTAAAAGTGTTTTATTTAGACTTTTTAATTCATGATTTACGAGTTTTAATTTAGTTGAATCTTTAATTTTTTCTACTTTAATCTCTAATATTGTAATTTTATCTATTAATTCGCCTATCGAAATTGAAGCTAAAATTTTATTAGTAGAATTCATAACTTGCTGATATTTAATATATTTTAATATGTCAAATATTCTAATTATTAAGCATGGATCTTTAGGCGATATAGTACAAATTTCAGGAGTTTTGAAAGATATTAGAGAACATCATCTATCGGATAAAATATACCTCATGACAACTCAGAAATTTTCTAATTTGTTTAATCAATGTCCTTATATAAACGACATTATTATTGATAAAAGAAAATCAAAAATCAACATTTTTTATTATTTAAAGTTATTTAATAAATTGAACAAAATTAGTTTTGTAAAAGTTTATGATTTACAAAATTCATTAAGAACTTTTTATTACCAAAAATTCATAAAATCATCATGGTCCTCTACAAGAAATATACTTAAGGGAGATGAAATAAAACGTGATTTTGATAGAGATGGAGTTTTAGAAAGATTTAAAATACAGCTAAATAGATCAGGTATAAAAGAATGTAATTATACATTATCACCAGATTTTAGTTGGGCCATTAGTAAAGATTTTAAATATAAATTCAAAAACTATATTTTTATTGCGCCATTTTCATCTCCGAAACTTAAAAATAAACGTTGGCCGTATTTTAAACAGCTAATAGAAATGATAAAAAAAGGATTTCCAGAAATTAATCTAGTAACCGCGCCTGGAAACAAAGAGGAAATAAAATTGGGAAAAGATTTAGGTTTAGAATTAATTTTAAATAATAATAAACCAACTAATATACAACAACTTGCTAGTATTATTAAAAATTCTGTATTTGTAATATCAAATGATACTGGACCTGCTCACATAGCTGCACATTTAAGTTGTCATGGTTTGGTAATATTTGGTGGTCACACTACTCCAAAAAAGGTAAGCATAGAAAGAACAAATTTTAGATCTTTAAGCAAAGTCAATCTTAATGAATTGAAAGCTAATGAAGTTTACGAGGAAATTTCATCAGCAATCAATGTTATTTTAAAAAAATAACTTAAAAAAACCGATGCCAAAAAGTGGAACTTGTAAACCAAAGTTTGTCAATATTGCTTTGTCTTTAAATAAATATCCGGCAATTGTCCACACGCAAACCCCAAAACCATGAAATAAAATATTTAATGGATAAATATTTAAATTAGTTAATAAAATCCCCAACAAAACAAAAAAAGTTCCGATCCACTTTAGATTTTTTACTATCATTTTTACCTCTCTTTAGATTAATTTAATTAGTTTTTTTATTTGATTTTCCCATGAAAAATCTTTTGAAAAATTTTCTGCATGTTTACCCATCTCAACATAGTCTTTATTTTTCAACATTCTTAATAAAGCCTTATATATTTCGCTTTGTTGAGATCCATCGCATAATAATCCTGATTTTCCATTCTGTATTATGTCAGAGGCACCACCTTGTATGCCACCGATAGATGGAACTCCAAATTTTGCAGCTTCCAAAAAGACAATTCCAAATCCCTCTACAGAACGACCATCTTGTACAGATGGCATTACAAATATATTCGAAGATTTTAAAAGAGCATTTTTGTAACTTTGAGAAGTGTTTCGTATAAATTCTACTGAGTCATTTAATTTTAAATTATGAACTATCTCATTTAAATTTTTATATTCCTCCCCGTCACCTATAATTATGTATTTTAATTTATCATAATTTGATTTTAGATTTTTTATAGATAATAAAACTTTATCTATTGACTTCCTTGGTTCTAATCTTGAAATTGTAATAATTACTGGAAAAAAATCTTTTAAATTTTTTTTAGCCATTTCTAAATCTTTATTTTCAATATCATTTTTAAACTCAATTCCAGGATTAATTACATGGATTTTGTTTGGTGAAATATTTTTTTCTATAGCCAGATTTTTTGTAAAATTTGAATTTGCTATAATTTTAAATGATTTATCCAAAGATTTAATCATTCGTGTATGGATATGAGTGCCAATATTGTGGTTAATTTCTTTTCCGTGAATAAAGCAGAGTATCTTATTTTTATTACAAAAATTTATTGGTAATTTTTCAATACTTTTCCAATGGTCTGAAATAATTGCCCTCAGATCATTTTTTGATGAAATAAAGTTTTGGATTTGGGTAGCTTTTCTATATTTAGCTAAGAATTTTATTCCTTTAATTCTCTCTACTGAGAAGCCTAATGACTTATCAAAATTATCAGAATTTTTAAAATCATCAGCATATACTTTTACTGGACCGTGTCTAACAAGAGCTTTAGCAACTCCAAGCATTAAAAACTGCATTCCACCCACATCTGGTGGAAAGTTTCTTGTTGTGATTAAAAACATTTTATTTCCATTTTATGTTACAACCCATACTTGGAAATTGTAAATTTGGACCAGAACCTGTCTCAGATATTTGTTTCATTGCAAACAGCAATTCATTAGGTTTATTAGGTACTGGTTTCAACTCTTTCATTTCTCGAAGTCTACCTCGATATTGTAGCTCATCTTTACTATTGTATCCGAAGAAATCAGGCGTACACACAGCACCAAATTTTTTTGCAATTTCTTGATTTTCATCAATAAGATAGGGAAAATTAAATAAATTATCTTTAGCAAAAACCTTCATATTATCAAAACTATCTTCTTTATATTTTGCAGTATCATTAGACATGATTGCTATAGTCGAAATACCATTTTTTCTTAATTCATTAGAAGTTTCTACTATTTCTGAAATTACAGCTCTAACATATGGACAATGATTACAAATAAAAATTACTAAGGTACCTTTGGGTCCTTTGATATTGGATAATCTAATGTTTTCATTTTCAGTAGATTTCAAAGAAAAATTTATGATTTTATCTCCAAAATTACATACTGGTGTTTTAGTTAAAGACATTTTAAAAAAATTTTATATAATTAATCTATATATTAAATGACAATTTATCAATTGGGTAATAAAAAAATCCAAAGACATGAAAATACTTGGATAGCACATAATGCAATAATCATTGGAGATGTTACTTTAAAAGAGAATTCTAGTATTTGGTTTGGAGCAGTTTTAAGAGGTGATATTGAAAATATTGAAGTTGGTTCAGGATCAAATATTCAAGATAATTGTGTTTTACATACGGACGCCAGTTTTCCTCTCAACATAGGTAAAGGCGTAACAGTTGGACATTTAGCTATGCTTCATGGATGCTCAATAGGTGATGACAGTTTAATTGGAATAGGTGCAACAATACTTAATGGATCTAAAATAGGAAAAAATTGCATAATCGGAGCAAATTCATTGATAGCTGAAAATAAAAATATTCCTGATAGATCTCTTGTTGTGGGTTCACCAGGTAAAGTTATTAGACAAGTCACAGATACAGATATTGTTGCTATAAAGGAAAATGCACTTAGATATGTTAATAACTGGAAAAATTTTGAAAAAAATTTAGAAAATAATTAAATTTGATTATTATTTTATGGTGTTATCCATTGAGAAGAAATATTATTATTATCTGTTACAGATATTTTAGCTCTTCTATGACCTTGGGATGCTAAATATAACCACTCAAATTTATTGATTTTAGTATCGATGACACAAAAATTATTATAACCAATTTCAGTATTATTAATCTCTGGATTTTTACCTTCAAGCTCTTTTGATAATCCAGAAGTTGGTTCTCTTGATATCGTGCCAGGTGGATTAGAAGCTAAATAACATTTTCTACTTATAACTTGAGTCTTCACCCAAGCTTTTTTGGCAATTTCATTGTTGTAATTTATCAAAGCTGTTCCTTTTATTCGAACCTGAATTTTTCTTTTTTTATTATAAAATACAAAACAAATATTATTATTTATTTTTAATATTCTAATTTTATCTGAACGATAATCAGTATGAAATCTTATAGTATTTATATCTTTAAATGCTCCACGCAATACTACAATTCTTCCGTCAGAAAATTTACCATCATTTAGTATAACAGTAGGCAATCTAAATTCTTCACTTCTATCAACAACTCCTCTTGATAAAAGGTTCCAAATCTCATCATAAATTAGATCCTTATTATTGTAGAAATTAGGTGTTTGCTTGTTCACAATTATTTTTTGGGTAGTAGGGTTATTAAACTTGATGTATCAAACCTATTGCCACCACTTTCTTGTATTTGTTCATAAAATTTATCAACAATTTCTGTAACAGGTAATTTTGATCCATTAGATAATGCTTCTTCTAAAGCGATTGCTAAATCTTTTCTCATCCAGTCAACAGCAAAACCAAAACTAAATTTGTTATCAAGCATTGTATTAAATCTATTTTCCATTTGCCAAGATTGTGCAGCGCCTTTAGAAATAACCTCGATAACATCTTTTACATTTAAACCTGCATTTTGACCAAACCTCAATCCTTCAGACAAACCTTGCACAAGTCCTGCTATACAAATTTGGTTAACCATTTTTGCAAGCTGTCCATTACCAGATGCACCAAGTAATTTCATTTTTTTACTATAACAATTTATTATTGGTTGAGCTTTTATAAAATCTTTTTCTTCACCGCCAATCATAACAGTTAATGCACCATTCTCAGCTCCTGCTTGGCCACCTGAAACAGGCGCATCTAAGAAACCAAAATTTTTTTCCTTAGCAATATTAAATAGTTCTCTCGCTACTTTTGCCGAAGCTGTTGTATTATCAATATAAACTGCTCCTGATTTTATATTGTGAAAAGACCCATTTGTTCCAATAGTCACTTCACGTAAATCATTATCATTACCAACACAAGAAAATATGAATTCACCATCATTAACACACTCTTTTGGTGTATCTGCGAGTTTACCTTTAAATTCTTTTGTCCATTTTTCGGCTTTAGATTTAGTTCTATTATAAACAGTTACTTCATGACCTGCTTTTGCTATATATCCTGCCATAGGATATCCCATGACACCTAATCCGATAAATGATACTTTTGACATTATAAACTCCTTTTTTTAAATGATTAATTATAGTTTTATTAGACTAAATTTTAAATACTTATTCTTTGGTTTCATACTAACATTCTGTTCAAGTTTTGGACAAACGTTTTTTATAGGGATGTTTAATCCCTATTTAAGAGAAGAAATAAATTTAACTAATATTGAATTTGGAACAATTTACTCATCTGCTACTCTTTTAAGTAGTTTAGTATTAGTTTGGATTGGAAAAAAAATAGATGAGGTTTCTTTACAAAAATTTACTTTATTTGTGAGTATTTCACTTGCATGCACAACCTTATTTTTTGGATTAATAAATTCTTTAATAACATTATTTTTTGGCTTTTTTTTATTGAGATTATTTGGTCAAGGATTGATGTGCCATATATCAAGCACGTCTATGGCTAAATTTTTTAATTTAAACAGAGGTAAAGCGCTTGGATTTTCATGGCTTGGTTTATCATTAGGCGAGGGCTTGTTACCAGGATTTATTATATTCTTATTAAGTACGTTTTACTGGAAAAGTATTTGGATAGGGATTTCCATATTTTTATTTTTTATAATAGTTCCTTTATTATTATATCTAATAAAAACAGAAAGAAAGTCTAATACGATTTTTAAAGAAGAAAAAATAAAAAAAATAAAAAATTGGAAAAGGATCGAGGTAATTAAGGATAGTAAATTTTACTTTTTATTGCCCGCAATATTGGCACCACCATTTCTAATCACCGGTATATTCCTTAATCAATCATATATATTTGAAAGCAAAGATTGGAATATTTTATATTTAGCCAAAGGATTTACATTTTATGCTATTTTTAGTGTTATCTCACTAGGCGTATTTGGTTCTTTGATAGACAAATTTAGTGCGAGAAGAATACTTCCATTTTATTTAATGCCAATGATTTTATCTTTTTTGATTGTGATATATTCAGATTTTATTTTATCACCGATCTTTTTTATGATTTTACTGTCAATTTCAAATGGTGCCTCCAATGTACTAATAACTTCAACCTGGTCTGAAATTTACGGCACAAAGTATCTTGGCTCGATAAGAGCTTTAACTGTTAGTTTAATGGTTTTTTCCACTGCATTGGCACCAATAATATTTGGATATTTAATAGATATAGGTCTTTCAGCGCCAAGTATTTTTAAATTAATGCTGATTTATGTGGTTTTATCTATCCTTATATTTTTGATTAAATATAAATCTATAAAACCAATTTTAATTACTTGAAATTTAATTATTAAATCTCTATAAGCTCCGATATGGCAAGAGTAACTGTAGAAGATTGTTTAGAACAAGTAGACAACCAGTACGATTTAGTAATATTAGCAAAAGAAAGAACACTTCAGCTAAGTGCTGGCGACAAACCTTTGGTACCTGAAGATAATGACAAAAAAACTGTAATTTCACTTAGAGAAATTGGAGATAAACTAATAGAAAGAGAAGCTTTAGAAGACGCTACAATTGATAGAGCAAGGGATCATCCGGAGGATGCAATTGAAAAAGAGGATTTTGATGCTCCCGAAGGCGATGCATTCGATGAGATTTATAAAGGAGAAATTTCAAAATCTGGTCAACCTATATTACCATCTAAAAGGTCAAGAAAAGTTCCACAAACATCTAGTTCTAACAATGAACAGTTATCTGAAGACGAAGAGGATAACGAAGTTGAAGAAAATTTATCTGAAAACGTTGAGCAAATTAAAGATTAGCTAAATTCATCTAAAATCTTTTTTCGGTGCTGATCTAAATCTGGAATTTCACCTCTAGTATCTGGATCTTTATAGGGAGACATTTTAATAGGATTGCCGGCCATTTTAAAAGTTCCAATTTTATTATGATTTGCAGATACAACCATATTCCTCTCCTTTATTTGAGGGCTTTCGACAGCATCTTTAATGTTATTGATCGGACCACAAGGAATTTTACTTTCTTCAAAGATTTTACACCAATCAATAGTTGATTTATGTGCTAATTTTAATTCTAAGATTTTTTTTAATTCATCAATATTTTTACTTCTACAACCATTTGTTTTAAATTTTTCATTTTCATAAATATTAATTTTCAAAACTTTACACATATTTTCAAATAGTTTGTCATTTCCAGCAGCAATAATAATGTAGCTATCTTTGGTCTTAAATGCTTCAAATGGAGCAATAGATGGATGCCTAGAACCTAAAGGACCAGGTATTTCTCCTTTAGATAAATATCTCGCAATTGCATTTTCTAAAATTGCTATCTGGCAATCCAGCATAGAAATATCTATATGCATACCTTTACCTGTCTTATTTCTATCATACAGAGCAGCATTTATAGCAATAGATGTAAATAAACCTGCCGTAATATCACCAATCGATGTTCCAACTCGTGTTGGTTCTGAATTTGGATGTCCAGTAACACTCATTAACCCACCCATGCCTTGTACAACCATATCGTAGGCAGGCAATGATTTAAAAGGACCTGTTTGGCCAAAACCTGAAGCTGAAGCATAAATTAATTTTGGATATTTCTTGCTAGTATCTTTATAACCAAAACCCCATCTTTCTAAAGTTCCTGGTTTAAAATTT
>MDTB01205900.1_pt1 | contig 12932 bp, 10 predicted proteins | sample 811161 | NCBI WGS metagenome assembly MDTB01 (sample SAMN05326650, study PRJNA326480) | marine metagenome | isolation source: seawater | place: Mediterranean Sea | collected 2009 | reverse complement strand
TTTTATTTATTATATAAAATCTAAAATCTCTGTTGAGTTATTTGAAATTTATCTCAGCAAAAATATAGAATTTTTATTAAAAAAAAATTCTGCTGAATTAATCAGAAATATTAAAGATGAAGTAAATATGTTTAGTTTAGGAGTTATTCAATCTCTGTTACATTGTATTACAGAAATTGTAATAGTATCATTTATAATTATTTTTTTACTTTACACGTCATTTAAATTAACTGTATCTGCAGTATTATTTTTCTCTATTATATTTATTATCTATTATTTTTTTGTTAAAAATATTTTTCTAAACCTAGGATATGAAAGACAGAAAATTACATTACAAAATTTAAAAGATTTAATGCAACCACTTAGAGGATTTAAAGATGTTAAAATTTTCCAAAAAGAAAATCATTTTACTCAGATTTACAATAAAAGTTCTTACAAATTAGCTGGTATTGCAACAAAATCACAAACTTTAAACATGATACCAAGATTATGCTTTGAATTTTTTTTAGTTTCTAGTGTAATAATTTATATATTGTACCTTGATGATTCCAAATCTACATATAAGAACTCCCTCGAAAGTTTAGGTTTATTTGCTATAGCTTCCTTTAGACTTTTGCCATCAATTAGTAGGATTTTTATATCATTACAGCAATTTAGATATAATAAATCAGCTGTAAAAGTTGTGCTTCAAGAATTAGAAGAAAAGAATAAAGATATTAAAAAAAATAATATAAATAATTTGAGAGAAATACAATTTAATAATGAGATTAAGATTCAAAATTTAAATTACGAGTATCAGAAAAGAAACTTTAAATTGAATAATATAAACTTAATAATAAGAAAAAATGAATTTGTTGCTGTGATAGGTGAGTCTGGAAGTGGAAAATCAACTTTACTCGATTTAATATCTGGTTTATCAAAACCCTCATCAGGTAAAATTCTTATTGATAATTTTGATATAGATGAAAATGTTAAATCTTGGCAAAATAAAATTGGTTATATTTCACAAAATACTTTTTTATTGGATGATAGTATTAAAAATAACATAATTTTTGGTTCTAAGACTTATGATCAAAATAAAATTATGCAACTTATTTCTAATTTTAAATTAACAAGCTTAATAGAAAATTCTCAAGAAGGACTTGAAACTAACATAGGAGAAGGTGGATCTAAGTTATCAGGGGGACAAAAACAAAGGTTAGCCCTCGCTAGATGTTTTTACTCAAATTCACAAATAATTATTTTGGATGAGGCAACTAGCGCCCTAGATATAGAAACAGAAAATGAAATTCTGACCAATTTAAAAGAACAACAAAAAGATAAGACAATAATTATTGTCTCTCATAGAGAATATATCAAAAAGTTTTGTGATAAAACATACCAAATTTCTAATGGAAATTTAAAAATTGTAAAATGAAAAAAATTTTGTCAGTAATTTTATTTAGTGATATTAATAAAGTTGGTTTAGATAGAACTTTGAGAGATGTGCGTTATTTAAATAACGTGTTAAAAAAATCAGAAAAAATTTATATCTTAGATTTAAGAAAATATTATTTAGGAAAAATTAATTTAAAGTTACCAAAAATTAATAATAAAAATATTATTTGTTTTGAACCAAGAAATATTAAAGACTTAAGTATATTTTTAAAAAATAAAATTACCTATGCATATGGACCAATATCTCCAAATTTTAGAACAATATTGATTTTTTTAATAATTAAATATTTCAAAATAAATTTGATCTTCATGAACATTTATGGATATTATCTAAATGAAAACTCAAAAAAAGATTTTAGACTTAAGGATAGAATTCACTATTTTTATAATAACAGATTTTCCTACTATGTATGTAGAATTTTGACTATTATGAATATACTTCCAAGAGTAGAATTTTATTTTGAGTCAAGTCAAGAAAGAATTAATTTCATAAATAAATCTTTATCAAAAAAACTGGAAAAGATAATTCCTTTTTTTAAATTTTCTTATTTTAAAAAAATTATCAGAATAAATAGTATTTATTATGATGACATGCTTCTTGAAAAGAAAAAAAATGTAAAAAAAAATATTGTTGTAATTGATACTGGTATCGGGCACAAAGACAATATTCAAAAAGAACCTGATAATTATATGATAACTAACGATTACATAATTAATTATTATTTAAAAACTTTAAAAACTATTCAAAAATTTTCCCAAAAAGAAAAATGTAAAATTTATTTTTGCAAACATCCAAAAACTTATTATCCCAAAGGTTGTTTTAAAAATACAAAAAATATAAAATTTAATTATGATGCTGATAATTATATATGGACAGCTAAGCATGTATTTTTCACTGGGGGATCAAGCATGTTCAATAAAGCTATTATTTTAAAAAAAAATATAACAGTTTTAATTTCACAGGAGACCCTGAGATTCCAAATGAGACTCATAAATAGTATTGATAAGATATTTAAATTGAATATTTACAATTTAGATAATAAAACAAAAAAGAATAATAAAATCCTAATTAATCAATATAATAAAAAAAAGTATGAAAAATTTATTAGTCAAAATCTTATATTTAAAAAAAAAATTCATTCATCCAAAATAATCAGGAATCAAATATTTAATTAAAATTATGATGAATAAAGTAAGATATTTTTTTTGTATACTGTTAAGATTTTTTATTCATTTACCTAACAAATTATTTTTTCCCATAAAAGTTAAAATAAACGATATTAACTCAGAATTTAAAAAAAAAGGATTTTATCATATAAAGGAAAATAATGAAGTTTCAGAGATTTTACATGAGATTGAAAAAAATTTATTAAATATAAATCTTCAAGAGATAATTGATAGTCATATTAAAATTGATCAAAAAAAATATTCAATAAACGTTTATAAATATCTTGATAATGAAGTGAAGATAAAACTAGAAAATTATTTTTCTAATAAGAAAAATATGGAATTTGTAAATAATTTAACAATGACTAAACTTAAGTTAAGAAAAATAATATTATTAATAAATTTTTATAACGAGAGAACCATAGAAGATGATGGACCCAAAATGTTTCATAGAGATTCTGACACCTTGCAAGATCAATTAAAGGTTTTTATTTTAATTAATAACATAGATAAAAGAAATGGCATGTTTTATTTTATTTCTAAAGAAATTATTGATCAATATTCTGCAATTAACCCTACATCCAAGAGAGAGAGAATGGATATAAATAACAAATGGAGGATTGAAAATGATCAAATGGATATTGCTTCGAAAAAAAATATCAAACAATTGTACGGAGAAAAAGGAGAAACCCTATACATTGATACAACAAATGTTTATCACAAAGGGGGTTACATAAATGACAAAGAAAAATATAGAATTCTTTTAAATCCTATTTATACACCAGTTCTTTCATTGAGCGATTGGAATCTAAACGAAAGTTGGTTGTTAAAATTTTTACAACGAAAGTTAACTGCTCTTAAATATAGAACTCTTAAGAAGTATAATTTTTAATTAAACATCTAATATTGCTGGTACATTTTTCAAGATACTTTCACACGCCTTTTCTAGTCCTGGGTCTTTCTTCTCAAAAAAGTGTTTAACGAAATCATCTCTAAGTTTAAAAGGAGGATATTGATTTTTTACTTTTTCAATTGAATTGAGATACATACTTCTTCTAAAGAAAAAATGATAAGTGTACCTTTGAGCTAAATCAATCATAGAACTACCAAGGTCACTTTCAAAAGGTAATTTTTTTAACAATTTTAAGTATTCTTCCTTCGAAGATGGATCGTGGGTAAAACCTTTATTTTTCCCAAAAGCTTCACCACAAACTATTACATTTTTTCCAAAACAAGGAAGTTCAAAACTTAACTTAGTTGCATATACTAATATTGAATTACTTTCTTTGCCTAATTTATATGAGCTAATCTTATTCTCTGGTTTTATTAACTTAATATGCTCTGGAAGAATACCAAAATTTTTTTTTATTTCATCCTCTATTTTTTGAGCTGAAGGAACATCACCGCGGATCTCTGCTGGATGCACCCTTATAAGTAAATTACAATCGTCTCTGTCTTTAAAATATTCCAATGTTAATAATATCCATTCCATTTGATCTTTAAAAATATTTTGTTCAAATTTTAATTGGGCATCCCATATTACGTTTGTCATAAGTGTAATTATAGTCTTTTTATTTATTTTATTTTCAGTCTTAAATTTGTCCCAATCCATATCAGGCTGCTTATTAAAACTAAACCAGTCTGTTAATCCGGTATTTCTCTCTTCTAAATAATTTAGTAATTTAATTTTTTTTCTTTCTGTAAATTCATACTCTTTCCAATCTTTCTCACTTTCTGTAATTAAAGATTTATGATAAGTAACTTTATCAGATATTAACAAACTATTTTCTTTATATCCTTGCCACATTACTTTTGTTGGAATACCATTTTGTTTTGAGACTTCAGTTATAATTCCCTGAGGCACATACAACCCATGATCTACAATTACACAATCATATTTTTTTTCATTTATAGCATTTTCGAAAGCAATTTTTGTTAAAATTGCTGACGTGAAATATTTTCTTAAAACTTTAAGAGAATTTTTTTTTAAATAAATATTACCTATTCCATAAAACCTTAAAGTTCCTGCCAAACAATGCTCACCTATATTTACGTTTTTCTCTTTAAAGTTTATAATTTCTTCAATGGTTAGCTTTTGAGAGAGATTTTCAGCATCAATTAAATCTTGTTTTTTTAAAAATTTATTTAATTTTAAAAACTCATTATCGATTTGACTGAATAAAGTATGGCTACAATCATAGCATGAGTTACATACTTTCTTAGGCCCGTGATTTAAAAAATCTTTTTCTTCGATAACATGATTAATTGCGTTAGTGCAAGCAGGCAAAGCCATATCACAAACAAGATAATCAACCTCACATCCCTTAAGATCTAACGCGACTCCTAATATAGAGTGGAGACATATTAATGTTTGATCAGCATTTACAATTGGAGCTATTAATATTCTCTTATTACTTTTCTTTACTTGAGATTTAGTTATTTCTATAGATTTCTTATGCTTCTCCCAATGAATTATATGAGGATATTTGTGCCAAGTTTTTCTGGCCAAAGATCTAAAGATAAAATTATACCTAATTTTTGTTAAATAAAATTTTATAAATTCTTTTATTTTCATATAATTTAATCATTTTACTTATGTATAATAATCTTTTACTTTATAAACTCTAAAACTCAAATATAATAATTCTAATGTATAATTTTCTTTTAAAAAAAATTAAAAATTTATTGGGCATTAATAAAATTCAACAAAATCAAATTGAAATTATAAAAGCAACTGGAAAATTGCTGGCCTTACAAAATTCAAAAAAAAAATATCAAAGTATTAATGATTATGAATTTAAAGTTTTTTCTCAATTTGGTGATGATGGCATAATCCAGTTTTTAATTGAAAATATTAATATAAAGAATGATTTTTTTTTAGAATTTGGTGTCGAAAATTACGAAGAATCAAATACAAGATTTTTATTAGAAAACAATAATTGGGCAGGGGTAATATTTGATTCCTCCGAAAAACATATTTTACATACAAAGCAACAAAACTATTTTTGGAAATACCGAATTCAATCATTTTGTCATTTTATAACTAAAGAAAATATTAATGATATAACCAGGGCAGAAATTACAAATCCAGATATTGGATTACTTTGTATCGATGTTGATGGAAATGACTTTTGGATATGGAAAGCAATAAATTATTTAAATCCACAAATTGTAATTATTGAGTACAATGCTCGTTTTGGAAATGATAAGAGTATATCAATTCCATATGAAAGAAATTTTGATAGAAATAAAAAAAAGTATAAAAATATAATTTATGGAGCTTCTCTTGGTGCTTTAGAAAAATTAGGAAAAGAAAAAAATTATTCTTTGATAGGTACAAATTTGAATGGAAATAACGCTTATTTTATCAGAAATGATTCTATTCCTCAAAATCACGAATTAATAAAACCTCGGACTACAAAAGAATGTTTTAAATTGAATTCCTTTAAAGAGAATAGAGATGATTATGGAAACATAATTTATTTATCAAAAGATGAAGAGGAAGCTTTAATTAGCAAATTTAATTTAGAAAACGTCTAAACATATTCTTTTAGAATAATTTTTCTGATTTCTTGAAAATTTTTTTTAGAATATTTTTTACTTTTCAAATTAAGTTGAAAATTTTTAATATAATTTTTTTTTTCAACAAAGTTTTTTAATTTTTTAAAAAATCCTTTTGGATCATTTAAATCAAAAAATATTGAACCAGGGTTATTTTGTTCTCTGTGGCCAGGTATGTCAGAAAGAAATATATATTTTTTTTTAGATCTTGCTTCCTCATTAATTGTACTCCAGCCCTCATAAAATGAAGGATTTACAAACGCTAAGCAACTATCTTGAAGAGTATTAAGTTTTTCTAAATTTACCTCTCCTAAATTAATAATTATCTTACCAAGATTGCCTTTATTAATCTTTTTGTTAATTAAATTATAAAAATTTTTATTTTTATAATTTTCAGTTTTGCCACAAAATATAATTTTTATATTCAATTTTTTTTTTTTAATTATTTTTGCAACATTAATTAGAAATTTGTGATTTTTATGCTCCCAAAATTGAGCTGGAAATAGAATGAAATTTTTTAATTTTTTTTTTTTAAATTCTGTTTCGCTTGATATTCTAAGCGGTATAATATTTTTTGAAATTTCATAATATTTAATAAATTCCTTTTTAATTTGATTACTGCTAACAAATATTTTATTCGTATTTTTTATTTCATCAGAAACATACTTTTCTCTTTTAAACAAATATTTTTTGTCAAAAAAACTTGATTTAACTCTGTGTTGTAAATCTGGAATCCATCCAATTATTTTAATTTTTTTATTTTTGAATAGTCTCCTATGAGAAAGAGTTGAAATACCGTCTCTTAAAAGATTAAAGTATAAAAATAAATCTTTCTTTAGAAAGAAAATAATAATTTTTCTTAAAAAATACAGTATATCCCCTTTTTTAAAAATTTTTTCTTCTTTTATCTTAAATGTATTATCAAGATTCATATTTTTAAGATATCTAATTGAGTCTGTATAAATTATATAATCAAATTTATTTATTTTTTTTAAAACAGAAAATAAATTTTTAAAATATGAATAACCACCTGACCAGTTACTCAATTCTTGGGCTGATATCACGAATGCTATTTTTTTCTTCATTTTATATACTTAATTAAATCTAGTTGAATATTTATAGATAAAGTATATGTAATAAAGCATAAAAATGAAATTTTTAATTAATGAACCACATATTTCAACTCTTGAAAAAAGATATACAAATAAAGTTTTTGATGAAAAATGGTTATCAATTAATGGAAAAAATACAAAAATATTTGAAAATAAGTTTTGTAAGTACCTTGGTGTTAAGTATGGTATAGCAGTCCAAAGTGGAACTGCTGCCTTGCACACAAGTTTGAAGGCCTTGGGAGTAAAAAAGAATGACAAGGTTATAATTCCAAGTTACACCTGCGTATCAAATATATCTGTTTTATCTCAATTAAATGCAATACCTTTAATTGTAGATGTTGAAAAAGAAACATTTGGAATAAATTATAAAAATTTGGAGATATTAATTAAAAAACATAAGCCTAAAGTACTTCAGCTGGTTCATGTTTATGGTTTCCCAGCAAAAAATACTATTAAAATTTTAAGACTTTGCAAAAAATTCAATATTAGAGTTATAGAAGATGCAAGCGAGTCCTTAGGTGCGAAACTTAATAAAAAAAAAATTGGCACCTTTGGAGATATAAGTGTTTTTTCTCTTAGGTCAGAAAAAATGATTGGGGTAGGAGAGGGTGGAATTATAGTATCAAATAATAAAAAATTATTTCAAAAAATCAATTTAGTTGCCTCAAGACATGCTCCTTTTAGAACAAAAAAAGATCCTTATTGGAAAAAGTACTATGTTTCTGGAGAAGGATATAATTATTTAATGCCCCATCTTCTTGGTTCAGTAGCTAGGGCACAATTGGAGAAATTTGAAAAAATTATTTTAAAAAAAAAAATTTATGTAGGAGAAATATATAGAGATATCTTTAAGGAAAATGAGGAATACTATATACCTCAAATGTCTAATAAAAATTCTAAGCCTGCTTATTGGTTAAATGCAGTTTTTTTTAAAAGATTAAGTAAGGATAAAGTAAGAAAACTTGGAAATAAATTGATTAAAAATGGAGTAGAAGTAAGATCGGGCTTTTGGCCGCTTGATAGAATGGAATGTTTTAAATCTTTATCCAGTAAAAAAAAATCAAATAGTGATGAGCTATTTGAAAAATTGATAGTTTTACCATCTAATATATATTTAAAAAAAAAGGATATAAATTTCATTAAAAAATTAATTGATGATTTTGTTTTTGATACTAGATGACAATAGGATTAATACCTGCAAGATTAAAATCTAAAAGATTACCAAATAAACCATTAATAAAAATTAATGGTACACCACTAATTATACATGTTTTAAAAGAAGCTCAAAAGTCAAATAGTTTAAAAAATATTATTGTTTGCGCAGATGATAAAAAAATAGTCAAAATAGTAACTGATTATGGAGGAAACGCAATATTAACAAGCAAAAAACATAAAAATGGTACAGAACGAATAGCTACAGTTGCTTCAAAGCTTAAATCTAAATTTTTTGTAGATATTCAATGTGATAGTTTTTTTTTAAATTTTAGAAATTTAGATAAACTTATAAAATTTCATTCTAAAAATCCGCAATTTGACATTGTAGTTCCTTATATGGATTTTAAGCATAAAAATGATGAAAGTTCAGTAAAAATAATTTCAAACAAAAAAAATGAAATTATTTATATGTCTAGAAAAGATATACCATATAATTTTAGATCTAAGGCTAAAAGCTACATGAAAAAACATTTGGATTATATTTCATTTACAAATAAAGGATTACAAAAATTTGCAAAACTGAAAGAGTCCAACCTCGAAAAAATAGAAGAAATTGAGCTTCTCAGAGCTTTAGATTATGGAATGAAAATAGGAACATTTAAAATAAAAAAAGATTATTTTTCTATTAATACAAAAAAAGATTTATATGCAGCATTAAGAATTCTTAAAAAAGATGAAAAAAAGAAAATTTTCTAATATTATATTTGATCTAGATGGCGTTATATTAAATTCAGAATCGAATATGAGAAAAAGTTGGCAAAACACATCAAAGAAGTTTAATTTAAATATTGATTTTATTAGTTATAAAAAATTTATTGGATTGCCTTTTAAAATTATTTTGAAAAAGTTAAAAGTAAAAAATTCATTTAAAAAAATAGAAAAATTCTATAAAAATGAATCAATAAAGGATTTTGGTAAACTAAGACTATATAAAAATGTTAAAAAAGAATTAGATTTATTTCATTCAAGAAAAATCAATTATGCAATTGTTACATCAAAAGATTTGATAAGATCAAAAAAAATCTTACATAAATTTAAATTGAAACCTTTGTCATTGCATTGCCCTAACAACAAACTAAGAGGAAAACCCTTTCCAGACCATATAAATTATTGTATTAAAAAAAATAAATTTCAAAGATCTATAACTTGTTATGTTGGGGATACATATTTTGATTATATATCATCAAAAAAAGCAAAAATTCCATTTATATTTGCCTCTTATGGGTTTGGAAAACAAAAAAAAATTTACAGACGTCAAATAAAAAATTTTTCTTTAATACAAAAATTTTTAAATTAAATTTTAAATGGATTTTCTCTTGAATAAAAGTGTATTGCGTTTCTTATTTGATTTATTTTAGCGTCACCTCTTCTGTGCAAACCATGAGTATTAGCCATTATAAAAGTATTTTCTTTACCTGTAAATTTTGTTGCAAGATTATCAAGTTTAATTCTTTCTTTTTTTTTATTACCAAATCTTGGTGAAGCATCAATTTTTTTAAAACAAAACAATACAGAGTAAGTCCATTCTTTCATTAGTCTGGAAAAAGATGTTTTATGAGATTTTGGTATATAGTAAAACGGTCCTTTTTCCATATTTACGTCTTCAATAAGTAACCAAGCCTTGAAAGTATTATAGAAAGTATCATAGTGATATTGTTTTTGTGTATCAATATTTAAATTATCAATAACCTCAATTTGTTCTAGACTTATGTAAATTTTGATATCTGTTTTTTGTTCATTATCAAAAAAAAATTCTTTTACTTCTGAATTATTTTTGAGATGATAAAGATTTGGATATATAAATTTAATCTCCTCATTAATTTCTAATGAATTAATATTTACGCTTTCTTTATTCTCGTTAGTCTGAGTAATTTTTTTTGTAAATTTTTTATCATTTATAGCCTTAAAAAATTCTTCTTTGATTTTTTCAAATTCTTTTTTATCTAAAAAGTTTTCAATTTTATCACATCCATCATCATAGATTTTTTTGAATTTACTTTTATTTTTAAGATAAAATTTTAAATTATATATACTCTTAGATAATATATATCTCATAGCTTGAATGCCAAATACATTTAAAATTGCACTATCAAGACATTTTTCACCTGAAAAAATTAATCTTAGATTTTTAATCATAATTAGTATAAATTTATACTAAACAATTAAAATTAATAGCTTAATTATTATTCATTTAATAAATTTTATATTTAGGCTATTAGATTTGCTTTAAAATTTAATGAAAAAAAATATTTTAGTTACTGGGTGTGCGGGATTTATTGGTTTTAATTTAATTAATAAGATAAGTCCAAGAAATACGATTTTTGGCATTGATAATTTAAAAAATCAAACATCATTAAAAATTAGCAAAGATAGACTTAATTTGCTTAAAAAAAAAAAAAATTTTAAATTTTTTAATTTAGATATTTCAAATTATAAAAAATTAAATTTTTTTTTCAAAAAAAAAAAAATTGATATTGTAATAAATTTAGCTGCAGTTGCAGGTGTAAGAAATTCTATTAAAAATCCTGATATATATTTTAAAAATAATATTTTAGGATTTTATAACCTTTATATTTTATCTGTTAAAAATAATATTAAATTATTCATTTTTGGTTCATCCAGTTCAGTCTATGGAGACAAGAAAGATAAATCATCTAATAATCCAGTAAGTTTTTATGCATCAACAAAGAAATGTAATGAAATAATTGCTCATTCTTTTGTAAACTTTTCTAAAACTAAAGTAGTTGGCTTAAGATTTTTCACAGTATATGGACCATGGGGAAGGCCAGATATGGCAGTTTACAAATTTACAAGTAAAATCTTTAATAAAAAAATCATTGAAATATTCAATTATGGAAATCATGGGCGGGATTTTTCATATATAGATGACGTTGTAAGATCAATTATATTAATATACTCAAATATTTCAAAATTAAATAATTATCAAATTTTTGATATTGGAAAAGGCAAAACGGACAGATTAATTAATCTTTTAAGAAGCCTTAAACTCAGTACAAAAAGAAATATAATATCAAAAAAAACTTCTCAACAACCTGGAGATGTGTTGGAAACTCGAGCGGATATGAAAAAATTTAAAAAAGTTTTTAAATATCAACCACAAACATCTTTGAGGGTAGGCATTGAAAAGTTTGTTAAGTGGTATAAAGATTATCATAGATCAAATTAATATGTGTGGGATTTGTGGATTTACTTCAAAATTAGATAATCACAGAAGCTATCTTTTGAATATGATGAGACCTCTAAAAAGTAGAGGACCCGATTCTGAAGGACAATTTTTTAATGATAAAATTAACTTTGGTCATAAAAGACTGTCAATTATCGATATTAATAAAAGGTCAGATCAGCCAATGATTGATAAGGAAACTGGTATTGTAATGATCTTTAATGGTGAAATTTATAATTATATTGAGCTTAAAAAAAAAATTATAAATCAATTCAACTGTAAATTTTTCACCAACTCAGATACAGAGGTTGTTTTAAAGTATTATAAGTATTTTGGTGCAAACTGTTTTAAAGAATTTGATGGAATGTTTGCAATTGCGATATGGGATCCAAAAGAAGAAATTTTGATATTAGCAAGAGATAAATTTGGAGAAAAGCCATTATATTATTCTAATTTTAAAAATAGAAATTTAAATGAGATATCATTTTCATCTAATTTAAATAGCTTAAAAAAAAGTCCTGGATATAGTCACAAACTCAATAAAAAAAGTATTAAATCTTATTTTGAAAATAATTATGTATATAATAATGAAACTTTTTATGAAGCTAGTAAACAATTGGAAGCCGGATCATATTTAGTTTTTAAAAATAATAAAATAAATATTGTAAAATATTTTGAATTAGAAAAATTTTTTCTTGAAAATAATAAAAATAAAAAATTAGATAAAAATGAGTTCGAGCATATTCTAGATAATAGTGTAAAATCAAGATTAGTTAGTGATGTAGATTTAGGTATTTTTTTAAGTGGAGGAATAGACTCTTCATTGATAACTCATTTTGCGAAGAAATATAACTCGCAAATTAAAACATTTACTATAGGTTTTGAGGAGAAAAGTTTTGACGAGAGTGAAAAAGCCAAAACTGTTGCTAAAAGCTTAAATGTAAAAAATTATAATTTCTTATTATCCAAAAAAGATTTATTAGACATTGATAAAGTTGTTGACTCTTTTGGGGAACCAATGGCTGATACATCCATATTGCCAACCTATTTTTTATCGAAATTTGCAAAAGACGAAGTTAAAGTATGCTTAACAGGTGATGGTGGTGATGAAATGTTTTTTGGATATGATACTTATTTAGCTTCTTATTTTTATAAAATTATAAAAAAATATAATTTAAACTATCCATTTAAAAAAATTAAAAATATTAAAAACTTAATACCGCAAAGCAAAAATAAAATTAATTACCTTTATGCTC
>MDTB01144415.1_pt1 | contig 12933 bp, 14 predicted proteins | sample 811161 | NCBI WGS metagenome assembly MDTB01 (sample SAMN05326650, study PRJNA326480) | marine metagenome | isolation source: seawater | place: Mediterranean Sea | collected 2009 | reverse complement strand
ATTTTAAGTTTTTAGAGTTAAAAAAGATTTATCAAAGCAGGGTAAAAATATATTTTCATAAAAATGAAAATAATTTGATTGAAAGAATTTATTTTTTATCAAAAAAAATAATTAATCCTAATACTTTGATTATATCAGGTGATTGCCCAATTATTGATAGCAACTTTATAGAAATAATTTATAAAAACTTTCTTAAATTTAAAGATTTTGATTATGTAAGAAGTTCAAAAAATGTTTTTTATGAGGGAATAATGTTGTTAAAGAAAGTAACATGGAAAAAAATTTATAAAATTTCTAAAAAAGACAATTACGGGGAATATTTTTCCAGAATATTAAATGATAAAAAAAAATTGAAGATTAAAAAAATTACAGTTCCTAAAAGTATCTTAAAAACAAATAAGGATAATATCAGACTTTCTATTGACACTGTATCTGATTTAAATTTCTTTAATTTAATTTTTCAAAAAGTAAAAAGCTATGAAAAATTAAATTTAAAAAATATTTTAAAATATAAAAAATATTCAATTGTAAACTCACATGTCCTACAAAAAAAATATAATATAACGTATAAAAAAAAAGTAGTAATTTTAACTTTAGCCAACAATAAATTTGGCATTGGGCATTTTAAAAGATGCTTAGTCTTAAAAAGACAAATTGAAGAAACTTTTAGTACAAATATCAATTTCGAATATTTAAATTCTGAAGATGTAAATCCAAATTTTATCAGTAAATATAGATTTAAAAAATTTAGATTTACAAGAAAAGATAAAAATGTTCTTTTAATTATTGACCTACCTCAAGAAAAAATTAAATTTTTAAAAAAAAAACTGAATGTTAAAATATTTTCAAAAATCATTAATATTGATAGTAACCTTAATTTGCAAAAAGTCATAAATATTTATCCGCAGGTAAAAAAAAGAATTTCTAAAAATAATTCGTTAAATTTGATAGGAAAAGATTATTTAATTTTAGATCATAATTTAATTCAATATAAATTTAAAAAAAAAAAAAGATACAAAAGGCCTTTAATTTTGAGTGGTGGATCGAGCGTCCCTTCAATTTTTTTTTTAAATCATTTAATTGATAAAAAGATAAAGCCATTAGTTGTTCTCGGTCCTCTAGTGGATAAAAATAAAATTACTTATTTAAAAAAATTTACTAATAAATTTAAGATTATCTTTTCACCAAAAAATTACTTTGATTATATATTTAATAGTGAAAATGTAATTTGTAGATATGGTGTAAGTGTTTTTGAATGCATAGCTCTCGGGGTGAAACCACATGTCATTATAAATGATGAAACCTCTGAAAGATTAAAAGATATTTTTTTGTTAGAAAAAATGGGATATATAAATGTTTTCAGAGAACACAAAAAATTAATTTGCAAACATTATGCATTTAATTATAAAAACTTTCCCATTGGAGCTAAATTTATAACAAATTTTTTAAACGATGATTAATTTAATTGGAGAAGTTTGCAGCAATCATAACAGAAGCTTAAAAAGATGCTTTAAGTTTATAGATTTATGCAAAGAAATGAACTTCCAAGCAGTTAAATTTCAACTTTTTAAAATTGATAAATTATTTCATTCCTCAGTTTTAAAAAGAAGTAAAATGCACCGAGATCGAAAAAAATGGGAATTACCAACCAGTTTCTTACCTAAAATACATAAATATTGTAAAAAGAAAAAAATTAAGTTCGGTTGCACACCTTTTTATTTAGAGGCGGTAGAGCTATTAAAACCTTATGTGGATTTCTATAAAATAGCTTCATATGAATTACTATGGGACGAACTATTAATCAGATGTGCTAAAACAAAAAAACCTGTAATTATTTCAACTGGTATGGCTAATTATAGTGAAGTTAAAAAAGCTATAAAAATATTAAAAAAGAATAATTGTAAAAAAATAATTGTAATGCATTGCGTTTCATCCTATCCAGCTAAATTAGAACATTGCAATTTAAATTCAATTAAATATCTATCCAAAAAATTGAACTTAGAAATAGGTTGGTCCGATCATACAAAAAATCCTATGTTAATAAATGAAATAATAGATAATTTTGATGTTAATACAATTGAAATACATATAGATCTAGATGGAAATGGATTTGAAGCGAACAAAGGTCATTGTTGGATGCCAAATGATTTGAGTTTACTCAAAGACTTTTTATCTAATAAAAAAAAATATACGGTAATTACAAAAAAAATTTTTCTAAAGCTGAAACTATAGAAAGACTTCATAGATCAGATCCATCGGATGGTTTAAGACCATTAAAAAAAATAAGAAAAATAAAAATATGAGATATTTGATTACTGGACATGCAGGCTTCATCGGTTCGGCATTATCTAATTTGTTAGTTTTAAATAAAAAAGATACTGTAATTGGACTAGATAATTTTAACAAATATTATGATGTTTCTCTTAAAAAAAAGAGAGTTCAAATAATTAAAGAAAAATCTGGAAAAAAAAATTTCAAATCAATTAATTGTGATTTAAGAAATAAAACAAAATTAAAAAAGATTTTTTCAAAATACAAATTTGATGGTGTGATAAATTTAGCAGCTCAAGCAGGAATAAGATATTCTTTAAAAAAACCTGAGGAGTATATTACAACTAATATAAATGGATTTTTTAATCTAATTGATTTATCCAAAAAGTATAAAATTAAAAAATTTATTTATGCAAGTTCCAGCAGTGTATATGGAAATTCAAAAAATAAAATTTCTAAAGAAACCGATCTTACAAATAAGCCTTTACAGATATATGCTGCAACAAAAATTTCCAATGAATTAATAGCTCATGCTTACAGTCATCTATATAATTTAAAAACAATTGGCTTAAGATTTTTTACTGTTTATGGTCCATGGGGAAGACCAGATATGGCGATATTTAAATTTACTAAAAACATTTTAAAAAAAAAAAATATAAATCTTTACAACTTTGGAAAAAATCAAAGAGATTATACTTATATTGATGATGTGGCTAAATGTATAAAGAATATTTGCAAAAGCAAAAAGTATAAAAATTTAAATTATCAGATTTTAAATATTGGCAATAATAAACCTGTAAAAACTTTAAAAATGGTAAAAATTTTGGAAAAAAATTTAAACAAAAAAGCAAACAAAAAACTTACTGATAATTTTATAGCTGACTCTTTTAAAACTGCAGCTAATAACAATTTAATTAAAAAAAGATACGGTTTGAATGTCAAAACTCCTATAACTATTGGTCTAAAACATTTTGTTCAGTGGTATAAATCTTTTTTTAAGGTAAAATATTGAACCATGTTAAGGTTTTAATAATTTCCTTTTTCTTTGGCACAGTTGTGTCGTTGTATTCCATACCAGACTGATAAAATCTAAATAAATTTTTTCTATTTATTTTTTTGAAACTTATCATACCAACTAAATTTGAAACGTTATTATCATTTTTAATTATAATTTTTTTAGTGCCATCACCAATTTTTAAAATTTCTTCAGTCATCCCAAGCCCAGTAGTAGCAGAACATATGGAAGACACATGTTCTCCATAATCAAATTCTGAGTTGCTTACGTAAAATTTATCTCTAAGTTTGCCACCATTATTAGTTTCAAAATATAACTTTTTAAAATTAAAATTGTTTGGGTTAAGAGTAAGATAATTAAACCTTAAGAAACCTGTTGGCACATTTAAAAAATGATTCTGTATAGCAAATTTTTTGTTTTTAAGGTCAAAAATAAAAGTTTTATCTAAAACAAATTTTCCAAAATTAAATTTTTTACCAACATATAAATAATCATCCTCAAATATCTTTACATTTTGAACTCTTTCTGAAATTTCGGTAATCTTTTTATTAGATGATGTATTATTGAGTTGAGAAAAACCTGAAAAAAAATCTACATCATAATTTATATGATTAAAAAATCCCTTATCTATTCTCCCTATAATAGACTTATTAGAAATTTTATAGTCAGTGTAGGACTCAATGGACATCCCTTTAATTAGATTTAAATTAATTTCTATATCTTTATTTGCGATCAATAATAAATTATTTTGTTGAATTATTTTATACTTATTTTTATTTATATAATTTTTATTAAGTGTGCTCTTCTTTTTCTTATTTTTTTTTTTTTTATTTAATTTAATTTTTTTTGAAAATTTATTAATTTCGCTTAAGTAATTTTTCCATCTTTTCTCAGTTATGTGCGTTCTAAAATCGCTTGACCAGAAGTAAATTAATTTTTGCCAATTTTTTTACTACTTATTTTATTTTTCCGAAAGTGAGCGTAGATTTGATAGCAAAGTGTATTAATATAAAGATTATTTCGACCAGATAGCGACCATCTCATTATATTATATTTTGCCTGCTTTTTTGTCACTATGGGGTGTTTAGCATTTGTGATAATTATTTTTTTACTAATTTTTGATTTTTCTACAATTTGACTTGGAAATAAAAAACTATTTTTTTTTCTATCTAGGCTTTTATAAAGATTGCTAATTATTGACCACTCATCAACATTATCAAGTTTAGCCTCTGTATTAAATCTCCCTGGTCTGTAGTTAAAAACTTCAGCATCATTACTGTACAAACAAAGACTTTTTTTTAAACTTTTTCTAGCATTTAAAAATTTAAGATAATTTTTCATAGATATTTCACCATGAACATAATTTTGAAATTTTTGGAAAAGCAAAGAATTGCTCCAGAGAACTTTAATAGAATTTTTTTTGTCGTGGTAGATTTTTTGGCATTCAAATTCTAATGCATTAGGTAAATTCTTATTAGCTAATTTAGTGTTCTTCCAATCGATTATTATAGCATCGTAACCATTTTTTTTATAAATTGGAATTAAAGAGCTAGAAAATACCTGTTCATTCACTAAAGCAATATTTGGTTTTTGCCCTAAAATTTTTTTATAAATATCATTTCCAAGTTTGATATTCTTAAAATTAATTTCATGAGGAACCAAAGGAAATATACTTTGAGAGTAACCACTTCCAATAAATTCAACTTTATCTCTTTTAATCAAAGTTTTAAGTTTTCCTATCCAATTTTTATCTAATCTTTCTATTTCAATTAGAGAGTTCCCAGAAGCTTCAACACCAATCTTAAAATTATTTTTTTCAATTAAGTCTAGTAAAGGGTAGTAACAAGAATTGATAACATTTTTTAAATCTTTTTTTTCTATTGACGAAAACGAAGTATTGATATGAAAAAATGAGTAGTAATTCAATTTAGTTCCTTTTTTATATTTGGAATATGCTTAAGATATAACGTATTTATAAATTTTTTATAAGCATTTAAATATGAGATAAAATTTTTTTTAAAGAAAAACATTAGAGTAATCAAGAATTTTAGCATTATTACATATTGTTCAGAATTTGAACACATTATCAATTTAATGTATACATTAGTCAAATTTATGAAAAAGCTAATCTTGTTTGATTTTGATGGAGTTTTATTTAACTCGAAGAGAAATATGGAGATCTCATGGCAAGCTGTTATGAAAAAATATTCACTAAAAAAAAATTTTTTTCAATATAGCTCACATCTTGGTTTACCATTTAGAAAAATTTTAAAAAATTTGGGAATTTATAAAAATCATAAAAAGATCGAAGATTTTTATCAAAAAAATTCAATAAAACACTTCGATAAAATTAAGCCATATCCAGGTGTTATTAAAAGTTTAAACAACCCCCGAAATAAATTTTTTTTTTATGGAATTTGGACTTCAAAGCATCATTTACGTGTAAACAAATTATTGAAGAAATATAATCTAAATTTTAAGGTAATTTTGACACCTGAAAAAGGAGTAAAAGGTAAACCTCATCCTGATCAAGTAAAAAAATGTTTGAAAAGTTTTAAGATGTCAAATAAAGATGTATTTTACGTAGGAGATATGGATATAGATAGAATAGCAGCGTCAAACGCAAAAATAAATTTCATTTATGCTTCTTATGGATTTGGTAAATTAAAGAAAATAAATAAAAAAGTTACTAAAATCAAAAAATTTGAAAATATATTCAAAACTATAAACTAATTATGAGTTCAGTAAAATATTTTGATAAAAATATTTATAGAAAGTCAGCAATAATAAAAGATTCTTTACAATTTATTAAAGGCACTGACTTCCCTTTACCCTCTGTAATAGAAATAAGTGATTCAGGTACGTGTAATAGAACGTGTTCCTTTTGCCCAAGGAGTGATCCTGGCTATGAGGATATTAAAGAATTTATTTATGAAAAGCTCCATTCAAAAATAATGAAAGAACTTTCTTTAGTCGACTATAAAGGGTTAATTATTTATTCAGGTTTTAACGAACCACTTTTAAACAAAAAAGCTTACAAACAAATTTCTGAAGCACGAAACTTACTGCCTGATGCAAAAATAGAATTAATTACTAATGGTGATGTTTTAAACGAAAAGCGATTGAAAGAACTTTTTACTGCAGGCTTATCTACTTTGTTAGTTAGTGTTTATGACGGCCCTGAAGATATTATTAAATTTGAAAATATGTGTAAATCTGTAGGACTAGATAAAAAACAGTACGTAATAAGAAACAGATATTTACCCCCAGAGAAGGATTACGGAATCACTATGAGTAATCGGGGTGGGTTAATGGAAAAAGCTGTGCATAAAATTTTACCATTAAAAAAATCTTTAAGCAAAAAATGTAACTACCCGAGTTATACATTCTTTATAGATTATAATGGTGATGTTTTAATGTGTTCACATGATTGGGGAAAGAAAAAAATCTTAGGGAACTTAAATGATAATAGTATCATTGAAATTTGGACATCAAAAAAATCTATGAAAGCTAGGAACTTATTAATAAACAGTAAAAGAAATTTTTCTCCTTGTAATGTCTGTGATGTCAAGGGGGATTTGATAGGATCAACGCATGCAGAAGCGTGGTCACAAATATTCAAAACTAATAAAAAATCTGAAACATTATGATTATAGGATTAATTCCATCAAGATTAAACTCAAGAAGATTAAAACATAAACCACTTTTAGAAATAGACGGATTACCTATTATTGTGCATACTTTTAAAAGAGCAATGCTTGCAAAAAAACTAGACAAAGTAATAGTTTGTGCTGATGATAAAAAAATTGTTGAAATTGTTAAAAAACATGGTGGAAATTCCTTACTAACATCTAGGAAATTTAATAATGGAACTGAGAGAATAGCTCATGTTTCAAAAAAATTTAAAAATGCAAAATTAATTATAGATATTCAAGGCGATGAACCTTTAGTAGACCCTAAGGATATTGATAGAGTCATCGGTTTTCATTTAAAAAATAAACAATTTGAAATTGTAGTGCCATGTATGCCAGCAAAAGAAAATATAATGAGTAGAAATTTAGTAAAAGTTATTTTTACCGATAAAGGAAAAGTATTATATTTTTCCAGAGCAGTAGTTCCATTCAACTTTAAAGATAAAAAAGTTAAATATTTTAGAGACTTGTCTATTGTCTCCTTCATACCAAAAATACTAATTAAATACTCGAAACTAAAAATGGGGTTTAATGAAAAAATAGAGGGTATTGAGTTAATTAGAGCGATAGAAAATGACATCAAGATAGGTACTTTTATAGCTTCAAACTCGGGTTTTGCAGTTGATGTTAACCAAGACCTTATGAAAGCAATTAGTGTAATGCCCCATAACAAAATAAGAAAAATGTATTAAATAATTTTATGGAAAGAAAAGTCTTAATATTAGGAGCAAGCTCAGAAATTGGCTTAGAAATAATGAAAATATACCTCAATAAAAATTACAAAATTATTGCTCATTACAACAAAGGAAATAAAAATTTTTTTAATTTTTCAAAAAATAGAAAAATCCAAAAAATAAAATTTAATTTTCTCACTAAACTAGAAAATATTGATAAATTTTCAAAAAATAAAATATTTAAAAATTGCGATATTTTAATAAACGCTTTGGGAAGGATCAGAGAATTAGAGTATAAAAAAATTAGCTCTAAAGAAATAATTGACTCTTTTAAAGTAAATTTACTCCCAAGTGTAATATTTAGCAAAAATTTAGGTTTTTCGATGAATAAAAATGGGTGGGGTAGAATAGTAAACCTTGGGTCTATAGGAACTAAATTTGGCGGGGGAGAGAAAAATTTTCCGTATTCTCTTGGAAAATTCGCATTAGAATTTTTTCCCTCAAATAATAAAAAATGGATTAAAAATAATGTTTTAATAAATACTGTCAGAGTCGGAGTAACAAAAACTAAGTTACATAATAAACTAAAAACAAAAAATCTCTTTAAAAGAGTTAATCTTATACCTATACAAAGAATGGCTTCACCTCAGGAAATAGCTAAAGTAATCGTCTTTTTAGGCTCAAATGAAAACACATTTATTTCAAATGAAGTTATTTCGATTTCAGGAGGGGAATAATCTTTAAATGAAAGAAATAGGTAAGATTCAAGAAAAAGCACTTACAAAATCGAAATTATATTTAAATAAATTTGGAAAAACTAAATTTGACAAAAGAAAGAATAATATTTTTTACTTATCATCTTATGTTAATTGCATAGGCTTAATAAAAATAAAAAATTTTTTGAAATTAAATGTAAATCCTATAAAAAAAATTTATATTATTTTAAAAGATATTTTTTATAGCGCTTATTATGTGAATAACTACTGTCATAAATTTGAAAGTAAATACAACTTTAATCAGATAATTGTAAGCTGGGCGAATAAAAAAAATTTTAATAAAAAGGGTGTATTTTATGACAAACTATTTAATATAAATTCTAATTATAAAAAAAAAAAAATTTTATGGTATTTATTATATAATGATAAAGATCTTCCAGAAAAAATTGATAAAAATATAATTCTTTTTCAACCAATAAAATTTAAATCATTTAATATTATCAATCTTATAAAGGTAATATCAGCAAACTTTAACAAAATTTCTTTAGGGCTAGATTATTTTTTAAATTCTATTTCTTCCCATGCATATTTAGGTGAAATTGTTTTCAATAATTTTACAAAATTTTATAAAAATAATATAAAAATTATAAAGATTCCCTATGAAGGCCAACCTTTCCAAAATGAAATAATTAGAGTAGTGAAATCAAGAAATTTAAAAACCAAGGTTATAGGCTATATGCATGGAGCACCACTTCCATTACCGACAAATTTAATTAAAAAAAGCTATAGCCCTGATAAAATAATTGTAAATGGAGCAGATCAAAGAAAATGTTTTGAAAAATTTTTAGGATGGAAAAAAAAAGATATCATTATAAAACCTTCATCGAGGTTTAAATCAAAAAATATTATTAAAAAAAATTTAATATACTTGCCAGCAAATATTAAAAAGCCTAGAATTATTTTAGAGTCCTTAGCAAACTTAATAGAAAACAAACTGATCAATCTTAATCATGTCAAAATTAAAGAACATCCAGCAGCGTTAGGCTTTAGTTATGCAAAACCGTTAATTGAAAAAATTATGAAATTAAGAAAAAAGCAAGAAAATTTAAATAACTATAAATATAAAGACGTTTTAATTTTTGTTGGTCTCTCAGGGGGGGTTATTGAAGCTTTAGAGAAAAATTTAAACGTTATTCACATTGTAGAGGATAATCAAATTGACTTATATAACAAGGAAATTTGGCCAAATGTAATTAATAAACAATTATTTAAAAACGTTTATGTATATAAATTAAAAAAAAGAGGACAAATGATTAAATTTGGAAATAATACTACAAATTATTTCAACTAAGTTTAAATTTATGAAAATTGAAATTATTGATAATTTTTTAAAAGAAAATCACTTGGCCTCTTTAAGTGCTCTAAAATTAGACGAGGTTAAAGCTAATGCACTTAAAGTTTATCACAATCAAATTAAAGATGGTAAAGTTTTTAAAAACAGTTGCATTGATGAAAAATTATTGAAAGAAATTCACAAAAATTACCATCCTATCGCTTTAAGTATTCTGAAAAAACTTAATCCCGAAAAGATGGAATTATATGATTATTCAGAGTTTCATATTATTGAGACAGGCGCTAATTATGTATTTCCAATTCATGATGATACTCCAAATAAATTACTTAGTGGAGTGGTTTACCTTAAGCCTGAAAATAATTCAGGTACAATCTTTTATAAAGATAAAAAAGATACTAATAATAAAGAAATTGTAGAATGGAAGCCAAACAGGGCAGTTTTTTTTTCAAGGACAGAAAGATCAACTTGGCACTCCTATCAAGGAGATGGTAAATCCAATAGAATAGTACTTGTGTATAACTTAATGACTTATAAGATTAAAGATGTTTTTAAGATAGAAAAAAAAAGCTACTTTTTTGGAAATCTTAGATATAAATTAAACCCAATTTTACACAAATACTTTAAAATAACTATTTAAAATAAATGAAAGTTGTCATTTTAGCTGGCGGTAAAGGTAGTAGACTTTTAGAATATACAAAAAAAATTCCTAAGCCGATGGTGCCAGTAAAAAAAAAACCAATATTAATTCATATTATGAAACATTACGCAAAGTTTGGCTTTAAAGACTTTATAATTGCCACTGGATTTAAACACGAATTTATCAAAAGGTACTTTATTAAAAGAATAAAAGATTGGAATGTAAAAGTTATTAATACGGGAATAAATACCTTAACAGGAGGTAGAATTAAAAGACTAAAAAAAATTCTAAACAATGAAAAATTTTTTCTCACTTATGGAGATGGAGTGTCTAATGTAAATTTAAAAAAATTATTAAATTTTCATAACTCATCAAATTGTCAAGCTACTCTTACTGCAGTCAGACCTCCTGCAAGATTTGGAGCTATAAAAATAGAAAATGATAAAGTATCTGTGTTTAGAGAAAAATCATCACTAGACACTGGATGGATAAATGGTGGTTTTTTTATTTTTGAACCTCAAATTTTTAAATATCTGAAATCTGATAAAACAATCTTAGAGCAAGAACCTTTAACTATTCTTGGAAAAAAAGGTAATCTAAAAGCTTTTAAGCACTACGGTTTTTGGCAATGCATGGACACTATCCGAGATAAAGAGATTTTAGAAAAAGCAAAAGAAGTTAAGTAGTGAGAAAAGAAATTTTACTTATAGGTGGGTCAGGTTTTTTAGGCTTAAATTTAATCAAATCTCTTAAAAATAACAAAAATTATAGAATTACCTCCGTATCAAGAACAAGACCGAAAAATTTAAAAAAAAATAAAAATTTTAGTTTTATAAAAGCTGATTTATCTAATTTTAATCAAATGAAAAAAAGTTTAAAAAGAAAAAAATTCAATTTTATTATAAATTTTGGTGGAAATATTAATCATGATAACCAAAAACAAATTGAAAAGTCTCACTTTAAGTTATGTAGTAATCTAGTAAGATTTTTTAGTAAAAAGAAAATTAATTTATTCATACAAGCTGGTAGCAGTATGGAGTACGGGTCGACTAAATCACCAAATTATGAAAATTTTAAATGTAAACCTAAATCTTACTATGGAATTTCAAAATTAAAATCCACACAACTACTTAAAAAAAGTGGATTGAATTATATAGTATTGAGATTGTATCAAATTTATGGGCCCCATCAAAAAATTAATAGACTCATTCCTATAGCTATCAATCAATTATTAAACAACAAAGATTTCAACGTTTCATCTGGAATTCAATCAAGAGATTTTTTATACGTAGATGATTTTATAAAACTAATTAAAAAAATTTTAATATCAAAAAAACCCATAAGAGGTATATTCAATGTTGGAAGCGGTAAACCTTTCACAGTAAAACAAATTTTGGAAAAAATTAAAAAATTAATTAAATTAGGAAAAATTAACTATAATGTAGTTAAAATGAAAAAATCTGAAACAAAAAAATCATATCCGAACGTCAAAAAGATTAAAAAAATTTTTAATTGGAAATCAAATACTAATTTAGATGCAGGTTTAAAAAAAACAATCAAATTTTATGAAAAAAAATAATCCTTTAGTAAGCATCATAATGAATTGTCATGATGGTGAAAAATATTTAAAAAAAAGTTTACAGAGCGTTATTGATCAAACATATAAAAATTGGGAGTTAATTTTTTGGGACAATAGGTCAATTGATAAAAGTAAAGAAATCGTGGAGAGTTTCAAAGAAAAAAGATTTAAGTATTTCAAATCAAAAAAATTTAATTCTCTTTATGAATCAAGAAATTTAGCTATATCAAAATCAAAGGGTAAGTATATTTGTTTTTTAGATACAGATGATTGGTGGCTAAAGAAAAAATTAATTCTTCAAATTGATGCATTGAAAAAAAATCCTGAATTAAAGTTTATATTTACAAATGTATATTTATTTTTTCAGCAAAAAAAAGAAAAAAAATTATATTTTAATCATAAAGTACCCAAAGGTAAAATTACTCAATTTTTATTAAATAATTATATAATTGGAATTTTGACTGTTATGGCGAGTAAAGACATTTTCAAAAAAAAAAATTTAATAAAAATTACAATATAATTGGGGATTTTGATTTTTTTATTAATTTAAGTTTAAAAGAAAATTTTTTATGCATTCACAAACCTCTAGCATATTATAGAGTTCATTGTGCAAATTACTCAAAAAAGACACAAGAATATAAAAATGAAATTAAAAAATGGATTAAATTGAATTCTTTAAAATTAAAGAAATTAAATTACTCTTTAAATAAAATTAAATATGATTATTTTAAACTTAAAATAAAAAACTATTTAAAAAAGGGATCATAGCTCATTGGTAGAGCACTTCGTTGACATCGAAGGGGTAGCAAGTTCGATTCTTGCTGATCCCACCATTAAAAATTAATTAATAAATAAGCTATATAACGATATTTTCATTAATTATTCTTTACTTGTTATATAAAAAACAATATAAAACCTTGCCTGGTAATTATTGCGAAGGGGCCACACCCGATCCCATCCCGAACTCGGAAGTTAAGTCCTTCAGCGCCGATGGT
>MDTB01127022.1_pt1 | contig 12933 bp, 9 predicted proteins | sample 811161 | NCBI WGS metagenome assembly MDTB01 (sample SAMN05326650, study PRJNA326480) | marine metagenome | isolation source: seawater | place: Mediterranean Sea | collected 2009 | reverse complement strand
GGGTGCTTTGGGAGCACTAGGTCGCAGGTTCGAATCCTGTCGCCACGATAGTTATAGCAATAGATCTCAGCAATACCAAAAAGTGAGTCTCAAAAATCCGTAGAAAATTCCGTAGATATTTATGGAAATTAACAAAAACTTCTACGCAAGCTTATGTTATGTGTGCTTTTATTTGTTGAAATCATTTCTAATAGATATCTTGACTCATTCAATGAATATCATATTTTAAGTGAGAAACTAACGACAAAATTCATTTTCTAGTATTAAGTGTGATTTTTTTTAAAATATTTTTTAGCATTACATATCGAATACTAAACTTACTCATTTGTAAGTTGTTTTTCTCTCGAAATTTTATAACACAATTAAAAGAATTTATGTTATAAATTAAAAAAAAATTAGTTTAATGAGATTCGATCCTTTTAAGACTGCAACTAGTGTTTTTAATATCGCAAAAAGCATTTCCACCTTTCAAGTAATTCTAAATGAGACATCGGGCGATCCTCATCTACTTCAAAATGTTTTTAAAATGGAAGAGGCACTTGATGGGACTCCTCATGGAAAGAAATCTATTCAATTTCAAATGGAAAATGAAGATCTGAGGAAATTATGGGAAGAGAGATGGATGCCTGAAAGAATTGATTTAAATAAATTAAAAATTTTACCTGAGGGGTCATTGGGAAGATTATATGCAGAAAACCTAATTCGACAGGGTTTCTCTCCAGACGCTCTTTTAGATTTAGATCCCTATCCGATAACTAATCAGAAAGAGTTTTTAATTCATCGTACCTGGCAAGTACACGATTTAGCTCATGCACTTTTAGGTTTCGATGGGAATAGTGAAGGTGAGTTGGGACTTCAGGCCTTTGAATATTCACAAACTCAGTCACCTCATCATTTATTTATGATATTCGGAGTACTATTTAGATTTAATGGATTATTTGATGGCGGACTTGATTTTCATCAATCTTTACTCTCAATAGCGAGAGGATTTAATCTAGGAGTACAAGCCAAAAAGATGCTTAATTCGGTTAAATTAGAAGAACAAATGCACAGACCAATAAATGATTTAAGGACAGAATTAGGTTTACCTACTAAAGAAAATACTTCTCAGAAATATATAGAAGCTAGTTTTTACGATTTCTAACTGGAAATTTTAATTTTGCAATAATAGCCTCTTAAACTTGCAGTCATTAAAAATATTGCATAGTAAATTTTGTCTTGATTAAGAAACAAAATTAATTAAAAAAGATTTCTATGAATAATTTTAAAACATAGCTCAAACCAAATATTTCTATTTTTTTGAGTAAATCAATAAAATGTCAATAATGAAAAATACTAAATACACAAAATCTCTAAAAGGTAAAAAACAAAACAAAACAATTTGTAATTTTAATATATTTCAAGGAAGTGGACATCCTTTTGGGGCAACCGTTTCTGAGGGAGGGGTAAACTTTTCTGTTTACAGTCAAAATGCGACTTCAGTTGAATTGTTGATTTTTAAAAATCCTGATGATTTAGATCCAATAGCTTCAATAAAGCTTGATCCCACAGATAACCATAGTTTTTACATGTGGCATATATTTGTAGAGGGTGTAAAGCCAGGTATGGGGTATGGATATAGAGTTGATGGTCCTAATGAAATATTTAATGGTCATAGATTTGATAAAGAGAAAGTTCTTATAGATCCATATTCAAAAGGTAACACCCTATCGTTGTGGGATAGAGGAGCCGCATGTCGACCAGGTGATAACTTACATTGCAGCATGAGAAGTATAGTAATTGACCATAGTCTTTATGACTGGGAAGGGGACGAGCCTCTCAAAACACCAATGTTTGAAACCATTGTTTATGAAATGCATTTAGCGGGCTTTACGAAAAGCCCCACCAGCAAAACAAAGAGCCCAGGCACTTTCAAAGGTCTAATCGAAAAAATACCTTATCTTAAAAGTTTGGGAATAACCGCTGTTGAGCTTTTACCATGTTTTAGTTTTGATCATAAAGATGTTTTTGGAATTAATGATGGCACCAAATTAGTGAATTATTGGGGATACAGCACGATGGGTTATTTTGCCCCTCATCAAGCTTATTGCACCTCTGAAAACTCTGGATCACATTTAGATGAATTTAGAGATATGGTCAAAGCATTACACAAAGCAGGAATTGAAGTAATTTTAGATGTGGTTTTTAACCACACTGACGAAGGTAATCATCAAGGGCCAACTTTCTGTTTCAAAGGATTTGATAACTCAACTTATTATTATTTAACTGGCGAAAACGGTTCTAAAGAATTTTATTATGACTACACAGGTTGTGGGAATACTTTTAATTGTAATCATCCAATAGGCGAAAAATTTATAATCGATTGCCTAAAATTTTGGGTCAAAGAGATGCATGTAGATGGTTTTCGTTTTGATGAAGGATCTGTTTTGAGTAGAGGTGAGAATGGGGCTCCCCTAGAACATCCGCCAGTAATCTGGTCTATTGAATTAGATGATATTTTAGCTGATTCAAAAGTTATAGCAGAAGCTTGGGATGCTGCTGGTCTTTACCAAATTGGATATTTCCCTGGAGCCAGATGGGCAGAATGGAATGGTAAATATAGAGATGCAATTAGAGGATTTATCAAAGGAGATTCAGGTTTAATTGGAGAAGTAGCTTCTAGGATAAGTGGAAGTGCAGATTTATATCAGTGGCATCATTCCGAACCTACAAATAGTATCAACTTTATTACTGCTCATGATGGTTTTACTCTCTACGATCTCTGTGCATATAACGAGAAAAAAAACTGGTCAAATGGTGAAAATAATAACGACGGAATTAATGATAATTTAAGCTGGAATTGCGGGACTGAGGGGCCAACAGATGATCAATGGATTAATGACTTAAGAAAAAGACAAGTTAAAAATCATGCTTCAATTTTAATGCTTTCAATGGGGGTTCCTATGATTCTTGGTGGAGATGAGTTTATGAGAAGTCAAAATGGGAATAATAATACTTATTGTCAAGATAACGAACTAAACTGGTATGACTGGGAATTTATTGAAAGATCTGAGAGCCAACAAATGATAAGATTCTGGAAAAAACTTATTGAAAAAAGAAAAAGATATCTTAATCACTTTAAAGGTAAATACTTCAACGGTGAAACCAATAAATTTGGCATATCTGATTTAACTTGGCATGGGCCCAAATTAAATATGCCAGATTGGGATAATAATGAGTCAAAATGTTTGGCAATTACTATTGGTGATGTTGCGCCAGGATCAAGCCAAACAGAAAATATTCACTGTATGTTTAATATGCACTGGGATGCAGTATCTTTTCAAATACCTCAAATAGATGGGCTTAAGTGGATGAGATCTATAGATACTTCATTACCCTCCCCTCAAGATATTTTAGATCCTGAAAATTATGTTGATATATCTTCTTCAAATTACCTTCTTACTGGTAGAAGTGTTGTAGTACTAGTTACTAAAGAATCTGGATAAATTATGAAATATTTCAAAAAAGTCAACCCATTTACTCACTTACCCTTTTATTTTTAAAACCAATGACAAGCAAAAATCAATTAAATTTTTCATTTTCTGATCTAATAGCAGGCTATATAAGAAAAGTTGATTTCCCTGAAGTCTTCGATTCTCAAGGAGAAATTGAATTAGAAACCTCTGACGGACGTTTTTATACTGTAAAAGTAACAGCAGCTTGTTATGCTGAGTTGTTAAGAAATTTAGGGGAACCTTTTCAGGTCGCACCCGAATTAAAAAATATTCTTGTTGAAGGTAGATTTATTCATGCATATGGTCTTTTTTATCCAGAGAGTGATCGATTAAAATTTGAAGCAAAGCATTTGCTTTTATTTGGCAGAAATAAAAACGAACTTAGATTTGAAGAGCAAAACTGGTGGATAAAACAAATTCAACAATTACTTAACTTTTATCTCGAATCTCAGTTTAATGTTAATGAGGAAGAAAGTATTGATTTTAGGAATTTCAGAACTGATTTAAGCTCTGAAGGCCAAAAATTGGATGGGGTTCAAAATCTTGATACTATTTCGAGATTAGTTTATGGATTTGCCTCAGCATATTTAATTACAGGAGATGAAAGAGCTCTTGATGCTGCAAAAAAAGGTACTGAATATATGCAAAAACATTTCCGCCATCAAAACAAGTCGGAGGGAATTTGTTATTGGTACAGTCAAATTGATATCCAAAAGGATGGTAGTTTAAGAAAATATATGGGTTCTACAGCAGGCGGGGACGAAGGAGGTAATGCAATACCTTGTTATGAACAAATATATGCTTTAGCTGGGCCTACTCAAACATTCCGAGTAACTGGTGGTGATCATATAAAGCAAGATCTTGACGATACTATTGCATTCCTAAATCGTTACTATAAAGATCATGGGCCTTATGGTGGATATTACTCCCATATTGATCCAATAACCTTTGATGGAGAAGCTGAAACATTAGGTATTAATAAAGCTAAGAAAAATTGGAACTCAGTAGGAGATCATGCCCCTGCTTATCTAATAAATCTTTATTTAGCTACAGAGGATGAAAGTTACGCTACTTTTCTGGAGGATACTTTTGATACTATTTGCGAGCATTTTCCTGATTATGAATATAGTCCATTTATGAATGAAAAATTTTATAAAGATTGGACACATGATTTAAAATGGGGTATTCATCAAGCTCGATGCGTAGTAGGACATAATTTAAAAGTAGCTTGGAATCTAACCAGAATGCATAGTCTAAAACCTAAAAAAAGTTACAAACAATTCGCACATCAAATTGCAGATGCAATTCCAAACTCTGGATGTGATAACCAAAGAGGTGGTTGGTACGACATGATGGAAAGAACCTTAAAAGAAGGAGAAGAAAATCACAGACTAGTTTGGCATGATCGAAAAGCTTGGTGGCAACAAGAACAAGGAATTCTTGCATATTACATAATGGCTGGTGTCTATGACGACAAACCTGAATACCTTAAGTTTGCTAGAGAGGGAACTGCTTTTTATAATGGTTGGTTCCTGGATTACGAAGAGGGCGGAATATATTTCAATGTTCTAGCAAATGGTCAACCTTATGCATTAGGAACTGAACGTGGCAAGGGAAGCCATTCTATGGCAGGTTATCATTCATTTGAACTTTGTTACTTAGCAGCGATTTATACTAACTTGCTTATTAATAAGCAATCTATGGATTTTTTCTTCTGTCCAGAACCAAATGCATGGGAAAATAACGTACTTAGAGTTGCTCCAGATCTCCTTCCAAAAGGAAGTGTTGAATTATCACAAGTATGGATTGAAGGTAAAGCTTATGAAAACTTTGATAAAGAAAAAATGCATATTTTCTTACCAGATTCACTTACTCCATTAAAGATACGTTGTAGGGTCGCACCAATAGGACTAACTTTTGATTCTGATCTTATTAAATTAGAAGATGGGATTGCTTCTTTTGCTCTCAAGGGGAAACTTAATGGTTCTACAGTTAGTGAATTAAAGAAATCAATAGAAAAATTAAGCGGCGTCAAAGGTTTACTTCTGGACTTGAATGATCTTGATGAGATTTCAGATATAGGATGGAACTATCTACTCTTTACCAAGCAAAGAGCAGGAGCTGATTACACTTTACAAATAACTAATGCCAATAACACAGTAAAGCAAAGCTTAAAGGATGCTGAACTTGACGAAGAATTTGAATTAGTTTGATCCCCATAGAGAAGAAGTTTTAATAAACCTTACTCTGTTTTTAATTTTCGAATATGACTAATTCACTTATAAAAGACCTTAACAATAATGGGGTAAAAGCTGCAAAAAAAGGAGACTTTATTACAGCTGAAAATGAATTTAAAAAAGCTTTCTATTTAAATCCACTTAATCAAGGTCTTTTATTTAACTTCATAAAGGTTTTGCACATACAAAAGAAATATTCAGAAATTATAGACATCGTACAAAAGACAGCTACTAAAACAAGAGTGAAGTGGGATCCTTCAGTTCTCAACCTAGCAGGTCAATCGGCTATACAATTAAATAATGATAATTTAGCTAAAGAAATATATGAAATATTAAATAATAAGAATCCACAAAACCCTTCATTTGCTTTACCTCTCTCTCAAATATTCTTAAAACTTGGGAATTTAAATAAAGCAATTATCGTATTGAAAGAAGCTATTAAATTTAATCCAAACAACCCATCTCTTCTAACAAATTTAGCTATTGTTCTCTCCGAAAAAGGTGATTACCTTAAATCGGAGGATACTTATTTAAAAGTAATCAATTTAACTTCTACTCAATTTTTGGGATATTATAATTATTCTTTATTTCTATATAATCAAAACAGATTTGAGGAGTCTTTGAAAGCTATTAAAAAAGCGCAAAAAATAGTTCCATTTGCCCCAGAAGGTGAGGAAATTAAAAATAAAATTCTAGAAAGACTCTCATCCAATAAAGAAACTACCAATAATCTTGAGAATGCGTACCTAGCTATAGAGAATGAAGATTGGGAAAGATCTTTTTATCATCTTTCTAAGATAATTGATTCTAAAAAAAATTCAAAATTTATTGCTGCAGTAACTTATTTGCCTGAAAAGTATCAATCTAAATTTGGAGACATCAAGCAATTTAATCCCCAACACTTAGTTAAATGCAAAAGGTTTCTTGACCCTTCTGATGAGATTATTCAATCATTAATAAAACTTATAAAAAACAATTCAACTTTAGTATGGAATAGACCTGAAAAACCTACAAAAAATGGATTTCAAACCCATGAAATCTTAGCTGATAATAAGAGTAATATAAGTAATCTAATTTATGGAAGATTATTAAAAATAGCTATAAATTACCTTAATGAATTTATGGATTTTAATAACAATTTTGGTGAAATAAATTTAAAATTAAGTGGATGGGCGGTTGTCCTTAACTCAGAAGGAAAGCAAGAAAGACATATTCATCCTGATTCATTAGTCAGTGGAGTTCTATATTTAAAAGTACCCAAAATTGTCTCAGATAAAACAAACACACAAGGTAATTTGTATTTCCCCTCCAACAAGAAATTATCAATTGTTCCCAGTGTGGGCGATTTACTTATTTTTCCTAGTTATTTACCTCACGAAACAATTCCCTTCACTTCTAGTGAAGAAAGAATATGTATAGCTTTTAATTTGTTAAGTAAATAGTATTACTAAAATTGGATTTTAAATAAATAAATTTTTAATTTCCTATAGAAGGGTTAATTTAAATATTTGATTATTTATATTTTAATTTTAGGGAAATTAGAAGAGTAATTAATATTAAATTCTTCAAACCAATTCAGCTAACAGTGTATCTATCAATTGATCTGTAAAGGCTGGATGTTTCGCTGTAATTAAATCACCATCAACAACACAACCTACTGTTCCATCATTATCGTACTGAACTATTGCTCCAGCATTTTCTACATCACATATTATATTATGTGCACAAGTAACTTTTTTATCTTTTAAGAGCTCTTTATCGGCACATAGAAGCCACAGAGAATGACAAATAGTTCCTATCTTTACGCCCGGAGTAACATTAGCTTCTCTCATAAGATTTACTGATGGAGCTTCGTTTGGTTTTCCTGGTTGAGGATTTACTTGATAACGTAATCTATCAGTAGCATAAGCACCAATCAATAAGAAACCAGAATAATCAGATGGAGATACGTCTTTTACATCTACTGTTACAGTTACATGTTCCTCAACCCACCCATTGTCTGGATTAGATCCAAATTGAAGAGAAGAATTATTCCAAAGGTCAGACATGTAAATTAAATCATATCCAGCCTCAGGAATACGTTTGTTAAATATTCTGAACTCTGTCATATCAAAATGATCTTCTATAAGTACACCAATTTTTCCTTTAGAAATTCCATGAGCTGGTATGTTCATTAGGCATCAAAACTATTTCTCTTATTTTAATTGGAAAATTTAATAAAATTATTTATATTATTGGATAATCACATTAAAGAATTTTTTTTAAAAAAGAACTATATTTTTGTTAGGGATAATTCATTACATTATTTAAGTTTTTATTATGGGCAGAAAAAATTATTATTCTGAACTTGCTGCTGATTACTCTAAAATCGGGCTTGTTTCTTTTGAATTACAAAAAGAATTAATTAAAAAATCACAAGAGATAGGTTGCCTGCAAGAAGAAAAACTTCCTGAAATTAATAACGAATATACACTAGAAATGATCGAAGCTGAAAATAAAGAATTTTGGCCAACTCATTGCGAAGCTCTTAGACAAGGCAGAGGAGATTTACTTACTAAAGAGTATAGACCTGATTTGGTTTATCATTGCCAAGATGGTCCATTTTACGGAATTACTGAACAACAAAAAAGAGAAAAGCATTGGTGGGCAATTATTGCACAACCTAATGTAACAATGGTTTGGCCTATCGTACAATTTTGGGGTGAATTTACGCATTTCGAATGGATTTGCCTTGATGATAATACTCATGAGCAAATAGCAAAGGGTAGTGTTTGTTGGGTAAGAAGGGGTCATAGGGGAGGTTGTTATTACAAAAGTGAGCAATTAACTTTCGTTAGAGATGTCTATGCTTCTGAAGAATTACTAAAACTTATTAATGTTTAAAAAATTAAAAATTTTTTTTATTTTGAAAGATTTTAACTCTCTAAGCAAATACATGTTTGGGGTGGTAAATCAATAATTTTTTCATTACTTTCCTCTGAAAAATAAGAAACTTTTGAATATTTTTTTGGTATTTTAAAAAAATTTTTTTTACTTCTATTTACATAAATTGTCTTAATACTAGATTTTTTTTCTAACTTAGAATTATGTTCTTTAAAATTAACCACCAGAACATCTTCTTCTAAATAGTCTAAAATAATTCCATTTTTAATTAATGAATAATTTTTTTTTCTAAACTTAATAAGTTCTTTAATAAACGTTCTTAAATCAACTATTGGTTTGAGACCCCATGGAAAAGGTTCTCTACATAAAGGATCTTCTCCTCCACGCAAGCCAACTTCTGTACCATAGTAAATACAAGGAACTCCTTTATATAAAAATAGTAAAAATAACGCTAGTTTTAAACATTTAAAATCTTTTAAGCTATTTAAGGCTCTAGGGACATCATGACTATCAAGTAAATTTAAATTACTTTTATTAGCATCATTTGTGTACCAAGAAAAAGTTTTATTTATGATATCTATATATTCTCTAGAATTTAAATTTTTTATTGGATAAAGAGCATTTTTATAGGAAGAATTTAATTCACTATCAGATACCCATGAAATAGTACTCCAACCGATCCTATAATTCATAATTCCATCAAAATAATTTTTATTCATCCATTTCCGTGCATCACCCCATATCTCACCTAATACCCATATCTCAGGATTTATGCTTTTCATCTCAGTATTAAATTTATCCCAAAAAGAAAAAGGGATTTCTTTTGCTACATCTAACCTCCATCCATCAATTCCACGTTTAGCCCAAAAGCTTGCAACAGAAAGTAAATAATTTTGTACTTCTTGATTCGAAAAATTAAATTTTGGCAAGGCGGGGTCATTCCACCAACACTCATATCCACACTTTTCCTCATTATCTGGATAAGGATTGATTTTATCTTTGTAAATCTTAAACCAATCTTTATATGGAGATTTAGTTCCATTCTCAACAATATGATGAAAGGGATAAAAACCTCTTCCAGAGTGATTAAAAACCCCATCAAGTACCAAATGCATATTTCGTTGATGAATTTTTTCTAACAATAAATCAAAAGCCTCATTACCTCCGAGAAGAGGATCAACTTGAAAATAATCATAAGTGTGATACCTATGATTAGCAGCTGAAGAAAATATTGGATTTAGAGAAATGCAAGTTATACCCATGTTTTCTAAATATTCAAGGCTATCTATAATTCCATATAAATCCCCTCCAAAAAAACCATAAAAATTAGGCTCTTCATTTTGATTCATAAAGTTATTGTTAGCTTTTAATTTCTTACCTCTTCTAAATCTGTCTGGAAAAATTTGATAAACAACTGATTCTTCAATCCACGCTGGCGACTTGTTGTATTCAATATCAGTATTCATAAAATAAATTATCTTTAAAAACTAAGAAAAAATTATTTTTAATCAGTAATAACTTTATAGATCATTTTCCAAAATGTTTTTCATTGATCTTTCGGCAAACGCTGCAATTGTTAAAGAAGGATTACAAGCTGCTGCTCCCCTTGGAATAAAAGCACCGTCGGTTACATATAAACCCTTATACCCATGAACTCTTCCAAAGAAATCTGAGGATGAGCCCATTGCTATTCCGCCACAAGGATGAGCGGTGGCTCCAGCAGCAATTTGTATTGAATCTAAAGCAGTTTTAACTAGATTCTTATCTTCAAGAGCTTCAGCGAATTTAGTCATTGTGAATTTCATCCTTTCCATTTCAGCCTTTTCATCTGAATTAGGCCAATGAAGTATAGCCTTATGTTCGTCTTCATTATAATCCCAGTATCCAGAAGTCCCAGGAATTGACATTCCTAATAAAACAAAGGCGTCGGCAGGTGCAGTATGGTCTGGAAAGGCAATACAAGTTTGAGGACCTAAAGGGTTTTCCTCATAATCACGTGCGACAAGATGAGCAGGTCCCCCTTTGTCTGATCCTATTGGTTTACCTACTCTCATCACACCAAATGTATCTCCATTATTTCCCCACTCTTTACCAAGGTTTGGGTCCAAGTTAGGAAGAGTTCCTTTTGCTTTAGCCTTTATTAAAAGAGAAGTTGATCCCATTGATCCAGCTCCCATAAATAACATATCAGCAATAACTTTCTTTTGAATTAATTCATTACCATGCACATCTATATTCGAATATGTAATATGAAACTTAGAATTTATTTCTTCAATTTCTAAAACATTACTTAATTCTTGTACTTTTACATAACCTGATTCTTCTGCATACTTAAGATAATTTTTATCCAGACTGTTTTTATATCCACTATTAGCTCCATACCATATATCTCCCTCAATAGCAGAGGCCTGTCTTTTTCCTAATAATTCTTCGCGAACTGTATGCCAATTTGTAGCAGTATTAATTCTATTAATAGGTACTCCAGCTTTTCTTGATAATTCTCCAAAAATTCTCGCATTTAAATATGGTTCTGAATCTAAAATATCATCGGGAATTGGCCCTGCATTCATAATTTTAACAACTTCAGGATAAAATTCACTATTCATTTCTTCGTAAGAAATTTCTTTGGAAAAACACTCGTAAAAATTTTGTTCAGTAGGCTTTAATAAGCAAGTGTTATATACAAGAGAACCTCCTCCAACTCCTGAAGAAGTCCATACTGTAATACCATCATGATGCTCACATCCAACTAATCCAACATATTTTTCAAAAGGTTCCTTTGGCTTAGTTCTATATGTCATTAAGTCAGAGCCATCATTAAGCCAAAGTGCTCTACCATCAAGATGCCTAGTCGTTGAAAAAACATCTTTATTTGGTTGAGGATCCCATCTTTTTCCTCTTTCTAAAACAATTGTGTCAATACCTTTTTCACTTAATCTATATGCGGCTATAGAACCGCCAAAACCACTTCCTATTATGACAGCTTTAACGTGCTCAGTGTGCGAGATAAGATTCTTAATCCCATCTTTAAATCCAAATCCTTTATTTGACCTATTAAAAGCTGCAGCGAAACTTGGCATATTATTTTTGTATATAAAACTAAATATAATTAAAAAATTAGTCTAAATATTTTTTATTTAGGATATCCGGATTATTTCAAGGTTGTAGCGATTAGATAATTAATTATGTAGAAATTAATTTTTTACCATATAAATCCGAAGGCATTAATGTAAATAATGCTAATAAAGCTAAGGGCAACTCTGCTAATACACCTGTTGGTACAAATATCGAAATTATAAGTAAAGTTAATGCAGCTAAAACTCTATAAGAAATAATCTTGGCTGTATCAGATAATTCTTTCCTAAATTTATTTTCTTCTCTTAAAGAAGATTTAATTTCATTTTTAAATAATGCCAACAATAATAAATAAATGATTACAAATAGTCCTATTTCAAAAAATCTTATTAATATAATTTCAAAATTAAGGGTTAATACTTCTTCCTTATCTAAAATTTCACTAATTGAGTATATCTGGGAATAATGTTGCACTAGATATATCGATGGAGGTATTAAACTTCCAAGCCATAAAATAACCATAGTAAATATAGAGCTGAATCTGGATGCAACACACAAACTCTTAAAGCCTTTATGAAGTGCCCAAAGGTCGTAGATTAAGATTGTTGCAAACAAATACCCCATAATAAGTACGGCAATTGCAGAGGAAACTGCGACTACAGATATACCTTCCTCATAGAGGCTAACTAATTCAATTATCAATGCCGGAAGCTCGATTACTAATAAGGTGAGAACGATAGCATAAGTACCATCCAATAAACCTATCCAAGGCTCTCCTGAATTTGATCCAATAATTTTTGAATTATTCATATATGAATAAAAACCTATTTTTTGCATTAGTAGCAAAATATTCAAAAATAGAACATAAAAATTAAGTATTTATGTTTAAAATTCCATTATTGAGATAAACAAATAAGGGAAGATTTTATCACTGATTATGAGTTTGTAAAAGTCAATGACCATAAATCTCATTTCTTAATGAACTGTACTTACTTGAAAATCAAGTACATAGATGGAATCGAATTTTGCAAAGGCAATAATAAAAGTGAACGCATAAATTTAAGGAATTTATATGATCATATTAAAAAAAAAGGAGCTAATTGCCCCTTATTTTAGATCGACTGTCAACCGTGATCTATGAATTAATTTTGGCGACTATTTGACCAGCTTCCTCATCAGTAAATACAGGTGTGGTCTCCCAATTCAAGAATTCACCCCATTCAGCTGCATGTTGATATATTGCT
>MDTB01001551.1_pt1 | contig 12934 bp, 13 predicted proteins | sample 811161 | NCBI WGS metagenome assembly MDTB01 (sample SAMN05326650, study PRJNA326480) | marine metagenome | isolation source: seawater | place: Mediterranean Sea | collected 2009 | reverse complement strand
TTTTTGCCATCTATTTGCACTTTTACACAATTCATATTCTTTTTTCTTTCTATCTTTACCATAGAGTATAGTTTCACATTTTCCCCTCGAATAATCTTTTTACTTCATCTATATTTATATTTTTCAATTTAGGAGGACAAGTAAATTTTCTAGTGATATGCTTCCTAAAATCGTTTTTATACTTTGTTTTGTATCCGCAACGTATACAATTATAAATTGTCATATACAATAGATATATATTATATTTTTAAATAATAAATCCCTAAAAAACCTATTTTTCTCCTAAATTTCCTACTAGATTATTATCTCTTTATAATTAGATATCAAATTATTAAAATCATCTAAAAATCTTTTATCTAAATTATTATGATTTTTATCTACTAAATTAAGAATACTTTTTATTATTTCATATTCAGAAACTTTTTTTTTACAATAATGTTTCTCATGTCTCCATTTTGACTTGTAAGATGTAAATTTTTTTGAACAAAACTTACAAAATTTACTTTTATCTAATTCTATTAACTTTTTATATTTTTCACATTTATTCATATGTATTATTTTTCTTTTTTTACTATCAAAAATTTTATGACAGAATTCACATTCAGAAATGTCAATTTCTTTAATTATAGGTTTACACTCTAATAGCTCTGAATTTTTACTTTGAATCTCTTTTAATAAATTTCTTAATTCATTCAATTTTATATTATAAATTTCTCTTTTAACACAAAACAATTTTAATTTATTTCTCATAATTTTATCTACTTTTTTTATATTTTTACATGGATAATAATAATATAATCTTGGTTCTAATACTGATCCACACCTATAATCTCTCATTCTATTAATCAAATTATTTGTCATACCTACTTTAAAATAATTTTCATTAGATTGATCAGTTTGTACAATATAAATTTCACCACCGTTTTCACCATATATGTTTTTTCCAAAAGTACTAATATCATATTTATATATATTATTGAAATTCAGAAGCATTTTACACTCAAATTTTAAATGAGTATCTAATAACTTTAATTCTGTAAATGTTTTTGAACATTTATTACATTTATAATTTCCATCATTTTCAAAATCATTTCTAATTTGAAGTATATCTATATTATTTATTAAAGGTTTACAAGGATGTTTTCTGTATATATGAAATTTATAATTAGATTTTCTATTTGTATTGAAGCCACATCTATCACATTTATAATTTACCATTGAAATAAATACTAACAAACACTTAAATATATTAGAAATTTAGGATATTTAATACACACAAATTTAGATATTTTCTAGGGAATTTTATTGATTTATGTGGATAAAATATTTAAAATCAGATATGAATGCTATATATCAATATATATTTATTAATAAAACAATAAAGGAGATAAAATGGAATATTATTAAATTATATTTTTATAATATTTGTAATTTAATTAGTTCGTTACCTTGTATATTATATTAATTTATTCCATAATAATTTCCCTAAATTCCCTAAATTTTTGTGTATATACTTACTCAGGGGGGGGAGTTCCAAGAAATATTAATATTTATATTTAGAAATAATAAAATGTTCCATTAACCATCCAATATTCTTTTTAAAAATATTTAAATTTTCTAAATAATTATATACATATGAGTAATTTTAAACCATATGATAATTTTAGTTTAGAAAAATTTTCAAATGTTTCAGAAGGTAAAACAGAAAATCCAGAAGAAAAACTAAATAAGTTATGTAAAGAACTCGGATGGACATGTACCCCATCCAAAAATATTGATTCAGAACAAGAAATAGTAGAAAATTTTGAATATAGAAAAACAGATAGGTGGTGTGGAGAGACACGCTTTAGGGCAAGAACCAAAAGGAAAAAAAAGGCATGTTATAATTGTAAAAATATAAAAGCTTATTCGAGGGGAAAATGTGAAACTATACTCTATGGTAAAGATAGAAAGAAAAAAGAATATGAATTGTGTAAAAGTGCAAATAGATGGCAAAAAACATATTGTAATAGCTATTGCCAACGTTTACAATTTTCAGCGACAGATTTTTCAGAGAATATTAATAGTTCATGTACTAGATTATTTTATTATACAAATATGAAAGAAGATGGTTACAAAAACTCTAAGGGATGGTTTAATTGGATTGATAAAATGCTCGTTTCAAATATTTATGATTACACAAGAACACATAAGAATTTCCAGAAAAGAGGTACCTGGTCTTATTGGCGAAAAATTAATAAATTATTAAAAAATAGATATAAAAGAATAGCTAAAGCTATGGGTTTCTCAAATTGGAATTCATTACCAAAAAATCCGAATAAATCTTATCAAGGTTTTTTTGCAAAAAGAGGTACTGGTAATAATAGTAAAGCATATTTTAATCCTTTTACAGATGATTTAACTCATGAAAATACAAATGAAGTTGATGATGATGACAATGAATATTATAGACCAAACGTTGTAATGTATAGACCATTTGATTATGATGATAAACCAATTTATAGTGACGCAAAAAATAAAGAATTAGAAGTAATAGTTGACGCAAGTGACATGATAGATTCAACTTTAAGTAAATCACATTGTGAAGAATTTGCAAAACATTATGGTAAAGATTTGGTAGGAAGTTCCAATTTTTCAGTAACTAGTGATGAAAATATAGCATATGGATGTAATATTCAAAGTTCTAAACTTATACCTGATAAAAATAACCCAGTTAGATACATTAAATGGAATAATAAGCTTAATCAACAAGGATCAAGATTTACAGCTGTTCTTCCTGGAAAAAACCCAGGTAAATATTTTAGTGAATTAAGTACTAATGATACATCAACATGGTATAGTGTACAAACTAACACATCATGTAGTGCAGGATGGGATATAATTGATAGTTACTCTGGTAGTGCAAGATTCGCCAGTTTTAATATTGGTAAACATTGTGTTAAAAATATAAAAAGAAAATATGAGTCTGAACAAATGCAAATTATTAATGCATTTGAGATGAATCAGGGATGGCTATTTCAACTTAGTAATAAAAAATGGGTAAGAGCAATTGATTTATACTTACCTAATCAAGCAGATATTTCAAATCAAATTAATGTATATAGAAATAATGTTGATGAGCAGACTACACAAGCTGAACTTACATTATTGAATAATTTTATGGATAAATATTGGTTATCTCAAAATGATATTGCTGAATCTTTATTAAATCAAAGAATTATGGATTTAAATGCAAGTGCAAAAGAGGAAATTATTAAAATGAAACAGGCTGATATAGAAGCCCAAATAAAAGCAGAAACAGATAAACAAAAGGCCAGATTAGAAGCAATTAAAATGAAACAAGCTGCAATGAAGAAAGCATATGATAAAGCAATTAAAGAAGCAAATGATAAAAATGTGCTTTACCAATTTAGTAAAACAATGAAAAAACTAGGAATTGATGCAGCTTTCGGTGCTCTTGGAAAAGCCATTAGATCAGTAGAATTTATTGATAGTGCATTAACAGGACTAGAAAATATTTCTCAATTCATAAAAGCTGAAACTGGATGTAATTCATGTGAAGTTGCTATGGTGGTTTTTGAACCTACATTCAAAGTATTATATAAAGTATTGGTCACGGGGGGACCTTGGATGGGTGGTTTTTCAGCATTAATGCAGGGTATATTAATGGGGTTGGTAGCACAGCAAATTATGATTTTGATAGCTAATTCAGGAATAATGTCTTCAATAGCGGCATTGTTGCCAGGAAAAGAGGGTTCAAGTGGAAGTGGTTGTAGTGCAGGGGTTGATACTTTGGGTTGTATTCTTGAAGTTGGAATTACAGAAGGAATATTCTGTTTTTTAGTAAAACTGGGTCTTGTTATGCCTTTGAAAAAAGGTGCTACAAGAAGTTTGACAAAATTAAAAAATAAAATCTCAGGTACTCAAAATCCAAAGACAGTACCAAAAGATAAACTAAAGAGCAAAAAACCTAAAAAAGCAGGAAGTCTCAAATCAGAAATTGGACATACGTTTATTAAATGTATTATTATCGAATTGATACGTGCAATTGTTATGGCATCTACTGGATGTAATAAAAGATGTAAATGTAAATTCTCATTTATGAAATTAGCTGGAGCAATTGAAAGTGCATGTTGATTTTGATGAATAATTTTGTGAAAAATGCAAGAAGTAATGAATCAACAAAATTTGGGAAATGAATAATTAACCATCCAATATTCTTTTTAAAAATATACAAAAAAAAAAATTGAAATTTTTTTTATTTATAAGGGCTATTAAATAAAAATTATTGACTTTACATAACGATAAATTTAACAAAATTAACAAAAAGACAAAAGAAAAATGTTATTAGAAATTCTATTAGTATTATTATTTTCGTGGATGTCTGGAATGTTAACTAGTACCTTGTACTTATTATCATTTGCTATTATTTCAGCATATCTTATACGACATTTGAGGCAAATATTATTTGGTATTTTATTACAATTAATATTGTTACTTTTGTTGCTATCATATGCATGTTATTATATTGATTGTTCTGGAATAATAATTCGTAAATAATATAATAAATTTTTTTAATAAAAATTGAAAGACTTAATTTATAAATTTATAAATTATGTTATTAATGGAAGAAGAATCAATTAAATTAAATGATATAAAATTAAGAGAAAATAAATATATATCTTTGATTTTTAAAGAACTACCGTTAGAAATATTAAGTATAATATTTCAATTTTATATATTTCCATATGATTTTGATAAAGATATGGTAAACTTTTATATTTCAAATTATATGAATGTTATAAATAGAAATTTACATTCTACTATAGATTGCTGGTTTGGAACGAAAAATAATGAAGAAGATCTTTTACATACTGATTTTGAAAGACCTTACCCATTTGAATTAGAAAGACAATTTTCTCATATAGCAAATAAAATTTATAATGATAACAAAAAATTTAAATTTAGAAATAATGTAAATAAGGATTATAAATTTAGTGGAACATATGGACCTTTAAAAAATAATAGTTGTAAAGATAATAATTTTATTAAGACAGGTCATGCAATTTTTCATTACTCCACAGCAGATTTATCAGAATATTTTAATGAAATGGATATAGATAATAATGAAATTGTATTATCAGATAAAATCGAAGTAAGAAGTAATAATAAATTAAATATATATACTGCGATTGATCAATTAAGTAATATGATACAACTAAATATTAAAAATACAATCAATGAATTTTCAAAAGAAAATAAAAATATAATTAATGGACATTTATCAAAAATTGAAAAATGGGAAAAAAAAGCTATTGATCATCCATTATTAACAGAAGAAGAGAGAAGACATTGTGAACCAAAGAACAATAAATTTAGTACTATGAGAATGAAAAATTTCTATAATTTTTATAAAATATGTAAAAAAGTACCAGATAATTACGTATTATTAAATTTAAACATTTTAGAACAAATCAAGAAAAGATCAAAAAAATAAGTTAAAAATCAAAATTTTTTTTTTTAATTATTTATAATAATGTCTAAATATAGATATTTAATTAAAAAATCAATTTCATATTCTAATTTGTTTAATCCTACTAAAATGAATAATATACTAGATCCTTATAATAGACAAAATAGAAAAAAGTTAAAAAATGTTTTTAAAAATAAAATATTTAAACCTAAATATAATTTATCATTAAATGAAGAAAGAGATATTGCTTACGATAGATTAAAAATGATTTGTGATTCTCGTGTTGTATCAGTTAAAGATTTCTGGAATAATCCTACTAATATATTTTCAACACATGAAATTACAGGTATGTGTGATGGATCATTGTGTACAAAATTAACTGTACAATTTAATCTATTTGGAGGAACAGTTTTAAAATTAGGAACTCAAAAACATCATCATCTATTAGATAAAATTGACTCATTAGAAGCAGTTGGATGTTTTGGATTAACAGAATTAGGATATGGAAATAATGCTGTTGAAATGGAAACAACAGCTCATTATGATAATGACTCTAAAAATTTTATTATAAATACTCCTTCCATTAAAGCACAAAAATATTGGATAACAAATGGAGCAGTACATGCTCATTATAGTGTTGTATTTGCAAGATTAATAAAAGATAATAACGATGAAGGTATTCATGGATTTTTAGTACCAATTAGAGATAAAGAATTACAAGTAAAAGAAAATGTAAAAATTTGGGATATGGGATATAAAATTGGATTAAATGGTATTGATAATGCAGCATTATGGTTTAACGATGTAAAAGTCGATAAAGATAGTTTGTTAGATGCAAATTCACAAATAAACAGTGATAATGAATTTCAGTCAGATATTATAGATAATTCAAAGAGGAAGAGGAAGAGGTTTATAAAATTAGCGGATCAATTATTATCAGGGCGAGTTTGTATTGCTTCAATGTGTTTAGGATCAACTAAATTAACTTTAAATACAACAATTAAATATGCACATAGTAGATTAACAGTGGGTGAAAAGGGATTATCTGATACTCCAATTATGAATTACCAATTACAAATAAATGAAATAATGCCATTAGTTGCTAAAACATATAGCTATAATTTTTTATTAAATTATATACAAAATAGATTTGAAAATCAATCAGAAGATGATTATGAAGAAGTATCAAAATTATGTTGTATAATAAAACCTTTAATAAGTTGGCATGCAGAAAATACAGCAACAAAATGTAGGGAAAGATGTGGAGGACAAGGGTTTTTAGCAGCAAATAGGTTTGGTGAAGCAATTTCAGGATCTCATGCAGGAATAACAGCAGAGGGAGATAATAGAGTAATTTTACAAAAAGTTACAAAAGAATTATTAGATGATTTAAATAAATCTGATGTAATGAAATACTTCATAATTTCTAAATTACCGGAAAAAATACAATACTTTATTCATAGAATAAATAATTATGGATCTTATCTTAGTAGAGAATGGTTTTTAAATTTATTTAGATTAAGAGAAGAAATATTATTAAATAGATTAGCATATAGAATGAATAAAAATAAGAAAAAAATATTTAATACTTGGATGTATAGAGAAAGTAATTTAATACAAGATACTGCTAAAGCATATGGTGATAAACTTGCAATAGAAGAATTTATAAAGACAATAAATAATTTAAATGAAGAAAATGATGAATTAAGAATAATTTTAAGTGAATTATATTTTGTATTTGTTTTATCTGAAGTAAAAAATAATGCAGCATTTTTCTTAGAAGAAAATTTAATAACTTCAAGTCAGTATAAAGTAATGAAAGACTTATTAAATCATTATAATTACAATATTTCTAAAGTATCTTATGAATTAATTGAAAGTTTTGATATTCCAAAATGGATGAACTATGCACCAATTTCAAATAATTGGGAAAGATATAATGAAAATGAAAATAATGGTGAAATTATTGATGACTATTATAAGGAATAAAATAATTATTTTTTTCTTAAATCATAAAATGATTTAAATCCATCAAATATATCTTCAGAAAATTTAAACCCATTTGATTCAAGTTCATTTTTTAAATATTCTCTAGCTTTGTTTACTTTTATTTCAATTTCATTTTCATCAGTATATAATAAACATGCTATACATTGATCATCTCCAAGAGATACACGATATTTCCACTCTGGACTACAAGAAACCCATCTTATACTTTTACTTATCCATTTTTTACCAAAATTTAATAAATCAGCATCTTCTCTCCAAGGAAATACTAAACTTTTAAATTTATCAATTATATCTTTTCTTTCATCAATTCTATCATAATCATTAATATCATTCCAATATTTATCAGTTAATCCAGTTTTTATAATTATTTCTCTTAATTTATAAATATCTGTTGTTCCCAAAAATTTAAATCCATTTTTTTTATACTTTACTAAACTTGACCACATTCCTTCTGTTACACCTAACCATGTTAAATCAGTTAATGGTAGTTCCATACTATTAATTTTATATAAATTTATATCTGCATTTTTAAAATCATTATCTAAATTTAATAATCTTGTTAATGAACCATCATTTATAAAGTCTTTAGTGTTATATATATTATATATAACATCATCTGAACTATTATATCTATCTTTTAGTAATTTTACATATCCTTTTTCCATTATATTATTGATTTATATATTTATAATAATTATATCAATTTTTTATAAAATATTTTTATTTGTAAATTAATCATGATTTGCCCATTTATTTTCTTCTCTAACTTGAGCCTCTTCTTCAGGTGTAAAATCATTAGTTATATTAAATGTTTTACGAATTTCCTCAGGTGATTTTCCTTTAATAATTGTTGCTACTTTAGCACATGTTAAATCTAATAAACTTTGAATATCTAAATAATTTGCAGCAAGAATTATCTCAAATAGTTTTTCATTATCCAAGGATACAAAACTTGCATCCCATTCTGAAACTATTTCTTCTAACTTTGGACTTTTTAATGGTTTTTCAATTTCTTCCATAGGACCGTTTTCGTAATGATATGTAATGAATTCAATTACTTTTAATAAAACATCATAAGTTACATTTGCAAGTTCAATTTTAGGAATATTATTTTCACTATAATCATCTTCATCTTCATCATCATTTTCTAACATACTATTAATTAACACACTTAATTTAGCAATTTCTTGCAATATAGTAACTTTTTTAAGATCATTACTTATTAATATAACTTTCCTATTAGATTTTTCATTATTAGCCAAACTTGACATTTATATATAAGTATAAATATTTCTTAAAATATTTTATTCAATTTTTTAATAAAAAAAAATATTTTTATTCAGGATTATGAAGAGTATTATATAATATGTGATCACTACTTAATAATCTTTCATCAATATTATTTTTAATAATTTGATACTTAGATAATACTATTCCTACTGCTCCAAGAAGAACTAATCCTCCCCCTATTATACTAATAAAATCTGGTGCATTGTTTAAAATTATTGCTTGCCATATAAATACAAATACAATATCAATTGATCTTACTATAGATGATGGAGCCGCTTCAGCAATTCTCAATCCTGATGATAAAAACATTTGTCCTATTATTCCAGTACATACTAAACCTATATTTGCAAGAATTGTAGTAGATGATTGGGAAAATATTGACTCGAATGAAACTGTTATTGAAATCAAACCTGTATCAATACCTACAAAACTTAAAATATAACCTGGTATAAAAGCTAGGAAAAATGTACAGAAAAATAAATAATTTAAAAACACAATTGGATGTGGATCTCCATTTACTTTTTTAATAAATATATATGATCCAGCATCTCCTAATGCAGCAAATATACATGATAATACTCCAATATAGAATATAGTATTATCATTATAATTATCATTACCAAATATAAATCTTGGTCTTGCAATCAATACTGCTCCACCAAAAACAACTATAATACACAATATAGTTTTTATATTAAATTTTTCTTTTAAAAATATGTAACCAAAAATCGCAGTAAATACAGGACTAGTAAAATATAGTGTATTTGCATCACCAGCTTCTAATTCAGATAATCCAATATAAAAACAAATCATACCCGTACCACCTGAAAACCCCCTTCCACAAAGTAATAAATAATCTTTGTCATTAAAAGGTGATATCTTAATATAATATTTACAAATAATTAATATTAATAACCATGAAATTATACATCTAACACAAATAATTTCCATTGGTGTTATTTCTAGTGTTGCTATTTTAACACAAACAGCCATCCAACTAAGAAAAAATCCAGATATACCAACATATATAAGACCCTTAAAATTATTTATTTTTTTACTTTTATTATAATTTTTATCATTATCTTTTTCATAATCATAAAAATCATTCATATTAATAATTTCATCAGATTTATTAGAATTATTACTTGAATCATCAAAATCTATATCAAATTCATCATTCTTATCAAATGTTGACATTTTATTTAATGGAGAATTTTTTTGAATGATTTTATGTGGTATATTAGAATGAACAAATGTTCGTAAAAGCCATCTATCTTTACCATCTGCAAGTACTTCAAATGCTGATGTTCTTGTATGAACAACATTAATATTATGTATCAAAACAAGATTTCCTGGTTTCAATCTAATCTCTGTCCAAGTATGTTCAAATAATTTACATAATCTAATTAATGATTTTTTACCTTCTTCATTAATACCCCTCATTCCATTCATATTAATTGCTAATATTGGAATATTATTTTTAAATTGTAAAATGGGACCTACTCTTTCTTCATCTATTCCAAATTCTTGAAAAATTTGAGGTAATTTTAATGCATAAATTGGTTTTTGTAAACTTAAAAATAAGTCTTCGTTATCTGGTTTTAATAATGATTCTGCAATATCCCAAAAACTTACAATGCAAGTTTGTGCAATATTTTTATGGTCAGAACGAAGACATGTTAATACTAAAACTTCCGGACTATATGGATGCATTCTATCTTCTTGATGCATTCCAAAACCATCTTCAGATCCAGTACTTCCAAGAAATTTTTCATGACCAATTACTGGTGCAACAGTTTGAACAATTCTATATCCCTTTTCAATTTCAAGTGTATAAATATCTCCTAATAATGAAGCAAAACCCAAATGCAAAGCTTCTGCTACAAATGTTTTTTTATTATTTATTTCTGGTTCAATACCATCTAAAGGTGTTGGACCTATATAATTATCAAGTTTTAACCCTTTTATTACAATAATACCACGATGTCCAAACCATTTTAATTTACTAATTTTATTTAAAATATTTCTACTAATATATTTTTTTATAACTATTCTTGCTCTTGTAACAAAATTAAACTGAGTTACTTTAGAGTAAGGATTAATTATTATTTTTGATAATTGTTCTTTTAATTTAATAGCAATATTTTCTGGAATATTAATTTCATCTGAAAAATTATTATTATTATTAATATCACTATATTTTTTTATAATATTATTAAGTTCTGATTGATTAATAATCTTATAATCACTTTGTTTATTTCGAAATCCATATACAGCCCAAGGATCTCTATATTTTTTATCTATATATTTTTTATCTTTTAAAATTAAAGACATTGCCATAAATATTAATTTTTAATAAGATTTTAAATCAATTTTTTGTTATCTTATTAAATTCATCCATAGCTTCTAAGAATCCTTTACCTGATAAAGAATAGTAATACTCTCTCCACCATCTCTGAATAAATATAACTCTACTTAATTTATACTTATTAGGATTTAACCAATAACATTTATTATCTGTATATATTTCACTATATGATTCTGGAACTTTTATTAATAATCTACAATTATGATATTGAAATCTTGATGTTATTTTTTTAACATGAATAAATTTTAAAGAAGTACAATTATAACAATTTAATGTACATAGATAATTTAATTCAGGAATTTCTTCAATTAATGGACAATTAGAACAATCTAAATTTTGTAATTGTTCAAATTTAGGTATAAATTTTAATTTATAACAATTATTTATATTTAAGTCAAATAATTCTTGAATTAATGGTATTTCTTCTAAACTATAACAATGTTCTGCATCAACTTCATCTAATCCTTGAATATCAGGTATTTTTTTTAACAAAGGACAATGATTACATCGTAATGTTATCAAATTTTTTATATTGGCTATAGAAGTTAATTTAGGACAACCCCAACAATTTAATTCTTCTAATGTTTCAATATTAGGAATCGTTTCAATATCTTTACATTGAGAAACATCCAATTCATCCCATCCTTTATATGCAGGTTCTTTTATCCATGGTTTTATAGCTTCACATATTAAACACATTTTAATAATATTATTATATATAATATATATCAATTTATATCAATTTTTAAAAATTGATATAAATTGTATAAAAAATTTATGATATATTTATAATTTATGAGTATTTCTAAACAAAAATCTATTAATGAAATATGTGTATTAAAATGTCGTCAGATTGATATAAATAAAAGAGGAACTAATCATTTAGTATTTAATTATTGGGGACAAATTGAAAGATTAAGAGATACACATATATGGTATAATAGTAAATTAGAATATATAAAACCAAAAAGCTTTATAAATAATAAAAATATTAAAATTAAAAAAAATAATTGTTTTATAATGTAATTTCAGTTGCAAGTATCAAAAGACTTAAATTAGGTTTAGTAAACTTTAAAATATATTTATCACCTCTTTTATAGTTATTATTACGATCTAAATGTATCCAATTATTTTGATCCCAATTAAATAGTAAATCTAAGTCAAACTTTTTTTTATGATTCCTTACTTTTAATAAAATACCATTATCATAATAATCACTATAAAATGAGTCTATATATTCATAATATTCTTCTTTATTTTTTTTATTAATAGGACATAAAATTATTATACTACCATTTTTTAATACATGAAAATTATTATCAACTATAATGTTTGGTTCTAATTCTTCTTTTTTTTTTAATAAGCATTTATTTATTAATTTACTAATTTTATATCCTGTTACACCCAAACTATCATTTTTAAAAATTTCATACCATAATTTTGTTCTTGGACACCATTTTAAATGCCAATTTCCTAGTCCATTTTTAATAATAATAATTGGATTTGTATTTGCATCAAAATTTATAACATTACATTTTTCCAACTTAATCCTAGTTTTTAATATATTTTTTTTTGGTAATATATTAAAAGTATTATTTAAACAAGTGTCTTTTAAATTTTTATTTGTTATTGTAATATTTGTTTTAGGCATTCTATATTTTATATTTATACTAAATATAATTTTATTTCAATTTTTAATAATAACCTAGCACAAATTCACCTGGATTATTACCTGTGTTCCAGTCACATATCATTCTCCATAAATTATTATTTACTAATTTTGTCCACCCATA
>MDTB01243418.1_pt1 | contig 12935 bp, 10 predicted proteins | sample 811161 | NCBI WGS metagenome assembly MDTB01 (sample SAMN05326650, study PRJNA326480) | marine metagenome | isolation source: seawater | place: Mediterranean Sea | collected 2009 | reverse complement strand
TGATTGAGACGCAAAAGCTTCATTTAACTCAAAGATATCAATTTGATTAATTGATAAATTTGCCCTTTTTAAAGCTTTTTTAGATGCTCCGATAGGACCTAAGCCCATATAATTTGGTTCACATCCCTCTACAGCGGTAGAAACTATTCTACCTAAAATATCTAAATTATTTTCTTTTGCATAAGTCTCTTCACAAATAATAGTTGCAGATGCACCATCAGTTAATGGAGAAGAAGTTGCGGCAGTTACAGTTCCATTCTGATCAAATGCAAGTTTTAATTCGTTAAGTTTTTCTTGATTACTATTAGGCCTTATATTTCCGTCAACATCACAATTTCCTATTGAAACAATTTCTTTTTTAAAATTACCTTCAGTTTGAGCATGATGGGCTTTTTGATGGCTTAAGATTGCAAACTCCTGTTGCTCTTCTCTTAATATATTATATTTTTTAGCAACATTTTCAGCAGTAGTACCCATTGAAAAGTAAACATGAGGGTTTTCTTTTTCAGCATATGGGTAAGGAACTGGATCAAACCCTGTATTAACTCTAGTCATACTTTCTACGCCACCACATATAAAAATTTTACCAGACCCCATAGCAATTTTACCTGCCGCTATATGAATAGCCTCCATAGAAGATCCACACCATCTATCAACTGTCATTCCAGAAGTTTTGATATTCATATCAGTGAGAAAGGTAACTAATTTACCAATATTAAAACATTGTTCACCAACTTGAAAAGCACAACCAATAATTATATCTTCTATATCATCTTTATTTATTTTTGATTTAGAAACTAAATTTTTTACTACTTCAGATAATAAATTTACGGGCTTTACATTAATAAGACTTCCTTTTTTAGCCATAGTAAAAGGAGATCTTGCGTAACCAACAATTACAGATTTATACATATAAAAATATTACATTTTTAATTCGGAAATGGCAAAGACGATATAGTCCCATTTTTCATTTTACCATCAGAAGTTTCAACAAATATCTTTTCTCCTTCATCCCAATAATCTCTCAAAATCATTGAAAGACCAATATTTTTTTTTAATCTTGGCGAATATATTCCAGAAGTTATTTGTCCAATTTTTTTTTTATCTTTTGATAAAACTGGAAGAAGTTTTCCGTTAGGAGCATATGGCTCACCATCAAATATTACACCTTTAATTTTTTGTTTAATTTGATTTTTTTTTATTTTTTCAATAGCTTTCTTTCCAATAAAATCATGATCAATAAAATTGCAATATTTTTCTAAATTACATTCAAAAGGATTATTATCTTTTGTAAAATCATTTCCATAAGACATTAATCCACCTTCAATTCTATCAATTAAATTTGGACATCCAGGTGAAATATTAAATTTTTGTCCCTCTTGCCAAATTACATCCCACAGCTTCTCACCCATTTCTGTGCTATCAAAATATTTTTCAAAACCTTTAAAGTAAATTTCAAAACCATCCTGTTTACTATAACCTGATCTTGCGATAATTTGTTTAGTACCCATGAAATCAAATATTCCAAAATTAAAAAATTTTATCTTTTTAATTTTATCACCAAAAATTGACACAAGTAAATTCTCAGATTTTGGTCCTTGCAAAGCAAGCGGAAAAACATCAGGTTCCTTAATTTTAACATCAAAATTTGAACCAAGAGCTATTCCATTTGCCCATAATAAAATATCCGAGTCTGCTATAGATATCCAATACATGTCATCATCTAATTTAAGCAAAACTGGATCATTAATCATTCCTCCATCTTCATTTAATATTGGGATGTAGAAGCATTTTCCTATTTCCATATTTTTTAAAGGTCTAGGTGTTAATTTTTGAACGAGTTTGAATGCATCTTTTCCGGATATTTGAACTTGTCTTTGACACGAAACATCCCACAACTGCACATGTTCATTTAAATGCCAATAATCTTCTTCAACAGTTTTTTTAAATCCTTTTGGTAAAAGCATGTGATTTACTACAGTAAAGTCTGATACTCCCAATTCTTCCACTCTATTTGTGAAAGGTGTACGTCTGATTCTTCTAGACATATTTAATTTAATATTTTTAGTCTTATTATGTGTAATATTTCTCATTTAATTACTTGGACCACCAAACTGTGTATCCGTTAGGAGAAATAATAACTGGTATATGATATTTTCTATTCGGATTATTTATTTTAAACTTAATAATTATTTCAGAAACATTGCTTTTTTTTGAAAAGTATTTTCCTATATTAAAAATTATCTCATAATTTTTATTAATGTTTTTCTTAGAAAGCTTAATTTCTTTATAAATTCTCCCATTTTTATCTGTTAGAGTTTCAACTAATTTTAACCTATCTCCATTATTTTTAATTTGATTAATTAAAACTTTAACACCCGAAGCATGTCTTCCATTTGTAGAATTCAATAAATGAGAGGATATGATTGCCATAGCTATTCAATTGATGCTTTATCTCTTTTATCACTAACTGCAGCTACTATAGGGCTTATTACACCCTTGGCTTTTACATTTACGCATGCAGTTTTTCCACTTTCTATAGCTCTTTTAAGTGCTGGCGCTAACTCTTCTCTTTTAAGAACAAGTTCTCCGTGCCCGCCAAATCCCTCAAAAATTTTATGAAAAGGAATATCTCTAAAATCTGTAGCAAAATGTTTACCACTTTCAAATAACCTTTCCTGTTGTTGAGAAATACAATCTAAACCTCCATTATTATCTATAACAACAATAATTGGTTTATTTTCTTGGAATGCGGCTTCAATAGATAATCCTCCAGATAAAAAAGCTCCATCTCCGCTTATTAAAATTACATTAGATTTGGGGTTAATATTTTTTGCAGAAAGTGCAAAAGGTACGCCAACACCCAACATACTAAATGTGCCTGGATGGAGAATTCCACCAATTTTTTTTCCTTTTGACCCTGCAATGTTAATTGCAATTTCAGACCAAAAATGAGTATTACCTCCGTCAATAACCAACCAATCTTTTTCACCAACGACATCTTGGACATCTAAAGCTAATTGAAGTGGATGTATTTTTTCTCCATTCGATTCAGCCTCTTTTGTTTCTTTACTTAAATTTTCTAGAGTTTTATTAACCCATTCTTCTTTTTTAGTTCTGTTTAAGTCAAACCATTCCTGAGTCAAATTCCACTTATTATTTGTCTTGAGATTATTTAAAGTATCAAGAAATACGCCTGGATCACACAATAGATTTATATCTGCAGCTCTATTAAGTTCAATCTCTTCATGAGACCCATTAATGCAAATTAATTTTGTTGATTTAGGAAAAAGAGGAGGATTACCAAAATTCATTTGGTTATCTAGCCTTGCTCCAACCATTAATACTAAGTCTGATTCATGCAGCGCAAATTTTGAGGGTGGATACTGGTGAATATCCGCCAACCCCATATAAGCTCTAGCTTCTTCTCCAAGCAATTTTTGATTGTATGGAATATTAAATATTGGAATATTTAAATTATTTCCTGCTTTTTCTAATTTTTTTTCTGACTCAGACCACCAAACTCCATGTCCACCAATTAAAACTGGTTTTTTTGAATTACATGCTAGCTCTAATATTTCTGACATGTTTTTTGGATCAGGCCATGCTTTTAAAACCGGTTTTGATTTATGTGAAAATGGCCTTTCTTCCAGTCCAGCATTCTCTAAAAAGGATGCAAACATAATATCAACAGGCATACTTAAATGTACTGCTCCGGGGTATCCGTTTGTTGCTATTTTGTATGCTTTATCTACAAATTCTCTAATTCTATTTCCATCTGTTATGCTCGCGCTATACTTTGTTAATGGTGCTGCGATTGCAACATCATCTATTTCTTTAAAACCCCCTGATCCTTTTCTTTTTAAACTACTCGAACCAGTTATAAATATTACAGGTGACCTTTCTCCCCAAGCTTCCATCATAGAAGGTACAGCGTTTGCAAATCCTTCAGGGCCAACTAGACAAACAGCAGGCTTTCTAGTAATTCGCGTATGACCGTCTGCTATATGACCAGCTATCTGTTCGTGAGGACAATTTATGACTTCCATTTGACACTCCATAAAACCCTCTAAAGCAGGATTGCAAAAACCTCCTGATAATGTGAAAACATACTCGACACCTTTATCTTTTAAAGCCCTAGCAATTAATGATCCACCTCTAATTTTTTTCCCTGTCATGATACTTAGTATTTCATATTTTGAATAAATTTTTTAGCAATAATTTCAGAAGAAACATGATTTATATCAGTTAAACCAACCAAACCAAGCGCAGTACTTAATTCTTCTTTAATTATGTCTAAAATCCTTCTTAAACCTTTTTCTCCGTCTGCACCGATACCGTACATCAACGGCCTACCTAGCATTACATAGTTGGCACCTAAAGCTAGAGCTCTTAAAATATCACTTCCCCCTCTTACCCCACTATCAAACAGTAATGGAAATTCTTTTCCTAATGCATTTCTAATTAAAGGCAGTGCTTCAATTGCAGCAGTAGCGCTATCTAATTGTCTTCCTCCATGGTTTGAAACCTGAATAGCATCAACTCCGTTAGCTTTAACTTTTAAAGCATCTTCAGGTGACATAATTCCTTTAATTATTAATTTTCCTTTCCAAGCATCTCTTACTCGACTAAGAGTTTCCCAATCTGTAGCACCTCTACTTTCGCTTCTAACAAATTTATTACCATTTTTAGAGGTTTCGTAGTTCATAGGTTTTGGAATACCGTTTAACAAAGTTGTTAAAGACCAAAGAGGGTGTGTTACAAAATCAAAAATTTGTTTAGGTCCAATTTTAAAAGGAACCGTAAAACCGTTTTTATTATCTTTAGCTCTTCTAAACTGAATCGGAACATCAACAGTTAATATTGCAACCTTATAACCTGTTTGTTCTGCCCTTTGCAAAAGCTCCATTACAAAATCTTCTTGAAAATTATATAGTTGTAACCATGAGCGACCTTCAGTTAAATCATACATTTTTTCTAGAGAAGTTGAAGATGCCATTGATACACAAGTTGGCACATTATTTAAAATACTTTCTTTAGCTAACATTTTATCTGCTCCAGCCCATGTTAAGTTACACATTCCCATGGGAGAAAAACCAAAAGGTTGATCAAAATCAATATTTAAAAAATTTTTTTTTAAATTTCTAAATTCAACTTTTCTCAAAACTTTTGGTTCTAGTCTTATTTGATCTAATGCAGTGCTGTTAATTTCACAAAGTTTTTCATCTCCAGAGGCACCATCAACAAAGTCGAACATTAGTCTTGGCATTCTTCTTTTTGCTAAATTTCTAGCATCATTAACACTATGAATTTTTTTACTTGGATTTATTTGACCCATATTTATTTTATATACTCTTTTAAATTAATTTTTTTATTTTTGTTTAAAAAATAAGCTTTATGATTTTTTCTAGAAGAATAAACTTCAGAGGGTTTTCCGTCAATAAAAACTACTGCTACACCATCATCTATTGCTATACCAGGAGGTAATTTGCTATTTTTAATACTAAGCTTAAATTGATTAATTCTTTTAAGATCAGATGAATGAGGAGTACAACTTCCTGAAATTAGATTAATTCCTTTTAATGGCTTAAAGCCTACACCACTAGAATCTGATAATATCCATTCAAACCAACAAACAGCGCCTGCACTAACGCCTGATAATATTACACCTTTTTCATAAGCATTTTTAAAAACTTTTTCTAAGTTATTTTTTTTCCAAATATTCAGCATGTAAGAAGTATTACCACCAGCTATATATATAATATCTTTATTTAATACCCATTCAGAAAATCCATCGATATTTGTTGTTAGATTAAAATGAGACAATTCTAAATTAATATTCTCAAATCTTTTATAAAATAGGTCTATCTTTTTTTGATTATCTTTACTGGCTGTAGCTAAAAAACCAATTTTAGTTTTTAATTTTATGCATTGATCTACAACAAATTGATCTAAACTCTCATCTGATTTATGAGTAAAACCACCACCCCCTATTGCAATTATTTTTTTTTCAACTTTATTCATTTATTTAAATTTAAAAATTGAAATTAATATATAATATTAATTAGTTTTTTATTCCAGGCCATGGAAGTGGTTTTGTGGGAATATTTTTATTAATACCTCTTACAATTTCACCCTTAGGATCGTACATAGGCAATTTACAAATTTCAGCTTTATGAACTTTGCCATCAGTACAATCTACATCTACTATAGTTTTAGGCCCCACATCTGGTTTATCTAAAAATACAATTCCAACACCACAAACTTGATAAGGTGACCATGTACTTGATGTCACTAAACCAATAGACTTATTATTTAATTTTAGAGTCCTGCCTTTTTTTGCAATACCATCTACAACTCTTATTCCCCAACTTCGGCATTTTTTATTTATATTCATTAAAGCTTTTTTGCCAATGAAGTTGTCTTTTTCTAAATCAACAAAACGACCAAGGCCTACTGAAAAAGGATTAGTATTATTTGTAAAATCTTGACCTGCCGAAAGTAGTCCGGCTTCAATTCTTCTACCTCTAAAAGATGGTGTTGCTGTTATAATCATTCCCATTTTAGTTCCCTCTTCAAGAATTAAATCTCCTATTTTTTCAGTATTATTTTCTGGACGGAAATAAATCTCCCATCCTAGTTCATTTGTAAAGCCAGTTCGACTAACTATAACTTTTTCATTAGCCATCGTGACTTCTGCCCAGTCAAAATATTTCCATGAATGTGCTATTCTTTCGTCGATTATTTGATCAAGAAGTTTCATTGATTTGGGTCCTTGTATCTGACTTACAAAAACATTAGGATCGATAATGTTTACATCAATTCCCTCAGAATTTGCTTTATACCAAGAAAACATATCACCGTCAGCTTGAACAAACCAATAACGATTATCATCAATTTTTAAAAGTAATCCGTCTGTAATCATTCCACCATTATGGTAACAAGCAAATTGATATGAGCATCGTCCTTTTTTAATCTTCGAAATATCACGAGTAAAAATTTTTTGAATTAACTTAAGTGCATCTGGTCCTGAAATTTCATAAGGATGTTCTCCAGTATGTCGAAGAATTATTTCTTGTTTTGTTTTCCAATACTGTTCATCAGGAGATGCATTTGATAATTTCTCAGTTGTGAGCCTGCCAGCATAATGGGAATACTCAGGGTCGTAGGGAAGTTCCTGATAAGTTAAAGGATGAATACTCATAGTACGAGCTAATTCAACTGAATTACCATCTTCTTGCTTTTGTGGCTTTATAGTAAATCTAATATTTTTTAGTGATTTATCCATACTGTTTTCGTAAATTAAAATTATTATTTAATTCAATTTAATAGAATATAAAGGAAAATTGAAATTAATTTCAATCTCAAATTGTATTGTTAATTAGTATTGTTCTGATTTTGCTATGATGATAGCTTTTTAGAAATTAATTAAAAGGGGAGAGTAATGAAAAACATTTTAAAATTGATATCAATTTGCATGATATCTTTAATGGCATCTTTTTCATTTGCAAATGCATCAAGTGGAACTTTTAAGATTTCACATGATCTTGGCTTTGGAAAAGATACAAACTTAGACGCGATAACTAAAGGTCGTTTATTTCAAGTTGTAATAATGACACAAAATCGTTTAGTTAGAAAAAATCTTAAAGGCGTTGTTTCGGCAGAACTAGCAACAAAATGGTCAGCAAATTCAGATGCAACAGAGTGGACTTTTAATCTTCGTAAAGGAATTAAATTTCACGATGGATCAGATTTTGACGCAGAAGATGTCAAATATTCTTTGATGAGAGTAAAAGATCCTGAAATAGGATCACCTGCGAAAAAAAGCTTAAGCGTTGTGACGGATATCGAGGTAGTTGACTCTCATACTGTTAAAATGAAATTAAATACATCTTTTGCTGATTTTCCACTTAACTTAACTGATTATAGATTAAGAATGATACCATCTGGATCTGGAGATACTATTGGAAAAACTGGAATTGGCACAGGCCCTTTTATGGTTGAAAAATTTGATGCAGAAGGAACAACAATTCTTAAAGCCAACCCAAACTACTGGGAAGGAGCACCAGGACTTGCTGAGGTACATGTAATAGCAATACCTGATGGGGAAGCAAGGGTGCAAGCTTTATTAACAGGCCAAATTGATATGAATAGATATGTTCAATTTAGTCAGAAAAAAATCTTTGACGGAAATTCTAAATTCAATACTGAGGTAATACCCACAGGTAACTGGAGAGGAATGGTTATGAATACTGAGCGCGCTCCTTTTAACGATCCAAGAGTTAGGAAAGCAGTACGTCTTGCCGTTGATAGACAAGAATTAGTTGATACTGTTATGGGGGGCGAGGCAATTGTATCTTGTGATACGCCTGTTGCACCAGCAGATCAATATCGACTTAAAATGAAATGTCCTCAAAACATCAAAAAAGCTAAAAAACTTTTAGCAGAAGCTGGATATCCTGATGGAATTGAAATGATAATTCATGTATCAACAAAAGAACCTACTTGGCCTACAATTGCCGAAGTCATTCAACAACAAGTTGCAAAAGCTGGAATTAAAGTTGATATTAAAATGACACCATCTAAAAGTTACTGGAAAGAAACATGGATGAAGAAAGATGTTGCGATGACACGTTGGAATGAAAGATCAGCAGATAGTGTTCTTCATGAAGTTTATCACAGTAGTGCGAAATGGAATGAGTCATACTACAAAAGTTCAGACTTTGATAAAAATCTTGCAAGTGCAAGAAGTGAGCTTAATTTTAATAAAAGAAAAAAAGCTTATCAAAACGCACAAAAAACTTTATGGGAAGAATCTGGAACTATGATTCCTTACCACGTGTCGAAATTGGTTGTTACTAATTCAAGAGTAAAAAACCTTGATAAAGTTGAGGTATTTTCGATTCAGTGGCATAAAGTTAAAGTAAAATAGTACAAAATAATATTTACAGGCCTTTAATTAGGCCTGTAAAAATAGTTTCATTTATTTATAAATAAATTTTAGATTTAGGCTTATAAATTTAATATGTTTTTTTTAATTTTTAAAAGATTTGTATTAGGTTTAATTACATTATTTATCGTATCTCTAATTACTTTTATTGGCGTGGAAATACTACCAGGTGACGCATGTACAGCTTATCTCGAAAGAGAAGCATTTGGTGAAGCTTTAGAAGCATGCATAAATAGACTTGGACTGGATGTGCCAGCTCATGAGAGATATTTGTCTTGGGCTTACAATGTTGTGCAAGGTGATTTTGGATATTCTCTTAGTGGACAAATGCAAATTAATGAAGTTTTAGGTCCAAGAATAAAAAACTCAATGGTTTTAGCATCTGTTGCTATTATTATTGGAATACCATTAGCTTTAATTTTAGGAATAATCACAGCATTATGGAGAGATAAATTTCCAGATATAATCATTTCTACAATTGCAATATTTTCAATGACAATACCTGAGTTTATTAGCGCTACTTTATTAATCTTAATAGTCGCCATTTGGCTAGAATGGCTACCAGGAATAGTGATTGTACCAACAGATGTAACATTTTTGGAATTATTACCAAACATAATCTTACCGGTAATTGCTATAGCAATGATAATGACAGCTCACATGGCAAGAATGGTCCGTTCAAGTGTAATTCAGGTCATGGCTAGCGATTATATACAAATGGCAATTTTAAAAGGAGTTCCATATTGGAAAATGGTTTTTAAACATGTACTGCCAAACGCTTTATTGCCAGCGATTAACGTTGTTGCTTTAACAATAGCTTGGTTATTAGGAGGAGTTGTTGTTACCGAGGTCGTATTTAATTACCCAGGACTAGGTAGACTTGTAATTGAATCTATCTCTAATAGAGATTTACCAGTTGTTCAAGCATTAGGTATTATTCTTGCATCAATTTATGTCAGCATAAATTTTATAGCCGATTTAATGACACTAATGTTAAACCCAAGATTAAAAACACTACAAACTAGAAAATAAAATGAATAGAAATAATATTGCTAGTGAAAAACCTAAAACCACATTAACTAAACTTCTAGATATATTTGTTACGATGGCATCAAAACCTTCTGGATTTATTGGAATAGTAATTTTAATTTTTCATGTAACTATAGCAGTCACTAGCCCTTTGTTTGTTCCATATGATTATAAGGCGATAAATCCCGCTCTAATGTTACAAGCCCCATCTATGGAATTTTGGTTTGGAACTGACAGTTTAGGAAGAGATGTTTTTACCAGAACTTTATTAGGCGGAAGAGTAGCTCTTACTATAACTTTTTTTGGTTCAATAATTGCGCTTTTATGGGGTGGCTTACTTGGAATTTTTTGCGGCTTGGTTGGAGGTAGAATTGATGATGTTGTAATGAGAATAGTAGATGCATTTTTATCAATACCTTGGATTTTAGCTATGTTATTGATAGTCTCGCTTCTTGGAACATCTACTGAGGTTTTAATTCCTGCACTTGGTTTTTTTTATGGTAAGGGAATAGTGCGAGTAGCAAGAGCCGCAACACATGATGTTATAGCTAAGGATTTTATTACATCTGCAAAAGCTAGAGGCCATAGTAATCTGTCAATTATTTGGAATGAAATTCTTCCAAACGTCAGAGATGCTATCTTAGTCGAGGGTGCTATGAGATGGTCTTGGATGTTGCTTGGTTTTAGTTCATTATCTTTTTTAGGATTTGGGGTAAGCCCACCAACTCCTGATTGGGGATTAATGATATCAAATGCCAGAGGTTTAATGTCATTTGCTTGGTGGGCTGTAATTGCACCAATAGTAGGATTAAGCTCATTAATTATAGGTATAAATTTAACTGCCGATGCCTTTGCTAAAGCTCTAGGGATTGATAGATCAACTAAAGCACCAGTTTAAAGTCATGAAAAAAGATATTCAAATAATCAAAAATTTATCAATTGGTTTTAAAAGTCAAAACGGCAAACAAATAGCTATCCTAAAAAATATAAGTACCAAAATTAAAAAAGGTGAAACTATAGGTATAGTTGGTGAATCTGGATCTGGAAAAAGTACACTAGCATTAGCTATGATGGGTTATATAAAACATGGCTTATTTACTATTGGAGGAGAGTGTTTATTTAATTCATCAAATCTGCTCAACATGGATAGTAGAGTACTAGAAAGGATAAGGGGTAGAAAAATTGCAATGATACCACAAAATGCTGGACAAGCATTAACTCCAAATCTTAAAGTTGGATATCAAATAGAAGAAGCCCTTATACTACACACAGATTTGAATAAGACAAAAAGAGAAGAAAAAATATCAGAATTATTAAATAAAGTCAGACTCCCTTCACCCAAAATCATAGCTCTAAGATATCCCCATGAACTTTCGGGCGGACAACAACAACGAGTTGCTGTTGCTATGGCTCTTGCAGGAAATCCTGAATTACTATTATTAGATGAACCAACTACTGGGCTTGATGTAACTACTCAAGCACATGTACTGGAGCTTTTCAGAGATATAGCTAAAGATTCAGGAACGTCAATGGTTTATGTTAGTCATGATCTTGGTGCCATAGCTCAAGTTTGTGATAAAGTTATAGTAATGTACGCCGGGGAAATAGTATTAGAGGGGCCTGTTAGAAAAATTTTAAAAGCACCTATTCACCCATACACACATGGTTTACTAAAATCTATTCCTAAACTTTCATTATTAGGACTTCCAGATTCAATGCCTGGCAGTCAACCTCAACCAGGCAATATAGAAAAAGGATGTAGTTTTTATGAAAGATGTAATTATTCTGAAGATAAATGCAAAAATCAGTCTCCTGAATTAGAGTATATAAAAAATATAGATACTAGCGTAAGATGCTTTTATTATTCTAAATTAATTTCAAATAAAATTGAAAAAAATATAAAAAAAAAGTCTCAAAAAGAAAAAATAAAAATTGATGAAATTTTAAATTTAAACAAAGTTTCTATATCGTACGCAAAACAAAGTATTTTAGATCAATTTTTAAACAAAGTTACAGATACTAACCCAACTGTAAAAGATGTAAATATTAACATGAATAAAGGAGAAACTATTGCCTTAGTTGGCGAGTCAGGTAGTGGAAAATCTACGATTTTAAAATCAATAGCTGGTTTATTAAAAACTAATAATGGCGATATTAAATTTCATAAAAAAAAAATATTGTCTACTGACTTAAAAAATAGAACATCAGAAGATCTTAGATCTATTCAGTTAATATTTCAAAATCCTGATGAATCTTTAAATCCAAATCATACTGTTGAACAGATACTCTCTCAACCTTTAAAATTATATTTTGGTTTGACTGGCAGTAAACTCAAATCAAATATTGTTGAGTTGCTTGATAAAGTTAGACTTGGTGAGTTTTATATGAGCAGGTATCCTAGACAACTATCAGGTGGAGAAAAACAAAGAATAGCAGTCGCAAGAGCTTTTGCAGCTAAACCTGATATTATTTTGTGTGATGAGGTAACTTCGGCATTAGACGTTTCTGTTCAAGCAGCAGTATTGGATTTATTACAAAAATTAAAAAAAGATTTTAATACTACTTATGTATTTGTTTCACATGATTTAGCAGTTGTTAAAGCTATAAGTGATCGAGTTGCTGTTTTATACCAGGGAAGATTATGTGAAATTGGTCCTTCAGAAAGTGTGTATAAATTTCCTTCTCACCCATATACCGAAGTTCTTTTAGGCGCAGTTTTAAACCCTGATCCTGATATAAAACCAAAATTGGTTGCAGAAGATATTGTAGAAGAAAAACCACCTGAAAAGGGATGTTGTTTTCAGGGTAGATGTCCTAAGATTTTAGGCGAAATTTGCAAAACTAATGATCCTCCTTGGCAAATAGATGAAAATGGAAATGCAATTCGTTGCCACATTAAGATTAATGATTTAAAAAAACAACAAAAACTAAATTAAGACAATTTTTTAATTCCATG
>MDTB01111554.1_pt1 | contig 12936 bp, 6 predicted proteins | sample 811161 | NCBI WGS metagenome assembly MDTB01 (sample SAMN05326650, study PRJNA326480) | marine metagenome | isolation source: seawater | place: Mediterranean Sea | collected 2009 | reverse complement strand
TTCTTTCGTTTTTCCATCTTTTTTGTCATCAGGCTCCAACCAATTACTTAATTCTGGTTTTATTATTAATGAACCCGCATATGGATTGTCATCTCTAACATCATAATAATCAGATTGTCCTCCTAGTAAAGAATTCTCCGTTTCACGTATAGCAGCCATGGCATCATCTGATAAAAATTTCTCATCATTATCGGGATTTAAGCCTTCCCTTACACTTATTAAACTAATATTCTCATTTTTTAATTTATTATATATTGCGACAATTAATAATACTATCGCAAGACTTGCTAAAGTCAATAATATCATATATAATTAATAAATATAATATTATTGAAATTTCACTACTATTTCTACTTTTTCTCTTTTTATAGTTTTGGCAGCTGATATCGATAATTCTTCTCTCTTTTTCCTTGTTTGATTATTTGAATTTAATTTTTTATTTTTTGCTGTGCTATTTCTTTTATTCATATCATTATTTATCATTTGAGCATTTTTTTCAATATAATCTATTATTTTATTTTCTAAAGCCCATCTAAAAAAATTCAATTGACCCAATGTTGTTTGAATACAAGTATCATTTTTATAAGGTAAATCTATCCTATCCCATCTACAAAAAGGATCAAATCTCTTTTTTGAATATGCTTTTAATCTTAATTTATAATCTTGATATACTTTAAATCTTTTTGGCACATTATTTGAATCTTTAAATTGTAAAATAGTATAATGTTTCTTTGAATAATTTGTTACAAACCAATCAATTAAACGTAATGATGTATCAGATTGTCCATTTATTATTGGTAAAATCTTTTCTATATTATTATCTTTTTTATAAAAATCTAGCATTGTTTTCATTAATAATTCATTTTGTGTATGGATCTTCTTACTCATTTTATATTAATATATTCCAAACTTTAAATACTTTTATATTTAATCATTTTTTTTTGGATCATTACTATCCTTTGGTCGTAAAAAAAGATCATGAGTTTCTAAATCTTTTATATAATCTGATTTTATAAATGGGTTATTTGTTGTTTGTATTACACCAATTCTTTGTGATAATCTATTAGAAGCAGCAGCACGTTTATTTTCTTCCATTTTTATTATTTCATGTTCTATTTCAGTTTTTATATCTTTACTATATCTATAACTTTTTTTAAATATATAAGAAGAATCATTCTTCCAAGACCAATGTTTATATTTTATTTTATTATTCATATATTATTATAATTTATTAAATTTCAATAAATTATAACTTAATTAAAATCATCTTCTGTTAAATAATATGATTTCTTGTATGGAGCCATTTGAACCTTCCAACTTATTACATTTAATGACTTAGATATTAATATAAATATATATCGCGCAGTCATAAACAATAAAAATCTTGCTATTAACTGAACTATCATTAAATTAATTTTATAGATTCTTTTTATATCAATTTATTATATATGGCAACACCCGATTCTATACCTACTGATCAATCTATATTTTATGTCAATCAAGATAAAGTTCCTTCATTAAAAACCGGAGAATATGAATTTTTTAAAAAGGATTTATCAAATAATTCAAATCATTTACATCTATTAAAAATGCCTATTTTTAATTCTATGTTACATCCAGAAAATTCTACCACAGAATTTGAAAATTTTTCTAATCATCCTACATCTAGAGCAAAAATTCTTTTTAAAGATACACATTCAAATAAACATCCAAATTTTCAAACAAGCAAATTTCATCAGGAATTATTTTTAGGAATGTACAAAAAAAAAGTTACAGATATCGAATTAATTAAATTAGCAAATAACAATTTTGATTATAACAATCCAAATATTAAAAAAACAAGATTAATTGTTGATGTTAGTAAAAATTTAATTTTTTTTTCTGATGGTATTGATTTACATATTAATTTAAAATTAGTATATAGCACACCTAACAATGAATCTTTTTGGGAAGCAGAAAATAAAAAAAAAGATGTTTTGAATCATATGGGAGAAAAAGTAAAGTATGCTAGTTTATATTTATTAATTAAAAAATTAAAAAATGGTAATTTCAATATGTATATTTTATGGTATACACCAATACACGGTTTATTAGATTCTAATAAAACAAATATTACTTGGGAAGAAAATAGTATAAGAATTACAGGAACAAATGGTAATATTGAACCTTCTTATTTTAAAGGTTTTAATGATCTAACCGATGACCCATATAAAACAGCTATTACAGGAATAGATTATACCAAATATACTATTGAGTCTCTTATTCCAAAAACTTCTACTGGTATTGTTTTACCGCCAACGGGATTACATCACCATCCTAATAAAAATTGGCCAGTAGAATGTGAATATAGAGCCTTACAAAATACAGTAGCTGATCATACTCAAATTTGTTCTTTCATTGATTTAACAAACATTTTATTTATTATGCCAACACCACAACCATCTAGATACGATAAAAAACAAGATGAAAATATTTTAGATATTAAAAAAGAATTAGGTTTAAAAGATTTCTCTTTGGATATTGTGGAAGATAGATTAAAAAAAGTAGAAGATGATAATAAATTAGATAAAATAACAGCTTCTGAATTAACTAATGTTAAAAAAAACATTTCTTCAATAGAAGTAACACTTAAAGATATTACAACAAATAAAGTAGATATTAAAGAATTATTTAATAGAGTTGCAGAAATAGAAAAAGTCACTATTTTAAAGGATATTAAACCACCAAAACCAGAAGATACAATAGAGTATAAATTAAATAAAATAAATCAAAAATTATCCCTTATATTATCCGATATATCAAAAAATAAATTGGGTATAAGTGAGAATTATAGATTTACACAACAATATGAACCCCAAATTATTAATCTTGTAAATGAATTTTATGACCCCGCCACAGGAATTATTCCTTCAATTCAACAACTCAAAATCGATATTGATTTTTTAATTAATACAAAACAAGATAAAGTAAATTCTAGAAGTTTGGAAGATAAACTGGATATTCTATTAGATAAGTTAAATTGATATAAATAATTAAGTAATAATTTATATCAAATGAGATTAAATTATTCGGAACAAAATAAAGGCTCTTTAGCCATTGTTGATAATTGGACTTCTTATAAATATGGTTTGTCAACTCGTGAGAATATTTTACCTTACGAAATTAATATTATGAATAATTTGAACTTTATATATATGTTTCTTGATATTGAAGACTTTCCCAATTCTTCAATGATGCGGTACACACAACAAAATGGGCCTCTTTTAAATCTTCAATTAAAAATTGTTAGAGGTTGGTTTCATTATAAAGGTAGAGCATTTGCAATACACAATAATAGTTTTGAGAAATTCCTTAAAAAAATGAAAAAAAGATATCAAAGAAAAATAGCATTAAAAAAAAATCCCATTAATCTTAGGCATAGAGAAATTATGGGTAAATTTAAATTTTGAAAAATGTATTTAGTAATATATTTACATTTTTTTATTCTGATTATTTTATATATATAATATAATGGCTACTATAGCAGATATTTCATCAGGTGATTTTGTATATAATACATTTGATTATAGAGACCCTAAAAAAGTAGGACCTGCTGCATGGACTACGGTATATTTATTAAATTTGAAACCTACTGATTATATCATTTCCTCTAACGCAATAAGAAATAATATATTTCAAATTGTTACAGGAGCTCAAGGACAAAGTAAAAATAAAGTAGAATTAGTAGATGTTAATTCTAATGCAGGACAATTTTTAAACAAAGTTCAATCTATACTAGGATTTTCACGTGTTCTATTTCGCCTAAAATCTAAAAATGGTTGGACTAAATGGCCTTCAGGTGGACCACAATTAGATATTGCTGAAAGAGTTGATGAAATTGAAATTTTACAAGGACCTATTGCTGTTACTACTTCTGATAGACCAAGAGTAGGAACATATGAAGATTATACATTAACACCATCCAAATTACATAATGTTTATAGATTCAAACCTTTATCATACGACCCTACGACATTGGTAATGTCTTTCAAAAAAAATGTCCCAAATTCACAATCAACTAAAATGACCCAATTTGACCAAATTGATCCAACTAATGGTAATTTTATTCCTAATCCGGTTAGCATAATTATATGTCAATATGGGAGAAGTGCTGAAGTTAAATTATTATGGGAATCAGCATTGTCCGCACAAAAATATGAATCCGTTATGTATGAAGACACTATTGATTTTGCTGTTGATCCCCATACAGGTGTAATTACCACTTGGGTTACTGTTACTACAGGACAATCTACACAAATAGGACAAGCGGCAACTACAGCTAGTTTAACTGAAGCTATTACTGGTAAAATTTATGATATTTCAGCAGCAGCAACTAGATTAGAAGCTGAAGAAAAAATTATTAAAGCTGAACTTCAAGCACAAAAAACAAAATTACAAATTTTAGAGGCAGAAAGAATTAGAATGAAACAAAAAGATAAAGATTTAGACTCTAAAGATGCTCAATTAGACCAAAAAGATGTTGAATTAAAACAAGAAATTGATACAAAAGTCGACCAAACATGGATAGACGAAAGAATGAAAGATATTTCAGCAATTGAAATACATGACCAAAAACAACAACAACAAATTGATACATTAATACAAGAAGACATAAATGCTGATGGAGTAGATCTTTTACATACAGCAAGATTAGATGCTTTGCGTAAAGAATTAAATAAAGAAGTAGCTGATAGAACAGTTCTAGATACTAAACATTCAACATTAAGAACCGACCATACTAATTTAGATACTTACGTCAAAGAAACAAGACGTATTCATGATTTATTAGATACAAGAACAACTGATTTATCTGATAATACAACAAAATTTTTAACAGATATTTCGTCTTCATTATTACAAAAAGAAGCAGCATTAGACGCTAAAATTTTAACTAATTCACAAAATATTAATAGAGAAATCGCAAAAGAAGAGATAAGAGATAGAGCAATACATAAAAGAGTTTTAGATTTATCTAGTGCTTCTATAGCAGATAGATTAAGATTAAATCAATTAATAAATTTAAACAATACTACAATAACTACAAATTTACAAACAGAAATTGACACAAGAACAAGTGAAATTGCCAGAGTAGATAATACTGCCACAGCATTAGATCAAAGAACTACAGACTTATCAGATAATACAACACGATTTTTAACAGATATTTCTGGAGATATAAGACAAATTAAAGCCACTGGATTGCAAGATATAGCAAAAATTAATGATGTTACAAATAAATTACGTATTGACTTGACCTCCAATGATGACCAAACAGCACTCAATAAAGAAAATATAAAAAAAAATCTAGATACAGCCGATACAGATAGACAAACCAATCAAGTTAAATTTGATAATATTGCTAGTGATATTTCTGATAATTTAGCTAGTATAACAAATACAAACACCACATTAACAAATTATGTTAATGCTGAGGTCAGAAATATTGATAATAAATTAGATTCTATAAATGGTGTATTAGTATCGAGAATAGATAAAGAAATTCTAGAAAGAAAAGATTTATCTCAAAATAATATTGATTTAAAAGCGGATGTAGACACACTTGAAACTACCGTCAATACTCAATTTAATACGGTTACTGGTAGAATTAGAGATAGACATCAATATGTTTTAGATATGTCTAGTGCTACCTGGATAGCTATTAATTTAAATACTCTCAATAGAAATACAGAAAAAAAACAAATAGATGCTAGTTTAATAGCATTACGTAAAAAAGATGAGGCCATTGATTTAAAAGATAATGAACAAGACGCACGTTTAAATAATATTGACACAATAAATACAGCACATGACGCCAGTTTAAATAAAATTTTTATTGATTTTCAAACACAAAATGCAGGTAATGCGAATTCATTAGCTGGTGTAAATCAAATAATTAATGACCAATTAAAAGTAGATATTAATACAAATGCTGGTAAAATAGCAACAAATAAAACTATTTTTGATAACTCAATGAATGATATTCACATATATAGAAAAGATTTATCAGATAATATTATAAAAAATAAAAACACTATCAAAGCTGTAGATAATAAGCTGCCTATTATTAATGGTAGATTAGATACAACAATAACAGAATTAAAAACTTTAGAAACGGATAAAGTAGATGTCAATAAAAGCACAATTGATGATAATATTACAGATATAGCAACTATAAGAAAAAATTTGAAAGCAGAAGTTGATAAAAATGTAAATGTTAAAAATAATATTGTAAATTTTATTGGAACAACTTGGGATGTTGGTAATTTTTCTACATTTAAATATGTAAATTTTGAATCATTAAATACGCATTTTGAATCTGGATTTGAAATGGATGGTATACGAACAGGGTCAAATAATGGAGACCATAATATTATTCTTAGAAATAACGGGACATATGTTTCTACTGAAACATTTGGTGATATTAGTTTAAATAAAACAGGTAAATTTACTATTTATGACAATACAATAAGTAATAAACATATTAAAACTACAGATAAAATACAAATAGATAAAACTACATTAGGAATTGGGCCAAAATTGAAATGGGTTGGAGATGAAATACGTTTAGTAGAAGATTATATTCTTACAACAGGTAATCAACAAATAGTAGGTAATTTAAATATATTAGGAGATACTGCTAGTGGTGGAGCAAACAATTTCCTTAGACTATTTAGTGGTAATGCTACAAAATATCCAAAAATTGAATTAGGTGTTAACTCACAAGATTATTGGCAAATATGGCAACAAACAGGTGGTAAACAAATGTGTTTTTGGAAAAATACGCCAAGTGGCGGTTTAGATAGGTGTGCTTTTACTCTTACAGCTAATGGTAATGTTGCTATAGGAACTGCTGATGATAAACGTTGGCAACCAGAAGCATTAGAAAAATTACATGTTTGGGGTAATATTAAATCAGAAGGAGATATTAAAATTGCTAATGGAAGAGGATTCATATTTAATTCTAATGTAGATGGAAATATTTTGATTGGAAATGATACACGTTATGTCCCAAAAACAGTTAAAGGAGCCTTGATTTTAGACCAAGACGGAACTTTTACAATAAAACCCGGTGTTATTCAAAATGATAATATACCAGATAATGAAATTGATCCGGATAAATTAAATTTAACATTTGGAACAGGGGTAAATTATAACCCTAATACAAAAACATTAACAGCAACGGGCACAACTGTTATAGCAGATAATTCTGTATCGGCTGTAAAATTACAAGTTGGTATTCCTATGGCAAAAACAAATTTTGTAGTTAATACAGATCAAATATTATACAATTCAGCAAATGGTAGAATTGATATTAAAGATGTTTATTTGAAACGTGAAGGTGGAATACAAAGAATTTATGAAGAAATACTAGTTCAGAAAAGAATAGCGGCTACAACAAATTTAAAAATAGTTACTAGCGGTAAAGAAGCTGGTATAATATTAGATAATAAATGGCAACAATATGTTAGAAATGGAACTCAAAATTTTGGGTTTTGGAAATTAGGAAGTAATAGTGGTTTAAAAATGATGTTTGACGGAAAGGGTAATGTTGGTTTGGGATATAATCCGGGTTCAGGATTATTTTCAGCCTCTTTACCCAATGATCTTACTTCACTTAATTCAGAATATAGATTAGCAGTTAATGGTAATACATTAATAAATGGTGATTTAGTTTTTACGAATAATAGCGGAATCAAATTATTTAATGTTAATACTTCTGGAAATTTATTAATAGCAAATGGTGATAAATTTGTTTCAAAAACAATGAATGGAGATGCTACAATTAATCTAGATGGAAAATTACAAATAAGTCAGGATAAGATTTTTGATGCTATGGTAAATCCTTCTGCTAATATACAAGTTTCAAAATTAGCATTATCTACAAATTGGTCCACCGTTATAACAGGAAATATATTAAAAGTTAATGTTGATAATGTTTTAACTACATATAATACTGCCGGTGGATATAAAGTTGGTAATAATAAATATGAACCTCTAACGTTAAAAGAATCTGATTTATATTTTGATCCTAAGCCTGGCACCAATGTTAATAAGGGTGGTAGTAGACGTTGGAGAATGCGTTGGGAATATGCTCCAACAGCCACACGTAACTCTTTGGATAGTTGGGGATTATATCCTGTAGAGAATGGACAAACAAAATGGGAAAGGGGTATAGTTGTTGATTTTGGAAGTGGTGCGTTTACTGTTCAAGGCGGTATTCAAAATATATCTAATGCTGGTTGGGCAAAGCAAAGCACATTTAGTTATGTAGAATTTAAAGGACAACATACTTATTTTGAAAATGGATTTTATGTTGGTAGCAAACAACCTGCTAGCGATTTCTCGGGAATACCACCTTTGGATGGACAAATTTTAGTGAGAAGAGAAAATTATTTCCAACCTGTGCCACTTTCAGGTGATATAAGAATTAATAGAGATGGTTTAGTTACTGTAAATAATTTAAAAATAACAAACAATAAAATTGCTGATGGAACTATTACTAATGCTAAAATTGCCGTTGGGGCAAATATTGACATAAATAAAACAAATTTAAAATTAGGTTTAGGATTGGCTTGGGATGATACAACAGCTGAACCTACAATAGTTAATCTTGGTGGAGGTGCTGGTGGAGGTGGTTCTGCTAATTCAATTAAACCGGGAGCGGTTGACCAAGGATTTTTTGAATTTAATGCTGGTAAACTGGCCATTAAAAATATTTACATGAAAAATACAGGAAATATTAGTAGAACAGGTAGTCTACAAATTAGAACACCACAGGTTGTAGATCAAAGTGTATTTTTATCTATATTTTCAAGAAAATATAGTGGTAATTTTTATGCAGGTTTAAGAATTGGTTCAGATATACAAGAAAATTTTGAATTTTATAAATCTAGTTCAACCGGAAATTTTGGATTATGGTTAAACAGAACATTAAGTTCTGGAGCACCACCATTTAAAGGACACGTTTTTGCTATAGGTAGAGATACAGGAGATATTGGTATACAAACAGGTAGATCACAAGGTCTAGCACAACCAAATATGAAATTACACGTAGGTGGTAATGTTAAATGTGATGGTGATTTTTATTTGGATAAAACCTATCAAGTAGGCGCTACCCCAACATCTAGAGGTATTGTCAGTGACAATAATGATGATGGTAAAATGTTTATTGCGGATGGAACCAAATTTAAACCCGTTGCGGTTATTGGTGACATTGAAGTTACAACAACAGGTAACAATGGTAAAATGATGATTAGAAATGGTAAAATTACAAATTTACAAATAGCACCCGGTGCTAATATTGCACTTAACAAAACTGCTATTACGGTAGGAAATGACTTAGAAATATTACAAAATCAAATTAAAGTTAAAGATAATTGGTTTTTGAGAGATCCTACACAATTTGGTGCAACATGGCTTTTTCAACCTGCCGGTTCAACAAAAGGTTCTTTAACTATAGAAGCAGCACCCGGTTCTCATAATATTATGCAAATTTTTTGTAATTCATCAAGTAGATATGCTGGTATTCAAATAGGAAAATCAGTAAATGATCATTGGGAATTATATCAACGTAGGGGAACCAAAAATATGGGATTATGGAGGTCTGGTAAAGGATTGACCTATATGATTAATGGTGATACTAGAAATATAAGTATAGGTTATAATGATACACGAAGTGCCGAATCTCCACCTGAAAAATTATGTATTAATGGTAATATTAAAATAGACGGTAATTTTTCATTAATTATTGCTAATAAAGGTATAAAAACAAACGATAATACTGCCGGTAGAATGTTGGTTTCAAACGGCACAGAATTAATTTCTCAATCTATTGGTGGTGCCATATCGGTAGATGCTACTGGTAATGTAACTTATAATAGTGGAACAATTACAAATGATGCTGTTTCAGCAACAGCACAAATTTCTTTGTCAAAATTGAATTTAATACCTAATCCTAATCAATTACAGATTGACAATGGTAATAAATTAACAATAAAAGATGTATATTTAAGTAATACTGGTTCTCCAAATTTAAATGGTAATTTATTTATAAGAGCAAATGGTGGTTCTTTGAATTTATTTAGTAATAAGGCTTCTAATGAAGGTCAAAATTTTGGATGTTATTTAACATTCAATAGATATAGTAATGCGGGACGTTCAGCATATATTGGGTTTACAACTCAACCTAGTACAGTATTTAGATTTTCTAATGAATTAGCTGGTGGTTCCTTTTCATTTGATAAAAATACAACTGTTAGTGGGGATATTACGGTTAGTGGAAGTGGGCGAGGTTTAATATTGCCAGACAATGGTTTAAGAAAAATATTAGTTAGTAATGGAACCAGATATGTTCCACAGCATATTAGAGATTGTTTAGAATTAGGAACTAATTTGGCTTGGGATATTGATGGTAGATTAAATGCTTCAAGTGGTTTAGGTGGTAGTAGTGGTGGTATTACTAGTAATGGAACAGGTATTAATCTTGCTTTAAGACCACGTGATAATGAAACTGCTTTAACTATAATAAGTAGAAATTCTAGTGCCGATCCTAATAATGATGGGGCTATGATAGCTTTTAAAAGAGAAAATGACGCAACAAGTGTTAATACATATATTGGATTTACTTCTCAAACAGGTGGTATAGATGAATTTTCACAATCTAAATTTAAATTTTTAAATATGTTATCTCAAGGAAGTTTTATTTTCAATAAAGATCTTTATGTTATAGATGATTCAAAATCACAAACAAGAGATTCCAAAAATATTATATTGGGTGCTAATAATTATGACTCAGGACCCGGAAGAACTCCCAATGGTATTATATGGGAACCCTATTATAGTAGTTATAGTAAGAGGTCTGCTGGTATATTTTTTCAACCAGAAGCAGATTATTTTAGAGGAGGTTTAACATTTTATACAAATAATACATCATCGGCATCAGCTGGATATAAAGAAAATATGCGTTTGACTGGTGCTGGTAATTTAGGTATTCAACGTTCTTCTGATGTAGACCATCCCTTACACGTTGGTACAAAGAGTAGTTCTAACAATTGGGATACACCAATCAACCGTTTTGGTATTGCTACACAAAGACACGGTGGAAGTTGGGTATGGCAAGCAAGAGACCCTAATGGAAATAAAGCTGGTTTAGATTTAAAATATGGGGAAGGAAATACTTATAGTCCTATTGGAATTACTTATCAAGCAAATGGTAATTTATTTAATATGGGAATAAATAATAAATATCCACAAGAAACATTTAGTGTTTCAACACATCCAGTAGCACCTTGGAATACAGATGGTTCAACAAAAATGTCTGTTATAGCACCAGGAGAAAATTCTGATGCTGTTTTATTTTTAGCTACACCATATCGTAATACTGCTTCGGCCGCTGCTAAAGGTGATAATGCCCTTAAAACAGCTATTATATCTGAAGGTGTTGGTAGTTGGGGACGTTCTAAATTACATTTTTGTTTAAATAATAATAGTACAAGCAATATCAAAGCAAATCACGACGCAAATAAAACGCATTCTAGAATGACTATTACACCAGAAGGATTTGTTGGTATTGGTACTACAACACCTTCATATAAATTAGATGTTTTTTCAACTACAAGTGCTAAACCTATTTCATTATTCCATAGCCAAAAAGACTGTTCTGTTAGAATAGAATCATTGGGTGGAGAAGCATTTTTAGAAATAGCAAATACAAATGCTGGAAATGGTAATACTACTAAATCATGGGGCATAGGAACTAATGATTCTTCAAAACTTGTCTTCAAATGGAAAGATAATGGTTCAATGAATACTCCAAATTTTGCATCTGATGGTGGTATATTAACAATGGTGAAAACTGGTAATGTGGGTATTTCAAATGATAATCCACAATTCAAATTAGATATTAATGGTAAATGTAAAGCACAACAATTTATTGGAGATGGTAGTTTATTATCTGGAATACAAGTAGGTGGTTCAGTTCAATTATTACATCATCACCACAAAGGAACATCTGGTAATTTTATTTGTAAAATTTTATGTAATGGAACTTTTTCAACTACACAACAACATCCACTTAAAAGTGGATCTTCTTTAGTTGTTGCCGAATCAGGCCCTGCTGTTGATGCCGCAATAAAATTTCCTGTAGTTGATGGTATTCCCGTTTATCACGCTAGACCTTGGGTTGAAAGTGCTAAGTCATTAAAAATATCTAATATAACTAGTTCATCAGGAATAAAAACATGGTCTATTATTATGGATATTAAATTGAATAATTATGGAACAAGTAACTGGACTGCTTTTGCCAATACTTCAGGATCAGGTGATGCTAATTTATATCTTCAAAATGGGTTACCTTATGTATCACCCGGAGGTCCTTCATTTGGAGGAACAAATAAAATACCGTTAAATCAATGGGTCACTATTGCTTGGACTTTTAATTTAACTTCTACAGGAGGAACAACTAAATTTTATAAAGATAATATTTTAGTAGGAACACAAAGTCTTAATTCAGGGGCAAAAGCAGTTGGTTGCCAATTAAGAAATGTCTTAGAGCTATTTAACGAAAAGTATGAAAGTAGTGGTACAAGTGGCGGCACAACCGGTGATAGATATACTGGTAATTTTTATGTAAAAAATATACAATTATGGGAAAAAGAATTATCTTTGGCTGAAATTAGAAAATGGGGAAACGCAAACTATGACCATTACCATAGAGAAAATTCTCAAACAAATAATACACAAATATCTACTTCGTTAGAAAATCATGAACAACGAATAGTAGAATTAGAAAATCAAGTAGCTGAATTAATGAAAATAAATAAAGAATTATTAGATATTATTAAAAAATAAATATTATAATATTTGCTCTTATAAATAAATTACCATTTAAATTTGGAG
>MDTB01022635.1_pt1 | contig 12937 bp, 11 predicted proteins | sample 811161 | NCBI WGS metagenome assembly MDTB01 (sample SAMN05326650, study PRJNA326480) | marine metagenome | isolation source: seawater | place: Mediterranean Sea | collected 2009 | reverse complement strand
TTATCCATAATTAAATAATCTAATGATATCTGCCATACTCCATTTCCTCCATCAGTACCCGATTTATTCTGTCGATTATTTAATTCTATTTCAAGATGCGTAGACATTGGATTGAAATAGGCAAAATCAAATGCTCTATCTTTTCCAGAATAAATAATTATTTCTGAAAGACCTAATAACAAGTTTCTATTATTATTCCATTCGATACCTCTTCCAGTGATATATCGATTCACAAAATTTGAATCAGTCTCTAAATATCCATGAAAATATCTCACTTTTAGTTTATTAAAATCTAAGTCTATCATACCATAATCATACGAATTTGATTTCTCACTGATCGCTAGTTCAATTTCACTTCCAGCACCCCAACTTTGTCTTCCTCTTCCAAACTGTAATATCATCCAATCATTTTCAAAACCGATACCAGATAAATCTGTTTCACCAGCACTAAAACCACCTCTATCAATATCTCTGGGTAACCCTGAAAATCCACGAAAATGTTCTGGTTTATCTACTATACGTGGGTATATATATCCATGAAAATATTGTTTAAATGTAAAATGTCCATAAGCATAAACACTCCTTCTATTATTAAAAATAGAGCCCCCAAAACGTGCATTTATTTTTAGAGAATCCGATATTTGACCTCTATGGGAATATCTCACGGGCCCAAATGTTGTATTTGATTCCCAATTAATCCCATAATTTTGACTAAAATTTTGTAAATGAAACTGGTAGAACTCATTCGGTATCTCTTGACTATAGACCAATGATAAAAAACAGATTTTAGATAAACTTCTAAACATTGTTTTTTTCAAAATAAGCTTTATTAAAATTATCATCTAGAGTAGATACTTTATTCCACTTTCCAATAAAAAATAATAATCCCATAATATATCCAAGACCATAAGAAGCGTGTAAAATTAAATAAGAATATTGAAGAATATGAAGAACAATTAAACTATGTTTATAGGCATTCAATTAATAATTAATCAAAATAGTAAAATAGAATACACTTCAATGAAAATAAGAGATAAAAAACTCCCAGTTTTAGGTCCTAAAGGTGGTAAGGAGGAAATTAAAGCCCTCACAGAGATTGTTAATAGAAAATTTCATATGCATATATAGTAAATAGAATTTTGACATTTAAAATTCAAAAAACATCCCAATCTCCCAATGTTGCTAGCCAATCATATGTATTATCCATTGAATTATTAATTGATTTTCCTGTCCATCTGGCTAATAAGTCTAATTTTCTTGGAATCAGCTTTTTAGGCACATTTATGAAACCACAATTTTTTAGTTCTTCTAATTCATTGATGAAGCCTGAAATAAAAATAAAAGAACTATTAAAGCTTGGATTAATTTCAGATTCAAAAGAGGTAAGTCCGCATAACAGTTTTTGTAAATAGGAAATGTCATTAAATGCCATATCTAAAATAACAATACAGCTATTTTGAAAAATCACTTCTTCTTTATATACAATAACTGCCCTTAAGTCTGATTCAACTTTTAACCCTGCAATCTTGTATTCAGATTCTGGCCTTATATCATATCGCCAATTTAAATATTTTTTATCTCTTAATAGCGAAAACGAATAATTTCTACTGAAATTTTTAAACAGTTCTATAATCTCTTGATTGAAATGTTTAAAAGAAACAATAATCTCATTATCTTCAAAAGATTTTCTCTTTTTATCAGCATACCAGTCGATTGCAAAACCAATTATGTTTTGAAAGCCTAATAAATTTATTCTAGAGGATATTATTTTATCAGATTGTGTAGGAAGTATGTATACTGGATATGTACCTATTTTTGTAAAATTATTATATTTGATAAAAGTATGAATACTTTTATCATTTGGGAATGTATAAATTACATCAAGAATTTTATTAGCGTCTTCATTAGCAAAGTCAGCTAAATCTCTAAATATTTTAAATTTCCTGTAAGGTTTTAATATCGCTACACTTTCAATGTGCCCAAGCTTAAAAGGTTGATTATTAATTAGGATTGTAAAGATTGGTATATGATAATAACCAATAATTTTATTGTTGTGAAATGCCAAATAAACTAATGACTGTTTTGAAGGTATTTCTTCATTCCGCCAATTCCACATTAAGTTAAGATTTAAATTTTTATTATGAGCATCAACTTCATTTATTATTTCTGAAATACACTTCAACAAATCTGATTTATGTTCATTTGAAAATTTTAAATATTTGATTTCCTTAGGTTGAAAATTCATAGTTTCTTAATTTATATTATTGATAATTGCTAATACTTATACAGAATACCTATTTAAAATTTAGACCTTATATGCATATGTTTTATTATTTTGTTCTGTTACAAATCAATAATAAATGGAATCTCAATACCCAATAATATTATCATTTGATATAGAGGATTGGCAGCAGTCTACTTGGGATAGAAATCTACCAATCAGTGAAGTGTCATATGAGAATACTTCAAGACTACTAGACTTACTCCTTGAAAATCAGGTAACTGCCACTATGTTTGTTTTAGGGAAATTTGCTGAAAAATATCCTAATTTGGTGAAGAGAATGGATGAAGAAGGGCATGAGGTTGCCTGTCATGGCTTTGGTCACATTGAAATATTTAAACAAACAAAAAATGAGTTTAAAGATGACGTCTGTAAATCAAAATCATTATTAGAAGAAATCATTGGTAAACCTGTTATAGGTTATCGCGCTCCAGATTTCTCTATAGTCGATAATACATTGTGGGCTTTAGATATTCTAAGTAACCTAGGCTTTAAATATGATTCAAGTATTTTTCCCATTAAACATAACAGATATGGAATTAGTAATTGGCCAACATATATAAATAAAGTTAAAATTGATGAAAGTTTTTCAATTTTAGAATTCCCCTTATCTACAATAAGTGTAACCTCAATTAATTTACCAATTTCTGGAGGAGGATATTTCAGACTAATTCCTAAATTGTTATTTTCATTTTTAGCAAAAAAAATATTAACTGAGAAGCCTTTAGTTTTTTATGGACACCCTTATGAACTTAATCCAGATGAGTTTAAAGAGACAAAGCTTGTAATACCAATATCATATAGACTTCATCAAAGTTTAGGGAGGCGTTTTGTTGTTAAAAGATTAAAGAATTTATTTGAAAAGTTTCCAATCACTAATTTTTCAAGATATATCAATGATAATTCCGAAAAATTTCCAATTTATAGCCTAGATTGATAACTTATACGCCTATATTGGTGTATCCTCTACTTTTGTGTCCTCTTTTAGATAAAGAATGAATATGAAGGGATAGAATAATAACAAAAAAGCCCCACAGTTAAGCGAGGTTTTTTTCGATAGGCAAATGGTATCACTACTCGGTGCGGGACCGACGGTATGCTCAACGAACTCTTTTTATTATTAATATTGATCTATAATAGCAGGTTCGAATCCTGCCACCTCGACATTAAGAGTTAAAAAAAAGAGCTTTCATCTCTGAAAGCTCTTTCGAACAAGCTTGATACAAGGATTAAATGATCATAATCATATATACTTATTCTATTACAGGTCCCAATATTGTGTTTGATGCCCAACCATTTCTTACTGAATTGGAATTGAATTTTTGTAATTGAAACTGAAAAAAATCATCGAGTATTTCTTGAGTATATACCAATGATAAAAATAATATTTTTAATATGATTTTAAGAATTATTTTCTGCAAAGTAGTTTTTATCAAAATTATTATCCAAAGTTCCTGTTCTGTTCCACTTGAAGATAAAATATATCAATCCCAGAATAAATCCAAAACCGTAAGAGAAATGTAATATGAAATAGGAACATTGAAGGATAGGTATAGAAAGATAACTTTCTTTTCTATTTCTTATTGATATATATGAAAATATAAAGTTTATGATTGTGTATATACCAAAATTTAAGATTAAGAAAATTGAGTTATTAGTTAAAATCTTTAACATCATAGATGCGAATAGTGAAGTAACAAATATAAAAGGAATTAGTTGCCTTATAGCTGCCACGCCTCTTCTCTTTTGAAATACCCTTACTTTATAAAGACCATAGTAAAAATATTGTTTAAATAACTTAATCAATGTTTGCCTTGAAAAATATTTTGATTTTATTGATGGATCAAACCATATCTTACCACCATTTTGAATGAGCCTATAATTAAATTCATCATCCTGATTTTTAATTAATTCTTCATCCATACCTCCAATTTGAAGAAATATTCTAGATTTATAAAATCCAAAAACACCAGATTCAACATATTTGCCCTCTTTCACATTGATTCTACTAGTAGAGTTACCTACTCCAAAAATGGTTGATTGAGATATACTTATAATCCTCCCTAAATAATTTTCTTGAATAGTATCTATACTACCGCTTACGCATTGGGCATCATATTTCTTCATAGCCTTCAAGGAATTGCATATGTAATCATTTTTTAAAATCGAATGCCCACTCATCACCATAATATACCTACCTGATGCAATTGTAAGTCCTTTATTAAAACCATGTGGCATATATCTATATTGATTTTTAATTAATTTTATTTGATTCCCAACAATCATAGATTTTACCACATTTTGAGTACCATCAGTACTATCTCCATCTACGATAATTATTTCAACTTGTTTCAAATCAATTTTTTCTTGGCAAAGACAAGAATTAATTGCTTCTTTAATATTTTTAACTTCATTGTAGGTTGGTATAATTATTGATAATAGCAATTTTTAATCCAACATAGAATAAAAGTGTTTAATTTTTCCATTCTTTGGTCTTTCAATAGAATGAACTTTATTTATATGGAATCTGAGCCCAGGCTCTAAGTAAATATCCATCTTATTTTTTATTTCCAAATAAATATCATCGTTTATTACTTTTTTACTTACTACATCAAAAATAAAATAATCTAATTCTATTTGCTTGATAATAAATTCTTGAAGAATATTTGTTTTTTCTAAAATTGATCTAGAAATATAATAAAATGTCAGACCTGGTGAAATTCTACCACTTGGTAGAATGATATTATCACTAGCACGCCCCCTAAGATTTTCAATATATTGATTCCCGTTCCTATCTGTATGAATATTACCAACATCACCTATATTATATTTAATAAATGGAAAAGCTTTATTATGTAAATCAGTGATTAGAATATTGCCGTCAATATCATTTTCTAAATATACTAGATCATTAGCAGCCTGCCATATTCCTGGTTCTTTTTCAAATCCTATATACCCAAACTCAGATGCACCATACTCACTTATTACTCGCACATTAAACGCATTTCTTAGAATAACTCTATCCTCTTTAGTACAAACTTCAGAGGTAAGGATAATTAATTCAAGTGAATTACAAATTTTTTTAAAATTTATATTTTTACTTATAATATATCTTGCAAATAAAACAATTGAATTAGTATACCCATAAATATATTTATAATGTTTGTTATTGAATTCTAAAATGAATTCTTTAAATGTATTAGGTGATAAATCAAATACAGAAAAACGGACCCTTCTAAATATCAAATCCTTCAATTTTTCATAATAATAGACTTTTCGTTCAAGAGGAATACCATAAAATCGAGCTTCAAGATCTTTGTAGGAAATACCTAATTCATTGTATCTAGAAAAAATAAAAGCCCACGATAGAGCGTGAGCTTTTTTATCTTTTGCAAAATGGAATGGATGCCCTGACGAACCCGAAGTATTTGCTAAATAAACATTGGTTTTATCAAAACCATTAGAAATTAAATAATCAATTTTTTTCTGGTAATCATTTTTATGCATTATTGGTAATGCGTTCCAACTTTTTGGGAGACTTTTACCCACCTTTTTCCTGTAGACTAAATTATTTTTAAAATGAAACTGTGCAATATCCCACTTTTTTTTAATTCGCCAATCATTCCTTTTCTTTGAGGACAAATTATTAAGATAAACTAGTTTTTTTGAAGCAGTTTTAATATCATATCCTGCTATCTGCATCAATATATAAAGTATACTAATAATTATCAGCCTTAATGATTAATCCAGCATAATGCGTTCTTAAAATTTTATACTTGGATAAAAATGGATAAAAACTTTGTGTAAAGTTCCCCAATCTTCTTGCTAAATGGGGGAATAAGGTAATTAAACGAATATTTTTTACCATATTTGGGAAAAGTGTATCAATCTCATTTCGTTTTATTCCTAAAACATTTCTATTTAGAGGATTATTATATCTTAAGTCATAGTATAAGATGATTCCTCCTGGTTTTAAGACCCTATTTATTTCATTTGATATCTTTTTGCGATGGCCAGATTCAAGTATAGATGAAAAAACTGTAAAAGTACTAACTAAATCAAATTGATTATCATCAAATTTTAAACTTCTTGCATCCATATGTTGAATTTTTACTGCTGGATAAATTTCCTTTGTCTGGACTAATCTATCTTCTCGAATGTCAATTCCACTTATATTTTTTTCGAGACTACCCATTTTTTTTAATAATTTAATGGTGCCTCCTCCAGCACAACCAATATCTAAAATATTTTTATTTTTAATATCAATTGAATAAAATTCCAACTGTGATTTAATTAGAGTTGATATTTCTTTCTCTATATATTTATTGCCCTCATTTAAGTGCGACCATTTTTTTGATAAATTCTTTTTTGATAAATAATTATCATAAACACTATTTATTCTTTTTAATTCGCTCAATTTTTTATTTTATGATTTTAAAATCCTTTGCCAAGAATTTTTAATAGACCCCCAATCAAATGCTTCAGCTTTTGAACGTGCATTTCTAGTTAAACTTTTTACAAGTGTTGGTTTATATAATAAAATTAAAATTTTCTCAACCATCGCATGAAAATCATTTTTATCAACAATTAATGCATCATGACCATTATTATGTAGGTATTTTAAACCTCCTGCGTTTGTAGAAACTATTGGAAGCCCTAATGACATTGCCTCTATAACACTTACAGGTTGATTATCATAATTGGTAGTGTTAATAAAAAAATCAAAATTATCAGACATTTCTACCCACTTATCTTTAGCTAAAAATCCAGTGAATTGGACACTATCTTTCAATCCTAGTTTTACTGCCATTTTACGACAATGCTCTAAGGATCCATCCTTATCAGGCCCAACCATACATAATTTTGCTTCAGGAAATGTTTTTTGTAATTCATTTAGAACAAGAATGGCCATTTGAGGATTATATACTTTATGAAAAGATCTTACCCAAAATAGGAAAGGTCTACAAAACTGTCTATTTTTAAACCTATAATTTCCAATATTAATGAAGTTAGGTATGTACTCAGATTTTATGTTAATTGATTTAAGAAAATCGTCTAAATAATGTGATGGAACAATATTGTATAAAGAATAATTTAAAATGTAAGTGGCGATATTACGTTTTGATCTAATATCTTTTGGAAGATTACCTCCCCTAAGTATGAGGATATATTTTTTATTTAATATAATAGCTATAAATGAACAAATAATTGCATACCAAAATGCTTTCCCACTGAATGTGTCTATTAACACTAATTCATAAGTATTATACCTTCTGATCATCGAAAGAACCATATCTGCCATACGAACCAATTTATTTTTTTTATTTGAAATTGATTGTACATCATTAAACTCAGCTAATTGTTCTCCAAGTGTTTCTACTCCAGAAGGACTATAGCCATAATGACTAAGCTTATTCCCGATGTATAATATTCTCAATATATTATCTTATTTATTTTTATCTATAATATTAGTCATACTTAGAGCTATTAAAACAGGAGTTACAAAAGTCCTCATCGCAGAATGTAATGTAGTACCCATACCAATAAAAAAGAGAACAATTTGTATAGCTCTGTAAAGATTATTTTTATTGTGCCTTATCATGTCAGAATAACAAGACAATAAAATTAATAAAATAGAAAGACCAAAAATTCCATGCTCTGCGAGTAGACGTGTTATTTCTGTATGTGGCGAAATTCCATCTAAACCATTACCTCTCAAATACCTGGAAGCTCCTGCTCCCGTTCCAAATATTAAATATTCATCCCATAAAGCTAAATCTTCAATAAAAATGTCATATCTTCCGGTTGTAATAGTATTTATAGTTTTAGCTCTTTCTCCAGAAAGTGTACTATTAGTTTCCCCAGAATACCTTAGCCCAAGATTACCCTCAGTTATTGACTGAATGATTGAATATGATGAAAACAAGATTATAATAGCAAAAGTAAAAAATAATAAAGGTCTCAATCCTCTAACTTTAACTACATCCTTAAATGTAATTGAACTTCTAAATACAAGGTAATATGCTGGAACAGATAGGAAAGCAATAAGCATTCCTCCTCTAGAGAATGATAAAAAACCTTGATATGCAAATAAGCCAATGAAAATGCCATCGAGGCTATGGTTACCTGAAAATAATAGTTTATTCATCCAAGCGTAAAAGCTGAGAAACATACCTAGTCCTAAAATTGTTGCAACTTGATTAGGCCCAAAACCACCAGAGGTAAAAAAGTTTGCTTTTAATGCAAAGTCAATTTCTGAGTAATTTGGGGTCTTAATCATAAGATATACGAGCATTGAAATTGCAGGGTACCAAATAAGCTTTAATATTGAATCAAACTCATCATATTTTAATTTATATTTTCCTAGGACTATCAATAATAGAGCCATACTAACTGGACCTAACAGATTACTAATTATGCCCCCGAGTTGAACTTTATTACTTTCATCTATTAAGCATCCTGGAATTAATAGCATTAATATAATAATTCCTCTACTATATAGCTTTGGAAGGCGACCTGTTAATAGAATAATTATAGAGCAAGTTATAACCAAATATTTACTCAGTTCCCAGGGGATATAGGGAGACGCTTTTAGCATTCGTCCAAATACTTCAAAAGAACTAAGATAAATGATGAATGGAATAAAATTCTTTGGAGTATTATGAATCAATAAATTTGATACAATTAGGTTGAATGAAGAAAAAATTATAAAATAAAACCATCCAATTAGAAACCATTGATTAAAAGAACATAGAATACCAAGTAATACATGGAAAATTGTCCAATTATAATTTGATTTTGCCATAAATAAATTTTTTATCATCGTCAATTTAAATAATCATTATTCCTATTTTTTTTTCAAATGCCAAATAATTTCTGTGCCATAATTTGATAAGAAGGAATTTTTGTAAGTTAACATTGTAAGATGATATAATATCTTATCAGGCAACCTACCCATACCAGGAAGTAGAATAGAATATTGTATCTCACTCTTCAACTTAAATCCCAAAGAATCAATAATTTGAAGCATCTCATCTTTTGTTAATTTATTTATTGGGTAGTTTCTTTTTGATAAAAAAATATTCATCTTTGTGATAATGGAACTGTAGTCCGAAAATTGGATTATGAGATCACCCTCCCTCTTTAATATTTTTTTCAACTTAATTATTGTGCTATTTATTGATTTTAAATGTGATAATATTCCAATCACAATCATAGAATCATATTTTTTTGAAGAATCAAAATCTTCAATCGATCCTTGATAATAGTCTACACTGTCAATTCCCATTAACTGTGCATTGTCTTTTGCAAGTGCTAACATATTATTTGATATATCAACCAGAGTCAATTTATTCACTTTTGCGTATTCCAATGAAATAAGTCCATTCCCGCATCCAACATCAAGGATATTTTTGTTTTCTATATCTCCCAGTAATTCATTTACAATTTTTGATCTGACCCTTACTCCAAAAGTCTTATGTAAATAATTATCAGTATCATTAAAAAATTTTAATACCTCTCCTAAATGGTTTTTCAAAATCAACCTCTTAAAAACGAATTTTATAATATTGAATTAAAGTCAATAATAACAAAGATAAACTCCCTAAAAGTTGCCATGAATTGTTACTGGTTTAACTAGAATGCCAACTAAAAGATTTTGATATAATATGATATTAACTAATGTTGTCACTTTCTAAGATTTTGAACCTCGACTCTTTAAAATTAGTTTTTGAATATTTTTTGTATACTTTTCAAAAGTAAAGTCTTTCGACAACTCAACAACTTTTTTTGCTTTAGATTTTAAATGTTCTCTTGAAACATTAACTAGACATAAGTTATTGTAAATGCTTCTTGAGTTGTTTTGACTTAATAAATACCCATTGCTTGAATTAATATAATGTACAATGCTTCCCACTTTTGAAACTATAGGTACGCAGCCATAGGCTCCTGCTTCTGCTATAACCTTGGGGAAACCCTCTGAATCTGAAGGTAATATTATTAAATGACATTTTTCATAAATTTTATGTAATTGATTCTTATCTATTTCCCCCAAAAAATCTACGTTTACTCCAGAAATAGATTTTGCTAATTCCAAATACGATTTTCTTTTTGAACCATCGCCAACAATATAGACCTTATTTAATTTTAAATTTGATAGGTCTGTTTGTAATGCATTCAATAATTTTTCTGCTCCTTTATTAGTCTCCATATGTCCAACAAAACAAATACTTAATTTTTCGTCATAATTTTTATTTTGGTAAGATATTTGGGCATTTTTTAATTCATTTTCAGTTAAACAAGGGTTCTCAAAAGATATACAATGTTTTTTCTGATTTTCCCATTGCCCATTAATAGTCACAAATGACTTTTGATAATTATTAGAAAGCCATTTTTTCTGTATCCTATAGAAAAATGATCCATCATTCTTTTTCCAACTTCCTGCGTATTTAACCCATCGTTTTTTTGAACTTATAAATGTTAAGTATGGTAAGGTATAGATACCAATATTAGTTGGCGCTCTTAGATGTATCCAATCCGCTTTATTACAATATCTATGAATGAGAGTTAGATTGAATGCAATTTTTAAAACTACATCAATCTTATCTATTAATTTAGAACCGCCAGCTGGTTTTAAGGGAATGAACTTAATTTTTGTGCTTTCATACTTTTTATATACATTAGTAATGTTTCCAGTATGGAGAGGCGCAATATGATAAATTTCAGTAAAAATTTTTGAAAGAAAGTTGAGCTCTCTTGAAGTTGGACCCCAAGAATAAATATCCTCTTCTTTTTGATAGTGTGGGGTATGTGACACAATAGTTAAAACCATTATTTTTATTTAATTTTCAAAATATAACCTGTCTCAGCATAAGAAAAAGTTCTGTTTTTATAAATTGGAATAGAAATTATATAGATAAGGCGGTTTGAGAGTATAAATGTATCACTCATAATTCTGATATAATTTTTTTATAAGATTTAGATTTTATTTTCCAATCATGTGAAATAGCCCACTTTTTCGCTTCTTGACTATATTGGTCATAATTATTCATTATATCTTCAACAGCCATCAATATTTCATAGGAACTTTTTGGATCTACTAGTCTACCAGTTATTTTATCACATATAGCATCTTCAATTCCACAATTTTTAGAACCTATTGCCGGGAGTCCAAAATAATTTGCTTCTAATATTGCTATACCAAATCCCTCAACATCTCCTGAAACTAGATTATTGCTGAGCATAATAAATATATTAGAATCGTAAATAATATCCACCATTAGTTTATCAGGCAGGGTGGAGTGTATTTTAATTTTCTCAATAACTCCATAAGATTTTGCTAATAATGTTATCTCATTTGATAAAACTGGTGCTCCAACCATTTGATAACAAACATCATCAAATCTTTTAATTAGCTTAGGCAATGCATTAATTACATTTTTTTGCCCTTTCCTTTCCGTTAATGAACCAATAGTCAACATTCTAGGATTATCTTTTTTTACTTTTTTTCTGGGAAACGATTTGAACCTATTTAAATCTATCCCATTGTTTATAACAGAGATATTCAAACTTGAAATATATCTTTTAATGTTTTGCTTTGAAAAAGATGATACAGCAATAATACGACTATAACTTTTTATACTTTTTTCAAATAACTTTTTTCTCATAAAACTTCCCATCATTGCTTCATGACCATGTAGAATTGCAACCGACTTTATACAGAAATAATTAAAGAATATTCCAAAAATTATAACGGGAAATTGTCCGGAGGCTATCACTACACTTTTTGGATTTTTAATTAAAAGTTTAAACAAGTGGTTTAAAATTGTAAACAGCTTTAAGTATGATTTATCATTGTAAAAAAGAGCCTCATCTCCTTTGAAAATCATTTTTCTATCAAACCCAGATTTATTTCCAGGAGCGATAATAACAACATCGCTACTTTCACTTGATATAGCCTTGTATAGATTGTGAGCATGAGAGCTAATTCCACCATAAATCGGTGGAAATTCAGAGGTTAGTAAGATAATTTTATGAGAATATTTCAATATTGTTTTTTTTTTGACATACTGTTTAAAAACATCCATAAAAGATGCATCTGAAAAAATAATCAAATGAAAGGACAAATCGTTTTAGGATAGTCAATTCGTATAATCGTACTAGATTTTCATTCCAAACCTTTATTCCTATAATCAAAGGTTCCAATCTCATAAGTTAATTATCCAATCTTAAAATTGGAGTATCTCATATGATTACAATCCTTATAATATTTAACTATTCAAGGCTTTTAAAATTTTCAATTTTTGGACCTTCACTTAATTTATTTGTTGAGATATGCCAAGATCTAAATATCTGGATTATAATGAATGGAAAAAATGCAAGAAAAATTATAATACTAGCTATATAGCCATGTGTTTTTCCCTTTAAAGAATAATGTGACAATGATAGAGGAATGTTTTTTATTAAATATAGTATTGTGTTATAGTTTCCCCAGTTTTTTCTAAAGTGGTAGAGAATACTTGGTATTGGCCTTGGTTGCGACCATTGCATAGGTCTCATACCATCCCAACTTCCTAACTCCCTTAAGCCTCCTTGATCCACTTTCAAATGAAGCCTTTTCGCATAAGGATTATTTATATTTTTAAAGCCATTAACATA
>MDTB01150753.1_pt1 | contig 12938 bp, 17 predicted proteins | sample 811161 | NCBI WGS metagenome assembly MDTB01 (sample SAMN05326650, study PRJNA326480) | marine metagenome | isolation source: seawater | place: Mediterranean Sea | collected 2009 | reverse complement strand
TCTCCTATCATCGGATATACCGCTAGGAAGATTGCAAATAGTATTATTAGTCTAATCATACAACAATTATAGCATTATTTCCAAAAACGTCAACCAGAGTTGATCTTGCTAGAATGGTTGATTTTATTGACTTTTATAGTAGCCAATTCCAAATGGCTCGTAGTGCCAACAACAAATACATTGCCTCCATCAAAGCTCTTGGAATATCGCCGTCCTTGATGCCCATGTATATCCAGATTGAGCAACTGCACGTAGCAATGGCCCAACCCATCCATTGTGTGTTGATATCTGCATTACTGAGAATAAAAGCACCTATCATGGCGAGTAAAAAACCTATCCATCTCCACCCATCAATTTTTTTATAATACCTTATTTTCATTTATTACCTGTTACAAATTCAGACATTTTTAGGACAGTCTTAAGTTCCATTTTGGAAGATGGCTGAAGATATCCAAGTTTGGTTGTTTCATTATGAAGTTCCAGTCTCCTTCTGATCCTTTCCCTTACGTCAAGGCCTGGATTACTTTCTGCGATCCAAGTGTATGATGCTCCAGGCTCATGGAATACATTATTACCATTGGGTGCTTTGATTCCTAATTCCTTAATCATATCCGGCGAAGCAATTGGTGTGTCTGGTACAATGTGCATGGTTGTCCCCCAACGCATGAATTCTATCACACCTGCCTTTGAATACTTTTGATATTTTTTTAGGTCTCGCACATTTTTTTGATGATCTGCTAAGGTTTCAGTAGGATAACAGGTAATCATCAAAAACACATTAGGGATCTGCCAGTATCCGCACTGTTCAAGATGGTAATCTATGTCCTCGTCTGAGAACTTCTTCTTCATATGATTCCTGACTGATTCGCTGAACGATTCAATACCTATGGTAAGTTGTCTACAACCAGCGTGATACATTGCCTCATAGTGTGGCGGAGGCATTTGATTTTTTGGTCTGCAGATGGCCTGTCCGAGATATCCGACATCTTTCAAATCCTTGTGTTTTTCTTTTTCCTCGGCCAGAAGGCAATTAAATTTATAAAAGTTACTGGTCGATCCATTTATGAGACTATCAGTGAAGTCAAATCTTGTTACACCGTTCTCATAGAAGTGATGTTTAATCTCTTCCACTATGCTTTCAGCACTTCTAAATCTAAACTTTGGCCATATGTTTTCAATATCACAGAAGGTGCATTTACGGACGCAACCTCTTGATCCTGTGACATAGACTTTTTTCTCTTCGTAATCAGTTAATTCAAAGTTTTGATAGGTAGGGAAGGGAAATGAATCCAATTCATCGTCATGATACTTTGTTTTCCCATTAGAGAAGAGCAAAGATAAAGGATTTTCACCTTCACCTAATATCAGGTGTTCGATGTACTTGTGTTGTTCATTCCAATCTTTGAAGTATATGTTGGTGTCGGGAAATTTGCTAGACACCCCATTACCACCAACTATAAGTTTATATGGTTTGATCTTTTTACCTTCATGGGTTACTATCAATCTAGCAACGTAAAGGCTCCAGTATGAAAACACACTAATCAAAAGATATTCACAACTAGGTGGCATATTTGCCGATATGCCTTGGTCCCATAATTTTAATATTTTATTTTTAAGACTGACAGGAATATCATTTTGTAGAGATACACACCAATTGTCCACAGTCTCCCATTCATCAGACGTAAGGTTTTTATTTAAATAGACATTGAAATCAAATACTTTGGTGTTTAGACCATGCGACTTTGCAATACCTTGTAATATTCCCAATGCGGCCGGCGGAGCAACTAAATCATATTTGGGTAAACTTGTTAATAGAACAGATTTCATTTTAAATTATTTTCAATTTCTTTTGTTAAGTCAGTCAACTCTATCAGCCCTAGTTTTTCTTTGATTGTTTGAGAGTCGATGTCTAAATATTTCTGTTTGCTGACCACTATGTTTGCAAAATATCTATCGAAGAAATCCTCATTAAGATTTATTTCAATCATATGATCCCATGGTGTAATCTCTGCTAAACCATAATTTACCAAAAGGTTGTTGATCCTAATCAGAGGTGTGAGCTTATATGGTTTGATATAAAATTTTAAATTACAAGGTAAACTTTGTATCTCAAAATAATGTTCTTTTTGTTTACCTGCCTTGTCTTTAGGTCGATCATTTTCATACAACTCGCATGAAAACTCTTCCTGTGCAGTCAAAGTAATTTTTGTTGGAATTTCAGTATCTGACATGTAGGATATTTAATTACTACCTATACCTATCAGTTTTTTAATTTTTCCTCAGTCTTCCACTGTGATCGTTTACCTGGGTGGCCACAGGCCCTACGACAAATAAAAAAAGGAGTTTCAGTTGTCAATCGAACTTTATACTCCTTGAATAATTCTTTGTTGTTGTAGTCTCTGATATCACTATGCAGTTCGATCCCTACCTTATTTAGGTACGCTTCTGCCATGTGACAACAAGGCCAGTACTTGCCTGTATAATCTAAGTATATACTGGAATCTCTATCTTTTTCGCATTTGATTGTTCTACCATAAGACGGTGGTCGATAATTGGTAGCAGGCAATATACCTAAATTTGATATGTAGGTGTCCCACCTATCTGTTTCTTTCGACCTAAACCATGTAAAGCCCATTTCTTCTGCGAGAGCTTTGGATTCTAATATCTGATGCTTGTTGTGTTCAAAGACCAACATATCCCACTGGGCACTTGCACCTGTTGAAATGAAAGCCTGTGCATTTTCCATAATCTTGTCCCATCTGACATTGACCCGATACAAATGATTTGTATCTTCCAGACCATCGATACTAAAAACGCAATAATCTAAATGTCCTTGGAGCACCTCTCCCAATTCTCTCCACCAATCTTTGGTTCTAATTCCACCATTGCTGTTAAGGCCAACGATAAGGTTGGGATTGTGCTTTTTAAAATATTTGCTTATTTGTATCAGCTCAGGTGCAGATGCAGGGTCTCCCACACTACCGCAAAAAAATATTTTGTTTAATTTTTCTATTTGTGCAGGTTTGATATTTTCTTCAAACCATTTTAAGGGTAAACTTTTTAACGTGATGTACGGGTTGAGGCCTTTCCCGTTGATATTCCTTGCACACATCGGACATTGTGCATTACAGATACTGGTTGGCTCTATATGTATTTCTTTGACATTGTCCAGCATGACATTACTTAATGCTAGTTTCTACGCATTGTAGATATCTCTTTGGCCCCCTCTTCATCCCATATGGGGACAAGGTTGCTTTTGTGCATTAGTCCTATACCGATAAGTTTCCTTTTTCCGGAATACTTCATTTCCTCTTTTTTGTTCCCGCCATTCACAGGGATCTTGTCTCCACACTTAGGCTGGTTAGGATCAGGATCGTACTTAGGAATGTCATAGCCTTTAAATTTTTTAGATCTCTGTTTAAGGCTAAAGTTGTCCAAGCCCTGCGACTGTAACCATTCCTCATGATTAGCCTGTGCTTCTCTGTTTCTTTTACTGTTTTCAATCTTATGCTTGATACGTTTCGGCAGTTTCATTTGTATAAATCCCATACTATATTATACTATTTAGGTAATTTATTGTCAACTATGGTTGAAAGTATTATTTTCCGGTAATCCGGGTTGGTGCTCCAAGCAGTCATGCCCGATAGTAGTTCACTGTAGTCCCATACACCTAATTCGATCTGCTTTTTCCTGTATTCCCTAAATTTATCATATGCGGGGTGGGTGTTTAATATCCTAATCATGTCTTTGACAGATTGGCATTTGGTGTTGTATTTCTTTACGCCCCAGTTCGCATCAGGATTACCTAGTGCCTTCATGTGTGGGGTGTTCTCAAGATCCCATGTTCGCACACCAAACAGGGCATTACCTTCCCTGGCGAATCTACTGGTGCCCCATGCACTTTCTATGCCTGCCATTGCGATTATGATACTTGTAGGAACCCTCTTATCTCTGTCGGTGGTCCAATTTAGGTATGCCACACATTGAGAGGTCACATTTATAAATGATAGTTTATCAGAGAATTCGAACTCAGGCTCTTTCAATCCAAGACTCTCTACCACCTTCATCTCTTTCCTGTGTATCTCGTCCTCTATCTTTTGGACCGTGTACTCGTTAGGATGGAATGTTCCAGCGATGTAGGTGGCCACGATTATGAACGCGATAGCTATGCCGAGGTATAATATTTTTTTGAACATAATTTAATGATGCGTGTGGGCCGAGATTTTTTTGCATTGGCCTTGTCGGCACTACGGGTACTCGAGCCCACTTGCTTATAGACGCATCGTCAATTTATACTGCAACTTTTTGTTCTGTTGCCGGTTCTGTAGTTTCTGCTTCGTACTTGGCTTTGTACTCTGCTTCTGCGTTCCTCATAGCATTGTTCCAATCTGCTTTAGATAAGCCTGTGAACCTTGTTATGATACCATCACTCATGATCTTAAACGAACCACACAACTTGTGAGAACTGTCTTCTGCGATTTTGTGTACTACACCTGTTGCCTTACCATCGGCGTTCTCTCTGCCCATGATATACATGTAGTTTCCTGATCTGCCTCTCCACTTGTTGTTTGTCTGCGTGTCCTCTTGGCATCTAGATCTTATCTGATCTAAAACCAAACTTGCTTTAGCTGAACATTTGTACATATTGTCTCCTTCTTTTGTTTACCATTATTATACATGGTAATGGTATAACCGTCAACCTGCGGAAAAAATCGCTATTTTACTATATTTTAAAGCCATTAGGATATAGTTCATCGATTGTTTTTGAGGAATTGGTGTCTAATGATTTAAAATCAGCAAACACACCAACGTCTCCAAACCTGGCATTTTGTTTGTTAAAATATTTTCCGTCACCTATGCTGTTAAGATCTTCAACTCCGTCCAACCATTTTTTATGAAATTCAGGATAATTTTCCGCCATGTACTTCAAAGCCTGTGATTCTTTATAGCCGTCGGCTTGGTATCCTTTGTCTCCTGCGCCTATTGGCGTCTTTAAGATAAATTTCCTAGGTTTCCCGTCAATCGTCCTAACAGAATTATTTCGAAGTGTTTGGTATTTCTCTGCCGTCGAGAAACACACCTTGTTGTATTCTGCCTTATCTTTAATGCCATCGACTATTGCCCTCTTGAGCAGGTGGCACTGTTTGGTAAAAATGAGTGGATCGTCATTGTAAAACAGATGATATGCATTATCATCGTCGGCAACTTGGTTATCTTGAAACGTGTCAAGAAAGAAAGTGTACCATTCTCCATTGCGGTAAAGAATACATGGCTTATCCATGGCCACTACATTCACGGTGCCCTTTACGGCATCATAAAGATGTATGGATTGAAGTTTACGACCCAATCTCATGGAATAAAAACCTTCCACCTTGCCTATGTCTTTGTGATTCTCAAAAAAATAATTCTTTTTATACCAATCTCTGTATTCATCTATGCCAGGTTTTTTAACTGTGATTTTTGTTTTTGGTATCCTTTTAGAAATATTCTTTAGATAAGGCGTGGCCACGTCGTCTATCTCCCAATCGGAGTTTGGCACTCCGGAGCCAACTGATATGATTTCATCTATGTGAATGTTATTGTTTAGAAAAATATCTAGCATGTAGGTGCTGTCAATACCTCCGCTAAACCAAAGTTTTACGTAGTTGTACTCTTCCCGTATCCTACTTGCACTCCTGATGCACAGTTGTTCTAGATTTTCTTCCGGTTCAATGTGCGTTGGCACATTTTTCATCCACGTTGGCACATCGAATCTGATAGGCTCATTTTTTTCATTCGCCCACATTATTGCATCAAGTTTGTGTAATGTTTTCCTGTTTCCCACAGTGTAATGATAATGGTTGTCAAACATAGTATTACGCCAAATATATCAAATATAAAACTCGGGCCAGTCCATCAAAACTGTCAAATAATAAAAAAATTAATATTGTTGGCACATGATCTATTTTATACTTCCTTGAAATTACTCCTAGTACGAGTGATATTAAAAACACAATTAAATAGTACCAAAGTTGATCTGCCTGAAACCCTATGTGGAGTATGTTTGCAACAAACAGCAAAGACAAGGCGCCGAGCAACACAGCGAAGTATTTTACAAACCATTTGGTCAAATGAATGACTAGGTTATAACACAAAACACCGCTTACTAAGGCACCAAGGACCAATGCTATCATCAGTTGCATCATGAAATCTTGCGTAACAAGATCCCTAACGTCCCAACCCACCTGAGACAGTATGTTAATCAAAACAACTTCGCTCCCTTGCACAGCTATACCTAACACCAACAACGGAATAAGCATTGTCACCTGTCCAGCATTGTTTGATGTTTCTGCCGCACTTACTCTTGCTAGAGCATGATCTGAATTATCTTTAGGATAAAATTTGTGTTCTATGCTGTAGGCCATTTGACTGCTCACCGTACTGCCAACGAATGGCACCAATCCACATACCGCGCCAATTGTTCCGCTCCTTAACATAGTGAAAAATTTTATAGGCGAAGTAATTTTCTGTTTGCTCACATCCAGGTATTCGGGTCTACTCTGCGTGACTACTTCAAAAAGCATTGGCATTGCATACAAACCAAAAAGAACAGGCCATATAGGAATGCCACCACTAAGGTACATGTTTCCAAAGACCATGAAATCTGTGTTCGTGGCCGCATCAAAACCAACCTTGCCAATAAAGAAACCAAGAAGCATTAGCAGGCAGTTCATCCACATTTTGTTTCCTTTCCATGCACTAAGGAACAGTATCGCTAGTCCTAACATGGTTGCTGTAACATCGGATCTTAGAAGCCACGGATAGTGTGCGGCCTGTGAGACGGAAATCCATAATATAATCATACCGAATGCAACACCAAATAAACTTCCTAGCATTGTATTTCGTAAGGCATTCATATTCTTATTGTCATTTACTATTGTGTTTCGTTCCTTGAGAATAGGAACACTTGTAACCTCACCTAGTAGGCCAAAGTTCAACGCACTAACACTACCACTGAAATCTCTTGCTCCGACAACAATGGCATAGAACATGATAATCGTTGCCACGTCAAAAGTGACAAGCCAGGGGTACATCAAAATTAGTAGAAGTGTGGCTCCGAGAGCTGGCATCAAGCCAACCACTATGCCTATGAAAGGTGCTGAAATTAAAAGAAGCCAGTCCATGGGGTATTGGTGCCCGAAGGCACCAATATTATAAACGATTAGTTAGGTAACTTTTCGTCGATTTCTGCGATAGTCTTTGCATAGGATTTCACTTTTGGATCAGGATAAACGTATTTTTTCCTATCCATCCATGCTTTCCAATCTGCACTTGACTCTTTCACAGCCGCGAAGTCTTTCCTTAACTTCCTCATCTGGAACCAAGAAAGGTTGACTGCTCTCCAGTACAATCCTAATTGCAGTTGCGGTTGTTCAAAATCTGGCAAGTCTTCACCAATTGATTTGATACCCTGCACTGTTTGGCCTGCACTTGTGTAGAAACATGATGCCTTACCTTTTTCGACCCATCCAGCTCCACCGGTAGTCATACCCATGTCGACTTCACCAGAGAAGATAGCGTTAGTCACTTTCTTAGACCCTTTGTAAGTCACGTAAGTGTGATCTGTACCTAAGTGTGCTTGAAGTTTGTCCATCCAGTTTCCAAGTTCTTCGTTACCAACAAGGTCAATCGCTATCGTTAACTTCTTGGTTTTGAAATCTTCGATTGAGATGTTCTTCTCGTTAGTTGAACAGAAGTACCACGGTGACCAACTGATTCCACCAACAAGGTCGCCGTTTGCGGCTGGTAGGTAGATGTCATCACTTTTTGTGGTTGTCATCCCCGTGCTCCATGCTAGGATCATTGGTTCTTTTGTAGAGGTATATGTTTCCTTACTTAACTTTGCGTTTGTAGTAATTTTAACATCTACGTCCCAACCCTTAGCACCCAACTCGGCCGCTAGGATTTTTGACATGCCCGTGAAGTTTCCAGTCTTTGAAAAAGGCGAATGGAAAGTTATCTTCGTAGAGCCTGCATACACGTTAGTCATGAACATTAACGTGATTATAGTTGCTATTATTTTTTTCATTTGTTATTTTCCTTCGTTATATTAATAAACACCACAAGTATAATATAACATGTGGCAAGTGTCAAGAGTAGAATGACAAAAATTTACAATAGGAATATAAGAAGATGCAAACCTTATATCACGCTACTCTATGGTTAATTGGTGTTAGCGAAGAAATCGCGTACGGCACGGCCCAGGGGTCGTTTTTTTTGCCGACGTCATCTGAATGATGGCGCTACGCAATTATTTATTTCAGGTTGGCAAGGATGGCCGCTTCTTTGGCCTTTGATCTTTCTGCTTTGATCCTGTTTTCCTCTTCCACTTCCTCAGCAGTTTTCACCTTTTCTGGCTCAAGTTTAGCAGGAGGATCTATTGGAAGTCCTGAATTGTTGAACCATCTGCCATCTGCCGTAACCGTACAAGGACTATAAAAGTTATGCTTCTCGCCTGTGATTGTGTCTTTTTTGGATATCAATCTTCTTTTTTTGTACAACTTACCAGTGTATGTTGACCCGTCCTTTTGCAACAGGTGGTCCTCGTACATGGATCCATACACCCGGTCTATCATGATGTATTCCTCACCATCCTCATCCTTCTTTCGTCTGGCCTTGTCATATTTTACTGGTAGTGTATGAAGTGTGTTGGGATAGAACCTGTTGGTATAAGAATGATACTTCTGATCAACGAAGGATCTTGGAGCAGAATCAGTGATCTTGTTCAGCCCCTGTAATAATTTTTTTGTTTTCTCGCTTGGCATAGTTATCAGCTCTCACCAGGAAGTCTAGACCAGACTCGCCTTTGGCGTAGGACTGTCACCCCACCTCCGGCTTTTAAAATTCAATGTCGACGTAGAGCGTCTCTAGTTTGAATCCACAAATGAGGACTGGCTTTGACAGCCCCTGGTGATTTGCTGTCTTAATTATACACGAATTTGGTTAGAAGTCAACCACACCCAGCATCTTGAAGTGATTCTCAAGTGTGTAGCTATCTAGATCAATAATATTACCACGTACATCTTTAATTATTTTAGTGTATCCTGCCAATTTGTATCTACGGAATGGGTACTCCCAGTTGCCTGCCTGTTGCCAATCACCTTCTAGTATGTGTTTATCAGCATCGTCAATTAGACATAATGGCATCTGTAACATTATTCCTGCTGATATTTTATCATGTAGATATGCTGTGACTATTTTGTTTTGTGGTATTACATGTTCCAGATGTTGTTTGCCCTCCATGTCCTGTGCTTTGTAATGATGTCCCATGGGGGCCAACTGCTTTTGCATCGATCTTATATACAAAACTAAAGAAGTTTTAATGTGCTTCTTTGTTGCCTGGCTCCAACGTTCATCGAACAGATCTGCTTTCATTTTATCAATGTAATCTGCAAGTTCGCTCAATTCAGGTCTAACTTTGGCCTTAAAGTTTATCTCAGGAAGGTTAGTAAGGTTTTGGAAGTCTATCATTGAATTCTTCTTCAGTTATCATTTCTAGTTCTACCGCATCAGCACCATTCAAGTAGTGTTGCTCCACTTCTTTAAGAACATCTTTCCAAGGGAGCCCATATCCGTATTCTTCTACATCCTCAAAAAAGTTTATGGAGTCAGGCACGACCTTGGTTACTGTGCATATGTAATAACAAAGTTTACTTGACATATTTGTTGAACGCCGTCTGTGCCTCTGAGTCTGGAGCAATATCCCCATCTTCTAACTTTAAGGTAACGTTCTGCATGTAACTTGGTTCAAAGGTTCCGTCTTCTAACAAGTATACTTCTCTCAACATATGGCCCATAGCCACTGGTGCGTCCCAGCCAACACCGTTTGCGTGTTGCCATTGTTTCTTTGTGGCACTATGTATAAGCGTTGCACTTGGACAAACCTTTTTCATTGCGTCAAGCATATCCCACATCCATTTTTCTGGTAGCCTACCTAATCTTTTGGCTTCTGCACCCATCTGGTACTGCTTCATCAATCCAATAAAAAGTCCTTGGTTGATCTCTCCACCTTCTTCATCTCCATACACCGTCCTCAAGGCCTGTAATGCTTGGAGCAGGCCTTCTTCACCTGCCATCTTGATGCCTTTGTATGCGTAATCAAAATGTGAAAAGTAATGCTTGTTAGGTCCACACTTCCCAGAACTCTTTCTCACACGTTTGGGTTCTAGATCTATTTCACAATGATCAAAGATCTCTTGCACCTTGTGTGCAGTGACCACTCTTTCTGTTTCGGTTTCGCCCATTTTGTATCTGTGTAATAGGCATCTGTGTATCTCCTCCGTGCCTGCACGTAGTATGCCTGAGTCGTTAACTATCTCAAATGCTTCAGCATCAAAGGCCGGTTCATCTGTTTCAACGATAGTGACTGGTATCTTCTTCCAACCCAGGATTGCTAAGGCTACTGCCCTGTGTTGTCCATCAAATATGTAAAGTGTTTCTCCGTCTGAACGTTTGACCGCTGACACAGGACAACACACCCTAGGGTCAAACTTCTTCATTATGTTCATGACATGCCCTGCCCTGACGTCTCTCTGTACAGAGTAGTTGAATGCGAAGTGTTCTAGAGGGTGATCTTCAACACCTCTTGGCAACAATCTACCTTTTGCAATTTGATTCTGTAAATTTATTTTGGCCTCTGCCAACTTGCTGTTCCAATTAGGAACATCTTCCGGGGCTTCTTTTTTGACTTCTTCCACCACATCGAGAAGCATCTTTACTTTGCTCATACAATCTCCTATAGTTAATGAGTGCAACCGAGGGCAAAGTTCCTACAATAGGATAAACCCAAAATTACTTTACTATTATAGCACACATTTAAAACAGGTCAACCTTGTGCAAATTAAATACCTTAGATGAATTTAGAAATAGACACAAAGTTTGCTACAACTGATATTCAAATTACCAATTTAGATAGGCGATCGGCGAAATACGGCTCATTTGCAATAGATAGACAATGGTACAAAATTACAATACCAAGTAGACGCGACAACATAATAGATATCAAAATAGATGGGGAGTCTATAAGGCAGTGCCTTAACGCCGGAGTGGAAACAGACAATGGCTATGAACTTTGGATACATGGAGACCTGTCTGAACTTTTCTCTAGGATAAGTGATAGGATAGCACAGGATGATGTGCTGAGGTTCATAGACCTACGTAAAAAATACCTTATAACTGAGAGTTGGAATGAGTATGTGGAGGGAGACTACATTCCAAACAGTGTCAAAAACTTTTTTGCCAATGGACAAGGTCCGAACTGGTTTCACAAAGATGATTTCCAATCATTGCCATACGTGCCGTATACAGGCCTAGATGTTAAAACGGATATCAATATAGATCAAGATCTCACGTACATAGACACAAAATTCAATGGGCAGGGACAATGTAAATCCTTGCAGGCACAACCTGTGCTACCCACTACGAAGTTAGAAAAGATCAAGGATACAAAACTACGTCATGCAATGGCACAGTTTGGATTCAAGGAAATATTACAGATGCAGTATGTTGAACTCCAACCCAATTCGGTCTTGCCTGTGCATAAAGATGATTTCACTTATGAAAGTGGACGAGATATAATCAAAGGTCCAACACAGTTGTACTGGGTGCTGTCAGGCGACGCTGACAAAATTATGTTCAAGTTCAAAAATGTTGGATTGATAGATACTTCACAACCTATCTTTATAAACAACAACGATTTTGTACACAGCCTGGTGTACACGGGTGATGTGCCACGTGGTGTTTTCTTGGCTTACGGGATTAGATAGTTCCTTGTTCATGCACGTACAAGCATGAGTGAGCTTCACTCTCGATGTAGTATCCAAATTGTGTCATGGTTTCCATCATGTCCTGAGCTTTGTTGTTGGCGGCCTTCATGCATTCGTCCTCCGTCATGTACCATTTGATTGGATCTTCTTCAAACAGTGTGCATGGTTGGCCCATGATGCATAATACTACTAATACTTTCCACATATAATTAATTACCTCATTTTCTTCTTGCCTAGCAGGTCTCTGACTGTGTCCTTGCAGGCGTCGTGCCAGTAGACGCCAGACTCTCTTAATTTTTCGTTGGCATTCCTTATCTTCTCCATCTTGCGTTCAATTATTTTAAACTGTGCCCGGGTGAAACTATTGTCTATACGTTTCTCTAACCTGTTAAGTATTGAATCGATGTCAGGACAGGTGATGTCAGGCACCTTAGGAGCCTTCTTTCTAATCTTGGACCAATAAGAGGCCTTTGTTTTTGACTTAGGCACACTAATATTTAATGACCGCAGGTTGTGTAGTGAAGTGCTACTATAAGTTATGTGGTGTTTTTAAATTAAGGTGATGCAACCGTACAAGAAAATAGATGTGTACACTACAATAATAGCCAACATCGTTTTACTCATTTGATTTTGTGTCTTTTTTCGTGGTCTCTGTGACCTTTATGTCTGCCCATGTAGTACTCTCCAGGCTCATAGTCCCACACTTTTCCGTGATGTCCACGGAAGTCGGCGTAGGCCATTCTGATCTTTACCAGTAATTTCACCAATGGGTTGTGATTTACTTTCACTTTTATACTATCGTCCTATTTTTTTCTTTCTACCTAGAGGTATTTTTTGGTCTTTAACGAAAAGTTCTCCACCCTTCGTCATCCATTCGATAGTTATCATCTTAGCTTTAGAATTGCCCTGAAATGACTTTACGGCTTTCTTGAATGACATAGCTTCAACTTCTTTGGTCTCTGTTCCATCATTGATTTTAAATATTCTATTTTTTGGCATATATTCTAATTTAGCATAAAGTTGACAATCGGTCAACCTTCAAGTATAATTACTTTTGTAAATGTTGATCAAGATGAAATAAACATTTCGGACGTCGGGGCAGTACCGACCACCTCCACCAATTTATTACTTGGT
>MDTB01156848.1_pt1 | contig 12939 bp, 1 predicted proteins | sample 811161 | NCBI WGS metagenome assembly MDTB01 (sample SAMN05326650, study PRJNA326480) | marine metagenome | isolation source: seawater | place: Mediterranean Sea | collected 2009 | reverse complement strand
CAATGGAGAAAAATTCAGAGGATAAAATATGATCACAACCACTGGAGGATTAGATACTAGAGTTAATATACAACAAATAATTGAAAATCAATTACCAGAGTTTCTATTATCTGATAGTCCTAATTCTGTAGAGTTTTTCAAAGCATATTATCTCTCTCAAGAACATCAGGGTGGTACAATTGACATTATTGATAATTTAGATCAATATTTAAAATTAGATAATTTAACACCTGAAGTAGTTGGTTCTGGAACCACTCTTTCAATTGGAATTGGAACAGATGATAAGACAATATTTGTTGATTCTACAAAGGGATTTCCTAAACAATATGGTCTTTTTAAAATTAATGATGAAATAATAACTTACTCTGGTATTGGTTCAACTTCATTTACTGGATGTATACGTGGTTTTTGTGGAATAACAACTTATAATTCTTCTGATAATCCAGGTCAATTAATATTTTCAACTTCATCTGCAGATGTTGGAATAGCAAATACAACTGTTACTAACTTAAGTTCTTTATTTTTAAAAGAATTTTATAAAAAACAAAAATTTTCCTTAACACCTGAATTAGAAAATTCTACCTTTGTACCTTCACTTAATGCTGGTAATTTCATAAAAGAAGCAAGTACTCTTTATCAATCAAAAGGAACTGAAGAATCTTTTAGAATACTATTTAATGTTTTATATGGAGTAACTCCAAAAATTATTGATTTAGAATCTCTTTTATTAAAACCATCAGCAGCTGAATTTATTCGACGTGAAGTTCTAGTATGTCAAATAATAAGTGGTGATCCTCTTAAATTAAAAGGTCAATCTGTTACAAAATCTACAGATTCAGCAACTAGAGGTGCCGTTTCTGATGTTGAACCATTAACTACTAAGGAAGGTAATTTATATTATAAAGTAAGTTTATTTGTTGGTTTTAATGACGTTGATTTAATAACTGGGACATTTACCATACCAGGTAAAACAAAGGCAATTGGAAATATTGGATCTGGGACAAGTATTGTAACTGTAGATTCAACCGTCGGATTTAATACATCTGGAACGTTTATATCTGGTATCAATACTGTTACATATACAGATAAGACCATAAATCAATTTTTAAATTGTTCTGGAATTACATCTTCAATATCAACATCATCTGATATTAGAGCCGATGAAGTAATTTTTGGATATGAGAATGGAGATCTTACTAAAAAAGTTGAATTAAGAATTACTGGAGTAATATCAGATTTTAAACCAGTAACTGATATAATATTATCTACTGAAGGAGAAGAAGTTGGTATTCGAAATTTAGGAGAACAAGTATTAAATCCTGAGACAGATAAGTCTTATAAAGAAATTAATAGTAATTCATGGATTTATAATACTGCTTCTCGTTTCCAGATAAAAACACCATATAATGCGTCTAATAGAACAACTCCAGAGTTACTAACTGATGTAGATAAATCGCAACTAAGAAAAGGTGATAAAATTGAAATATTGGTTAGAAATGAACAAACACCACAGGCAACAGCTGTTGTAGATGATAAAATTACTGGTAGGCAAATTAACTTAGGATCTCTCACACCAAGTACCTTTGTTCCAGCTTTTGGTCAATTGTATGACATTAGAAGACAGTTAAAAACGGCATCTAGTAGTAGTATTCCTTTAGAATTTGGAAATAATACTTTAACATCAGATATAACAAACATATATGTAGAAACAACTAAAAACGTATATGCAGCATCAAATTCATTACCATCATATGAAATAGAAGTTGGAGTTGCTAAAACAAATGCGTCAGACGTACAAAATTTTAATAATATTTCGAATAAGTTTTCTGAAATTTCTTTCGGTTTAGATGTACCATTTATTACAGGTGATGAAGTAATATACAAACCAACTAATGATCCCATTCCAGGATTAGAATCAGGAGCAAAATATTTTGTAAGAGTTAGACCACCAGTAGGTAATGTTAGCAATAAAATTAATCTCTATATATCTGCTTCGTTTATAGCTAAAGATTTAGAGGAGGGAACTAGTACATTTGTTGAGTTTGGTGATCTTCCAACTGGGACTAACTCTGGTACACACAAATTCATACTGTCAAGACATAGTTCTGAAGTAATAGGGTCTCAAAAATTATTAAAGCAATTTCCAACTGAACCCAACATTGAAAATGGTAATTCAGTTAAAACATTACCAGGAAAAACTGGAATGCTAATAAATGGTGTTGAAATAAGTAACTATAAATCTTTCGATAAAATTTATTCAGGTCCTTTAACAAAAGTGTCTGTTTTTAAAAAGGGTAATAATTATGATATAATTAATCCACCAACTATAACAATATCTGATTCACCGACTGGATCAGGAACAACAGCTCTTGTACAACCAGTTATAATTGGACAAATAGAAGATGTACAAGTAGATCAGCAAGATTTTGACATAGACAGTGTTAACTCTATAACTGTTAAAGGTGGTAACGGAACTGGAGCTGTTTTACAACCAATTGTTACACAAAGATTTAGAGAAATAAGTTTTGATGGGAGGGAAAGAGTAAATGCTATTGTAGGTGGAGTTGATATTAATAATGAGACTATAATTTTTAACAAAACTCACAATCTAAATGATGGTCAAGCTTTAATCTATGATAGTAATGGTAATGATTCAATTGGAATCAACTCTTTTGGTGGAGCAAATACACCTCAAATTGGAACTGGAACCACTAATCCAAATGCCACTCTTCATAATGGAGCAGTATATTTTCCAAAAGTTGTAGGTGTGGGAAATTCTGTAAGATTATTTCCATCTAAAGCAGATTTCATTGCTGGTATTAACACTGTAGGATTTGCAAACACTCATTTAGGTGGTACTCATAAATTTAGAATAAAAGATGGTAAAAATCATTTACGTTCTGTTAAGGTTTTAGATTCTGGTCAAGGATACGCAAATCGAAAATTATTTGTAAAACCAGTTGGAGTATCAACTATCAGAGATAGCATTTATTTTGAGAGTCATGGTTTTAAAAATAATGAATTAATTCAATATTCAGTTGAATCTGGAGGAACATCAATATCGGGTTTATCAACAGCAAATCAATATCGAATTATAAAACTTAGTGATGATGAATTTAGAATCGCTAATGCTGGTGTTGGTGGTACTATAACATCTAATTATAAAAGAAATAATTATATACATTTTAATAGTAAAGGTGATAACTATCAAATTTTTGAATATCCACCAATTGAATTAGTAATTGATGCAAAATATTCTAAAGTAGCAATAGCATTAACAGAATCTTTAGTATTAACACCGATTGTAAGGGGAAGTATTGAACAATCTTATTTGTATCATACAGGAACAGGATATGGATCAACAGTATTAAATTTTGAGAAAAAACCAGTTATTACTATTACAATTGGTGAGTTAGGAATATTTAAACCTATAATCAAAGAAGGTAAAGTAATCGCTGTTGATATTGAAAACCAAGGTCAAGATTATAGTGCTCCTCCAGATCTTCTTGTCGAGGGAGATGGTTTTGGAGCATCTTTGAGAGCGATAGTAGAAAATAATAAAGTTATTAATGTTAAAATTTTAAATTCAGGAACTGGATATACTACAGAAAAAACTTCAATTCTAGTAACTCCACCTGGTTCTGAATCTTTATTAGAATCTAATGTTAGAGAATTAAACGTAAATTTAGCTCGAAAAAATGTTAAAAAAAATAATGATCCAGATAAATCAGATATCGTATCTCAGTCAGGATCAGACAGTTTAGGATATTCATTTGTTGGATATTCAGCTAACACTGGTAAAGAACAATTTGGAGATGATGGTAGCACACATTCTCCTATTATTGGATGGGCATATGATGGAAATCCAATTTACGGTCCATATGGTCATTCTGATCCGATGGATATTAACTCTAAGGTTATTTTACTGACACCAGGATATGTTAGAGATATTGGAAATGTAAATGATAGACCAATTGGTTTTCATAATGGTTTCTTCGTTGAAGATTACAATTTTGATGGAAGTGGTGATTTGGATGATAAAAATGGTAGATATTGTAGAACTCCAGATTATCCGAATGGAGTATATGCTTATTTTGCTGGAATATCTACAAATTCAAAAACTAGTACACTCGAACCAAAATTTCCTTATTTTATAGGTGATAGTTATCGTTCAGATCCACCAGAGGAAAATTTTTCTATTAATCAATCCACTTACGATTTTAATAAAAAAACAATCGCAAGAAATACATTTCCATATAAAGTTGCTGATCCTTTTGCCAATAATGACTTTATAGTAGAATCTAATGAATTAGTAGATCAAATTTCTTTTGTAGATTCTATTTCAAAAGGAGTGGTTGATGATTTTGATATTATTGAATCTGGTTCTGGATATAAAGTTGGAGAAAATGCATCTTTTGATAATACAGGAACAAATGGTGGTGGATTAACAGCATCCATAAAATCTTTAACTGGAAAAGATCTTTTAAATATAAACACTAATGTTGAAAATTGGCAAAATGTAGTTTTTATATGGGATAGTCCAAATCAAGTTTCAGGTTATATATCCACTTCACATTCATTAAAACAGAGAGATAATATTATTGTTTCTGGTTTATCAACAACTATATCAGGTTTAACAAGACACCATCAAATTGGTATTACTACATCAGTTGCTTATCTTTATAAAGATCTTGGTACAAGTGCGACTGTGGGTGTGGTTACAGACATTTATGTTTCAACAATACCTAGTTTTGTATCTGTAGGAGATAATATAGGTATTGGAGCTGAAAAATTAAAGATATTAAACATATTTGATGATCGAAATATTTTAAGAGTCACAAGAGGAATAAGTGGAGCAGCACATTCTTTATCAACTCAAGTTAATTATCTTTCAAATTATTTTTCAATACCAGTTAAAACATCTTATTTTACATCAAGAGCAAATGATGTAGTCTATTTTAATCCAAATGAATCTATTGGAGTGGGAACAATCGCTGGTACTGCAGCAACAGTTAATGTTAGTCGAGGAACATTAACTGTTCCAGTATCAATTGATGCTCAGAGTATATTCCTTCCAAATCATCCATTTACACAAAATCAAAGGGTTTCCCTTAACATTCCAATTGGTTCAAATCAAATTTCCATATCAACTATTTCTGGATTATCTCCATCACCTTTAGGTGTAAGTGGTGGAAGTGTTGATGTCTTTGTTATTAATAAATCTAAAGATTTTATTGGAATAACAACTCAAATTGGAATATGTACAAATGGTGTTTTCTTCCATAATAATGGTTCATCAGGTGTCTCTACTTATTTCTTTGAGTCTGACTATACTCAAGTAACTGGTAAGATTGAAAAGGTTGTTTCTACAGTATCAATATCAACCTCAATATCAACCTCTCATGGAATGTTGAACAATGATGTAATATCTTTAAAAATAAATCCAAGTGAAACCATTGGTATTGGAGCTTCAACTGCTGTTAGAGTTAAATTTAATTCAACCGAACAAAAATTATTGGTTGATCCTGTTGTATTTGGTGCTTCAAGTGTAAACACAACTACAAATACTCTTAATATAAGTTCTCATAATTTAATAACTGGTCAAAAAATATTCTATGATGGTGGAAATAATCAAATAGCGGGATTATCAACAGGAGTATATTACACTTATCGTGTTGATGATAATAATTTTAGACTAGGTGATACAAGAAAGGATGTATTAGATGAATATCCAATCATAGTTAATTTAACAAGCACTGGGGGATCGAATCAAGAATTTTCTTTAATCAATCCACCAATATCCGTTGTCAGAGATAATAATTTAAAATTTGATTTAAGTGATAGCTCTCTTACAGGATATGACTTTAAACTTTTTTATGACAGCAAATTTAATAATGAATTTGTTTCTACTGGAACAACTACAACTAATTTAATTGTTGAAACAGGCACAATTGGATCTGCAACTGCTTCATTTACATTGAATCATCATACTGATACTCCAAATTTAATATATTATACATTAGAAAAATCTGGATTTATTAGTACTTCTGATGTAGATGTTGTTAATTTTTCTCAAATTAACTATGAAACAAGTTCATATAATGGTCAATATAATATATCTGGTGTCGGAGTAACAACTTTTGATATTTCATTAAAATCAGTTCCAGATAATTTAAGTTATACAAATTTAAATACTAATATACTTAAATATTCAACCACATCTAAAATAGCCACAGGTGGAATTGATAAAATGTCAATATCTTTTGGTGGAATTGAATATAAAAAATTACCTAAATTTACTGGAATTACATCTACAAATGGAATTAATGCCAATATATCACCAAAATCAAAAACAGCAAACAGAATTAATAGTATCAATATTATTAATCAAGGATTTGAATATGCTTCTGATCCAACACTGAGACCTGAAGCTCTTATATCTCCAATTGTAACTATTAGAGATTCTGGAACTCTTACTGACGTTTCTGTTATTACTGGTGGAAAAAATTATATCATACCTCCAAAATTAATAGTTGTAGATCCAACTACAAATGAAAGAGTTGATAATGGAAAGTTAGATGCAGTATTGGCATCAGGTGGTATTGTTGGTGTCGATATTGTAGACCCATCAAAAGGTCTTTCTTCTTTAGAACAAAGAATTGTATCTGTCGATAATACAAATGGTATTACAATTGATACTGTAGAGTATGATGGTGGAAATAATAGAGTTACTTGTACTTTAGCAACTCCAACATTAGGTTTTAATGAACCACCATTTGCGGTAGGAGACAAAATATTTGTTGAAAATATTGAAAAAATAGGAACTGCTGGAGATGGATTTAATTCGGATAATCATGGATTTAAATTTTTTACAGTATTAGACAATACACAAGGATCAGCATTAGATGCTACTCCAGTAAAGGTTGCTTTTAGTTTAGATACATTTACAAATAATCCTGGTACACCAGTTCTTAATCAAAATGGATATGCCATACTGGTTAATGAAACAGATGTACCATCTTTTACATCTATTCAAGATTTGGGTCTTTTTAGAATAGGGGAAAAAATCTCAGTTCTGAATAATAATTCTTTTATTCCAACCGACTTAAAAATAACAAGTAGTGTATCTAACTCAATAAAAGTATTTGGTAAATTTAGATTAAAATTAAACGATAGAATTAAAGGTGATACATCAGGAACAAGAGCTACAATTAATACTCTAGTAGAAAATTTAGCTACGTTTGATATTGATTTTTCTTTAAGAAGAGATAGTGGATGGAATGATGAAACTGGTAAATTAAGTATAGATAGTCAAGTTTTACCTGATAATGACTATTATCAAAATTTGTCATATGCTGTTCAAAGTCCACTTGAATATGAATCTTTAATTAACTCTGTAAATAGTTTACTTCATCCAAGTGGACTGAAAAATTTTGCTAATGTTGGTATAGGATCAACAACAAATGTTGGTATTTCAACTAATGATAATGTTACTGTAATAAATCAAGACTTAATTACTAATACTAGAGTTGATCAAATTAATATATTTGATAATGCCAAAGATATAGATGTATCATTAAACAGATCAAGATTTTTAGAAATAGCAAAGAAAAAATTAACCAGTTATATTGAGTGTAAAACAAATAGAGTATTAAAGATTGATGATATTGGTTCTGAATTTGCGAGTTCATCGATTCTTGGAGAAAGAAGTGCTGATATTATTGTAGATTCTGAATATGCCAATCTTTTAGTACAAACCATAGATACTTTAACAAATAATATTCAAGCTACCGAATTAACGATTTTCAGAGATTCGACAGATATATTTACATTAGAAAAAGCTAATTTATCAAACACAAACAATTCTCTTGTTGATATAAACAGTAGAATTGAAAATAATTTATCTCTTATATCAATAGTACCTAAAATTGTTAATTCTAATTATACAATTAAAATTTATAATAGCACATTTAATACATCCTTAGTAGGAATATCTACACAATCTATTGGTTTTATTGATTTGGTTGGTGTAACAACTACCGTGGGTATTGGATCTTCTACTAATATTATCTCAGTGGACAAAGATGAATTAGATGCATATAAAGCAAATTTTGAAATAACAGAAATATCTACAGATGAAAAAAGTATTGTTGATTTATATCTAACACATGATGATACTGATACCTATAAAGCAGAGGTATTTACAGATACTGGATCACTAGCATCATTCTCATCTAATTTTATAGGAACTTTTCATTCAAATATCACTAATGGTATTTTACAATTAAATTATGAAAATACAAGTAGTAGTCAAGTTTCTGTAAAAACTAAAATTGTAGGATTTGGAACAACTGCTTCTGGAATTTCAACTTATCATTTTAAAGATCCAGGTCAAGCAGATGGTACAGAAAGATCGATGAGATTAGAATCTTCATTCCTTAATATTGGAGTTTCGACTGGAGGTATTGCTTTTGATAATACTTCACCTAATGTTTATGCTGGAGATTCTCCATCTGGAATTAGTTCAACAAATGTATCAACAATAAAAAGTAACATAAGAGTTTCTATTGGAGATATAAGTGCTATTCATCAATTATTAACCGTTAGGGATGGAAGTGATGTATATACAACTCAATATCCATTTGTTTCTATTGGAACAACTACTGGTATTGGTACATTTAAATCTAACGTTACAGATGCGATAAGAATACAATTTATTCCAGATTCTCAATGGAACGGACAACCTATTAATATACAAAGATTTGATGAAATAATCTATACAGATAGTGACAAATTAAATATAGCTCCAGATCTAACTTATGGATCAATTACAGAATCATTGTCTATTTTTGAATACGTATCAGCTGGTGATGACATAGATAAAAAGGAATTTGATCTAAAACATAAAAATGTTCATATTTTTGAAAAAACATTTAATCCTTCTGGAACTGGTATTAATACAACAACTGGTTTATTTACAATTACAGATCATTTCTTTAACACTGGTGAAAAATTAATTTATACTCCAACTTCAACCTTTACGGGAATCGCTGGAACTGCGATGCAGATGTCAAACGGATCTGTGTTGCCAACAGAAGTTTTTGCTGTCAGAGAAACTAAAGATACATTTAAACTTGCCACATCTAAAGCAAATGCAACAGCAACCATACCGACAACAATTACTTTTACTGGACAAAGTGGTGGTAATCTTCATAAATTGGAGATGTTTAAAAAACTTTCAAAGAGTATAGTACTTGTTGATGGATTAATACAATCACCATTATCATATACACCAACAACGACAACTTTACAAAGTAATGGTGGAACTGTAGGAACTGGAAAAACTATTTTTAATGTTGTTGGAATATCTTCTATTATACCAACTTCAATTTTAAAAATAAATGATGAATACTTAAGAGTTAATTTAGTTGGTATTGGTACAAGTAATTCTGGTCCGATAAGTGGAATTGGAACATATAATTTAGTGTCTGCTGAACGTGGATACGTAGGAACATCAACTGCTTCACACAGTGATGGAGATATTGTTAGACTCTATTCTGGATCATTTAATATAATAGGTAGTAAAATTCATTTTACAGATCCACCAAAGGGTGCTGCTACAACTAACAAAAATACGTCCAATCTTAGTTTTCCACAATCTGCTTTTGATGGAAGAGTTTATTTAAGACAAGATTACACAAGTAACAGAATTTTTGATGATATTTCTCAAAATTTTAATGGTATATCATCGTCATTTACAATGAAAGTTGGTGGAGCAAATACAACTGGTATTTCAACTGGAAGCACTCTTATTCTTTTAAATGGAATATTCCAACAACCATCAACTTCAAACAATGCGGGTCAAGATTATAGTTTCTTTCAAACTGGTGCTGGACATACTGGAATTACAAGTGCTATATTTACAGGTATAACGACTGTTAAATCTAATGGAAATATTGGAACTATAGTTCAAGATACCTCTGATCCAAATGCAAATCAACTTCCTAGAGGTGGAATACTTGTATCAGTCGCATCTACAGGTGGAATGGGTGTTGCTCCACTTCAGGGAGCGATTATAAGACCTTTAATCGGAGCTGGTAAGTCAATCAGTGGATTTATTGGAATTCCAACGACTGGAGCGTCACTAGCAATTAGTACAGCTTCATATGATAATGTATCTGGAGAAATGCAGATTACAACAGAGACGGATCATAATTTTAGATATCCAAATGAATTTGTAAGATTACGTGATTTAGAATTTACCTGTAGTGGATACTCTGGAGCTGGTACTACCACAATATTCCCAGATACTATAAACGATAAACCATTTTCCATAATTTCAATAGAATCTAGGCATCAATTTACTGCGAATGTTGGAGTAAGCACTATCCCACACACATTTTTAGGGTCTTTTGGACCTCTTCAAAGAACTGGTATTGCCTCAGCTTATTATGCTGATTTGAATGTAGGATCTGGATATTTTGCTTCTGGAATTGGTGTAACAGTTTCTGTAGAAGATTTGGAGTTTGAGCATAGATTTGTAAGTTCTGGTATTAATTCAATTACGGCTAACTCTGGAGGACCATTTACAGCAACCAATGCTGATTATGTTTCTTCAACAGGAGTTTTAACATTAACTATTCCTAATCATGGATTAACACTAAGTAATACTCTTGGAATTACTACAGGAGGATTGGTCTTTACTTGTTCTAGAGATAATTTCACAACTGTTCATCCATATCCAAGACCAACTGATCCAGCTGCTGGTATTGCTTTAACTATTACGTCTGTATCTACAAACCAACTTACAGTGAACGTTGGACCTGGTGGTGGATCAGGAACGGGAGCAAATGTGACAGCAGCTATTGGTGCTGGTGGAACTTTAACTTTTGATGTTACAGGTGGTGGAAATGGTTATGTAAATCCAGTAATATCAGTATCACCACCTTCATATGAAAATTTACCAGTGGTTGGAGTTTCTAGATTAGGTGTTGGTGCTACGACAGAACTTGGAAATGGAACTTTAGTTAGTGTTGAAGTTGGATCGGGAACTTCGGTTGGAATTGGAACAACCTTAGTTTCAGTAAAATCCTTTAAATTTGTAAATTCAGGTTTTGGATATCAAGTTGGAGATGTATTTAAACCAGTAGGATTAGTTACATCATCTCAACTTTCACAATTAGTAAGTGATTTAGAATTTACTGTTACTGAGACGTTCACAGACAAATTCTCAGCATGGGATTTTGGTGAATTTGATTATATTGATTCAATATATTCTTTACAAGATGGTCAAAGAGTAAGATTTCCATTAAAATATGAAGGGAATATAGTAAGTTTTGAAGTAGATAAAGATGATCCACAATCATCATTAATAGATTTAGAACCATTACTTTTAATATTTGTTAATGGAGTTCTCCAAAATCCTGGTGAATCTTATATATTTGCAGGTGGTACTTCCATTATATTTGCAGTATCTCCAACGGTAAACGATAATATTGATATATTCTTTTATAGAGGAACTGTCGGTGTTGATAGTAAGAGTGTAACTGTTAAGCAATCTTTAAAGAGGGGTGATATAGTAACTCTCATTAAGGGTAAATTTGATAATTCAAAACCATCACAAGATTCAAGAACAATTACCAATTTAACTCAATCAGATACACTTAAAACAAATTTATATTATGGTCAAGGAATAGAACCAAATGTAGATGGTAAAAATAGACCTTTAAGATGGGCAAAACAAAAAGTAAACAAAGTAATTGAAGGTGAAATTGTTTATAAGAATAGAGATCTTTATGAACCTCAAATTTTCCCAACATCTAAAATTATTGCAGATGTAGCACCTGGTGATACTAATATATTTGTCGATAATGCACAAGCATTTGATATTGAAAAGATTATCTATAACTCTAATGCTGCAAGTGTAATTAATGATGGTGAAACAGATGGTTTAGTTATTCCATCTGGTAGTGTGGTAGCAGCTGCGATCACTGCAATTGTTTCTGCTGCTGGAACCATAAGTTCATTATCAATTGTAAATGGAGGTCAAGGATATGTTGGATCTTCAACTTCTTTGGTTATTGGTATTCCAACTACTGGAATTGGAGTTGGAGTTGGAACAACAGCAACAGCAACAGCAACAATAACTAATGGTGGCATTACTACAACCACAATTGTAAATTCAGGTTTTGGTTATACTTTAGATATACCACCACAGGTCATCGCACCTACACCATTCCTACAAACTGAATTAATTCAAAATATCACAGCTGTTGAAGGATTTTCTGGCATTATTACAGGAATCAGTACGACAAGACCAACGTCTACTAAATTGGCATTAGAATTTTATCTAAGTAAAGATAGTGGAAATTATTCTGGTTTAGGAACTGGAGATCCCATTTACATTTATGATACGACTGTTGGATCTGGTGTAACATCTCTATGGAATAATAACAATAATAATGTTGTTGGTATTGGTACAACCTTCTTAGATAACATTTATCGTATCAAAGAAATTAGTTCTGATGGAACTAGAGGTCTTGTTACTTGCTTTGTACATACAGGTCTTACTACATCAACAATTGGAAATTATAATGCTGCAGGCATAGCAACTGTAACTCCTGTTGGACTTAATAGTGAGAGTCCAACATCACTTGGTAAATTCAGTTGGGGTAAATTAACTGGAATTACAAGAAGCACATTACCGATAGCTATTGGTGTAACTGGATCAACAATTGGGTTGTCCACAGCACTTGGAATAACCACCTTCCCAACCATTCAAAGAAGGGGTGATGGATTTAATGATAGTGGTGCTGTTGGCATCGTTTCTTAGTGATGATTATGTACATAACAATTAATGGTATAAATATAGAAAAAAGCTGATAATATGGCTGCAATTGTAACAGATCAATTTAGAATTCTAAATGCTAACAACTTTAT
>MDTB01224681.1_pt1 | contig 12940 bp, 10 predicted proteins | sample 811161 | NCBI WGS metagenome assembly MDTB01 (sample SAMN05326650, study PRJNA326480) | marine metagenome | isolation source: seawater | place: Mediterranean Sea | collected 2009 | reverse complement strand
TGTAGTTAGCATAAGATCTTTAATGCCAGTTACTTTAGAGACTTCTTGCCATATTTCAGGAATTAAAACTCCTTCAAAATCCAGGCACAAATAATCCAAATTATCTCCGGATAAGTTTGATAGATTCAAATATCTTATCTAATTCCTTTTTTGATTTGGTTGAGCATGCTTTTGCTATTAATTCAGTCTTTAGATGAGGGGCAAACATTTGAATAAACTCATAAAGGTGACTTCTAAGATATGTCCCCCTTCTAAAACCAATATATGTGGTTCCTGAATCAAAAAGGTGGTTAGCGTTAATAGCTACTAAGTCTTTGTCTTCTTTTTCATTAAAAGCCATAGAGGCAATTATTCCAACTCCTATTCCTTGTTTAACGTATGTTTTTATTACATCTGCATCAGTAGCTGTGAAAACAACATTTGCTTTTAAACCTCTTTCAAAAAAAGCCCTATCAAGATCATTGCTACCTGTAAATCCAAAAACATATGTAACTATGGGAAATTCAGCCAAATGTTTTAGTTTTGGTTTAGTTACATTTTCAAGAGGGTGACCTTTAGGAACTATTAAACTACGTGACCATTTGTAGGCAGGGAGTTTAATTAATGTTTCGCCTTTTTCTGATGTTTCTGTCCATATTGCTAGATCGACTTCTCCTTTGGCTGCCATTTCCACTGACTCATCGGGAGTACATTGATTCATTTGAAAAGATACATTCGGATATTTTTTAACAAATTTATCAACTACTTGAGGAAGGGTAAATTTAGCTTGGGTATGAGTTGTCGCAATAGACAAAGAACCATAATCCTCGTTAGAAAACTCCGTGGCAGCATGTTTTATTCCATCAACAAGGGCAAGAATCTCTTCAATCTGCTCAAGTATCTTTTTGCCAATAGGAGTTATGGATACAAGATGCTTTCCAGATCTCTCAAACAACTCAATCCCTAATTCTTCCTCAAGCAATTTTATTTGCTTGCTTATTCCAGGTTGCGATGTATAAAGATTTTTTGAAGCCTGAGAAACGTTTAAGTTGCTCCTGGCGACTTCACGAACATACAGTAATTGTTGAAATTTCATTAATTCATTATATAACCTAAAATTATAAAAAAAAATATAATTAGTTAAAAAATTATATTTAGTTTTTTGATTTATACCATTTATACTGTATAAATACACAGTATGAAAAACTTAACTATCAGACAGTCTGAAATCTTAAGCTTTATTTCAGAGGTAATTTCTAATGAAGGTATGCCTCCGACTAGAAAAGAAATAGCTAGAAAATTTGGCTTCAAATCGGATAATTCAGCTGAAGAGCATCTCAAGGCTCTTCATAAAAAAGGGTATATTGATCTTCATGTAGGTACTTCCCGAGGGATATCAATAAATAAATCTTTTCTAGGGGTTCCTATAATTGGTTCTGTTGCTGCAGGCTCTCCTTTGCTGGCAGTTGAAAATGTTGAAGAAAGAATTGAATTTAACGGTAATATCTTTTCTGATTCGGTTGATTATTTCCTAAGAGTTAAAGGTGATAGCATGCACGAAGTCGGTATTGTTGAAGGTGATCTTATCGCAATAAATAAAAGAAAAGATGTTAAACCGGGAGATATTGTAGTGGCCAGAATAAATGATGATGTAACTGTTAAGACTCTTTTTCACCTTGATAAAAAAAAGGTTATTTTGAGACCTGAAAATAAGAACTATAAAGATATCGAAATTAATCCTTCAACTGAAAGATTTGATATTGAAGGAATATGTCTTGGAGTTCTGAGAAATTACAGTTAATTTTGTTCTAGAAAAGATATTTTTTTTGGCTTAATAGCTTCTTTTACCAAATCTCTTTGTTCGTCTTCATTGAGTTTATAAAAGTTATCTGGACATTCAAATTCGTCATCTCCAAATTTGATAACTTTTTTAAATTTAAATGCTTTTCCCAACTTTTTAATTTTTATCCCTATGGGAGTTTTTGATCCCTCTTCAAAACCTAAGATTCTTAAGGATTTCAAAACCTTGATTTGATCACCTTCATCTTGATAATTAAAAGCATCAGGATCGTAAGTTACTCTTCCCTTTAGCTTGGTCGCCTTATTAAATCCATTAAATTCTGTATACTCTCCAAATCTCCCATTTTTCAGAGTGACAGGAATGCCGCTATTGGGTTCAATAAATAAAATATTCTCTTTATTAGATCTATCAATGAGCTCTAAGGCTCTATTAAGCCCTATAACTAAGATATCTTCATCTTCATCAGGAGTGCCAAAAATCTTTTTATCCTCATTTGAAGTCCATATGCAAGGACCATTTATGCTTATATCAGCATAAACAGGTTCACCTGTATCAGGATGAGCTCCAAGATCTTTTGGGAGAAGAGCGTATGTCTCGAATTTAATTGATTTTTCAAATACGGGCTTTGTCCATTGACATTCTCCACAACCAACAAAAAAACCCCACCTGCCATGTTTTATGCTAATTTCACTAGAACATTTGGGACAACTATCTTTAACGTCATCATTAACATTTTTTGGAAAAGCTCTATGTCCAATTTGCTCATTCAACATATCTAACACTTCTCTAGTCCTGTAATCTTCTATTCTTGAAATGTGTTCAAGTAATTTGGCATAAAAGTCATTTAAAACATCCATCCAAAACATAGAACCTGACGATACCTGATCTAAGCTTTTCTCCAATTCCGCTGTAAAGTCTATTTCGATAAAGAAAGACTCATATGCCTTTGATAAATAGGAAACCAAAATCCTACCTAAATCAGAAGGATTTATGCTTTTAGCTCCAAAAGTATATTTTCTATCTCTCAGATTTTTTACAGTATTTGCATATGTCGAAGGTCTTCCAATGCCTTCATCTTCCATATTTTTAATTAACGATGCTTCAGAAAATCTTCTTGGTGCTGAAGTAAATTTTTGTTCAGTAATAGCATCATAAATCTCTAGGTGTGAATCTTCATAAATTCCTTGAAGTTTTTGAGATTCCTCTGAATCCGCATCATCTTTCATTACTCTTTCAAAACCATCAAATATGATTTCTCTTCCACTTGTCCTTAGCTGAAACTTCTTATTTTCATCCTCAATCAAAATTGTTTTTCTGAGATATCTAGAATTTTGTAATTGACTGGCTACTGTTCTTTGCCAAATTAAATTGTATAAATTCTGCTGGTCTTGGTTTAATCCATTGGTATTTTCAGGTTTGTTTCTTATGTCGGTTGGTCTAATTGGTTCATGAGCTTCTTGAGCATTCGCAGCCTTTGATTTATAAATTTTTGGACTTTCTGGAAGATAATCTTCTCCGAATTCTACAGATATTAAGGTTCTTATTTCATTTACAGTTTCATTACTGATTCCTATCCCATCTGTCCTCATATAAGTTATTAACCCAGACTCATATAATGATTGAGCAACTTGCATTGTTCTCTCCGGATTAAAAAATAATTTACTTGATGCCGCCTGTTGAAGAGTCGATGTTCGAAAAGGTGCTTTAGGAGAATATGAAACTTCCTTATTTTTTATTTCTTTAATAACGAATTTTGTATTCTCTAGCTCATGTTTCAAGACTAAAGCTTTGTCCTCTGAACTAATGGGTACTTTTTTTAAATCCTCTCCATTATGTTTTACCAAATCTGAACTAAAGGTGCAGTCATCAGTTTTGAAATCGACCTTAAGCGGCCAAAACTCTTCTGGACAAAAAGCATCAATTTCATCTTCTCGAGTACAAATCATCCTCAAAGTAGGAGACTGGACTCTTCCTGCTGATTTTGCTCTAGGAACATGCCTCCAAAGAAGAGGACTTACTTTAAATCCAATTAAATGATCTAAAACCCTTCTGGCCAAATAAGCTTCAACTAGAAACTGATCAATATCTCTGGGGTTTTCTACGGCATGTTTAATTGCTGAAGAAGTTATTTCATTAAATGAAATACGATGAATCTGTCTTCCTTCAATTAATTTTTTATCTTTCAGGTGATCTAAAATGTGCCATGCAATTGCTTCACCTTCCCTATCTGGATCAGAAGCAAGATATATTCCTCCTGAATCTTTTGAAAGCTCTCTTATCTCCTTAAGAGTTTTTTTCCCTTTTGCGGTAGATTCCCACTTTAAATTATTCCAATCTTTTGGATCAACAGCTGATTCGTCATCTTTAAGATCTCTAACATGCCCTAAACATGCGTGAACTTTCCAATGATCAGTTGGAAAACTTTTTTCCAAAAAGCTTTGAATTTTTTTTGCTTTCGCTTGTGATTCGACTATAACTAAATTCTGCATCCTTTTTAGTATTTATTAAAAAAGAATTTTTTGTCAATCTAATTCAATAATTTTTCAATAATTGGCGGCCCATCATAAACAAAGCTAGTATAAATTTGAACAAGATCAGCCCCGTTATCCATTCTTTCTTCTATATCTTCTTTAGAAGATATTCCTCCGCTTGCTATTATAATTGTTTTTTTATCAACACAGGAGCTAACTATTTTTTGGGTATCTAGGGATTCCTTCTTTAATAAATTACCGCTAATGCCTCCCTGCATATCTTGATATGACCCAAATTTTGTATTGGAAACTATAAAACCAGAAAATTCATTCTTTTGGCTAGCCTCAATAATTCTTGGTATATTTTCTTGCTTTTCATCAGGAGATATTTTCAAGAAAAGAGGAACTTTTTTGTTCGAACTTTTTAAAAGCTTTTTATATTCTGTATGAATTTCAGTAAGCATTTTTTCAAAATAAACCTCGGTTGATAGATCTCTTAAACCAGCGGTATTAGGAGAAGATATATTTACAGCAACGTAATCTGCATATTCGTAACATGCTTTTAAACAAAATACATAGTCCTCGTAAGCTCTATTAAGAGGCGTAGATAGGCTTTTGCCTATGCTGATACCTAAAAGGCCATTGTATTTATGCCTGTTAAGTGTGATATTTTTTATACCTTGTGATATACCTGGGTTATTGAAACCTAATCTATTAATCAAAGACTTTTGTTCAGATATCCTTTTTATTCTTGGTAAGTCATTTCCTTTTTGTTGGTAAGGAGTAAAAGTACCCACTTCTACAAATCCAAAACCCAAAGCACCGAGAGCAGAGAAGTATTTTCCTTCTTTATCAAGTCCAGCCGCCAAACCTAAATAATTCTTAAATTTCAAACTGCCAGCATAAATTAGCTTCGAGTTTGGCTTAGAATCAAGAAAATCTTCTTTAGGATTTCCAAAGAAATCCTTAATAAGTTCTAATTTTTTTAATGTCTCTAAACTTAAATGACTTGAAACCTCTGGATTTAAAAATCGCAAGAAAAATAGAGAGATCCTATAAATTAAATTCTTCAATAAAAATCAATTAGATAAAAATACTTTGTAATTTATCAAAAAAAAGTTCAAAAGGCTTTGCATATAGTCAAATTGATATATATTATGAGCAATATTATCCTTTTAGTATTTGAATACGAGGTAAATTATGAAAACAATCAAGATACTTTTTTTAACTTTTGCTTTAGCATTTGCGCCATTATCCTTTAGCCAAGCTGGTGGATCAAGCGCTGCCGGTTCAGCTGGTAGTCTTTCTAGCGGTGTTATTGCTGCGATCGCTGCTGCTGTCTTAGCTGTGGCTGCTATTGTCGACGCTCAAGATGGTGAAAAAGTTACAGCACCAGCACCTATTGAGGTATCTGAAGAAGAAGAAGAAGCTGTTGAGGAAGAAACTGCTGCAGAAGAAGAAACACCAACAACTACTGTTACTAATACAACAAACACTACACATACCACTGCCACCACAAATACTACAAATACAACTAACACTACAAACACTACCGCAACTACAAACACTGCCGGTACCTAATCTGTAGATATTAATTTAAATTTACTTCAAAACAAAAGTCTGATTAGTTCAGACTTTTGTTTTTTTTACTTCAAAATTTTTGAATAAAAAGCAGGATTTTTAGGAGTTATATTTTGGATAGACTTTATTAGCTCATAAGTTTCAGGATGTACCCAATAAATATTCTTGAATTTCCATTTAATTAAATTATCTCCAGAAGAGTATTCTGTAAAAATTTTTGCATTAATCTCGCTTCCAAGTTTTGTAATCTTTTCATTTCCTAGATAAGAAAAATATGTTCTTACTGATAAATTAAATAAATTAGGTTTTTTAAAGTTATAGAACGAATTAAGATAAAGTCCCTCATTCTCAGAAAATTTCTTTGTAATCAGCGGATGATTGATATCTAATATGAGACTTTCTAAATCATTTTCTAACCCAGAGGCTTTTGTAACTAAACCATTATTAGTATAAATCTTTATAAAATTTGATGATGTCCATTTATAAATATTGTCTCTAATTTCTTCTAAGACAATGACAGTATTAGGCGCCCTTCCAAATCTAGCCTGCATGGTTGAATAGGGAATTTTTTCAATTATGTCAGCTGATATATCCTGTGGATCCTGAAAGAAATATCTCAATGAATCAGATAATTCTTTATACATTGAATTACTTGAGCATGAACATAGAAATATAGTAAAACAAAAAAATATTCTAAGAATTTTCATTATTTTTCGTCTCTAAGAAAGTTTAGTAGCTTAGTTGATGTAAAGTCTGTGTAACCATCTAAATGTAAACCACCTCCAAGCATCGCTCCTCCATCTCTTGTTAAATTTCTCCAAACAAATCGAGCGTTGTTTTTTTGATAATTCTTAGATACCAAATCGATCGGTATGGAAAAATAAATTCCCTTATCAAAGCTTCCCTCTCCGAATTCTTCGGCAGAAATATCAGTTTTTGTAGCAAAAAAACCGATGTTAAATCCGCTTCTGAATTGTTTTGATAAGTTTAATGTAATTCCCGAATCCCTCGCTAGGTATCTTCCTCCTGAGATGATTACTCTTAACCCTTCAAAAGGTGTATCCCAGATAAAATTTAGATGTCCAGTAAAAGTTTCGTATTCCCTAAAACTAAATCTTTGATTAAATTGTCTTTGCTTAACCCAATAATAATTTGCAGTTACGGTCCATGGCTTTGAAACGTCTCTATATAAAACCTCTGCTCCTATTCCACCAAACATTTCCTCAAACAGGCCTAATTTTAAACCAGAGATAAAAATACCATTTTTTCTATATTTCGGTAGAAAAATTTTAGAATATGTAAGTTTATTTATAGAGTACTTCCCTTGTCTAAGATACTCTCTTATGTCTGACCTAACTTTTGGCAATCTGGAGTAAGCTCTCAACTTTAATTGATCGACATTATTTGCTATGTTCAGCCCTGCGATGCCTTCAAAAAAAGAGTTTTTAGATAATGAAATATCTCCACTTGCAAGAATTCCAATCTGCCCAGAATAAAAAGCTTCAGGTGCACCAATATGGTTTTTTAAATTAGGAGAAATGCCCCAAGAATAATTTGGAAAATTTATTTTACCCAGGAAAATTTGATTTAATTTATTATTTTGGTCAAAGAAATTTTCATTTTTTGAGAAATTATTCAGCTCTAATCTTGAATATGAATTCTCTAAATAACTTTTAAACTTCGTTAATGAGAAACTGTATGAGTTTGTATTTATATCTGCAATTTGATAAGTGATTGTCACTTTTTCTATGTTCCTAGTTTTTAGAACTTCTTCAATTAGTTGAACTATTCTCTTTGTTGCAATATTTTGATTTCGATACTTTGAATTATTAACAATTAAATTTATTTCATTGTTTTTAAAAAACACTTCCTGAGTGTAAATTCCATATGGTGAAAGCAATGAATTAATTGTTCCAGAAAATACTTTGTCATCCTGGCTAAGTAGTTTTTTATCTTTTTCTGAAAAATTTATTATAGGTATAATTTCCTGTTTCTTTACTAAACTTCTTGAGTAATTTGCTTTGTAAGAAATTCCAAATCCCAAATCTACTCCTCTATGCCTAAACAAATTTATATCAATCAAATTAGATGCGGGAATAGATAATCCAAAGCTATAGTCACTTGTGTTGTTGAGATCAAACGAATTCGATGAATCATAATCAAATTTGAATCTTAAGCCTGAATACTTATTTATGTACTCCACACCATAAAAAGCTGAAACTTTTTTACCAGAAAACCATGAATCAAATTCAAAATTTCCGCCACCAGTAGAAAAACGTGCACCTCTCTCTAAAAATCTTTCATCAATATCAATGAAAGGATTATCTATCCCATTTTTTGAGGCAAGGGAACCCCATCCGACTCCGACAGTAAAATCAAAATCTCCCACTCTTTTAGAAGAAACAATGTACTCACCAGAAAATCTTCCTGTTCCAATAAAATCTCTAAATCCAAAGCTAAGTTCTGGGTAAACATCAGTCTCTTCGATTAACTTAATCTTTAAATTGAAGCTTTTATCTTTCCTAGTTTGATCGCCAGAGAAAGCTTTTATGTCGCTATACTTTTCAGTATTTATATCAGCGTACCTTAAAGATACCTCCATCCAGTTAAAGGGTACTGCTGTAATCAAAAGAGAATTAATTGGATCAGAGTTTACTAAATGAAGTTTCAAATTCCCTTCTTTTAAAATCCTAGATGAAGGAATGTTGATTAAGCCTAATTCGCCATGGATATTAGAAGTAGGACCAATATCAGAATAAATGTAATCTTCCAAAGAAGCAAAACTGAGATTTGAAATCAGAAATAGTATAAAAAAAAATGATATTTTATTTCTAATTGTTATTACCTAGAGCAGCTATTGCAGCAGCGCTTGTAGCAAAGTTTGAAATAATTGGAAATAAAACCTGAGAAAATACTAACCAATCAAATGGATTTGGATCTCTAGGCACAACTAGAGTTGTTCCAGGAGCTAAGTCAGGAGAATTTGGCCAAGTCCTTACCCTAGAAGCCCTTCCATTTGGATATATGATTAATGTTCTAGCCTTATCTGCATCTTCAGAAAAGCCGCCCGCCAAATTAATATAATTAGAGACCTTCAAAGAAGGATCAAAACTGAAGCTTGTCGGAGATAGCACTTGACCCGAAACAGTTATAGTAGACATTCTCTCAGGAACAAAAACTCTATCTCCTCTTTCAAGTAGTAGATCTTTTTGAGGATCTCTCTCTAAAAGGTCTACATCAAATTCAGTAACTACTCTACCTATAGGTTCAATTTCTTGGAGGTTTTTTATAAGACTTGAAATTGATGACAATGCCAACGTAGGATCGCCACCAACTGAAGAAATTCTTCCACTAGAAATTGCCGTAGCTATGGATTCTTCTAACTGATCAGCTGATTTAAGAAAAGCAATCTTCTCTTTTTCTGCTACAGACTTTCTAGCTAAAATACCTCCTAGCGGATAAGCATTTTTTTTATACCCTCCTGCCCTTTTTATGACATCGGATAATTTTTCACCTTGTTTCACTCCATAAATGCCTGGACTCACAAATGCCCCTTCAAGACTTACAGAAAAAATCTCATCAGAAGTTTTGGAAGAAACGTTTGCGTAGAAGCTTGAAAATACGCCAAGATCATCAAAAGTTGTATTTTCTGCGAGGTTGTATTTGAAAGAAACTCCTTCATCAGTAAAGATATCTATCTGTCCTGATGATTTATCTGTGAAACCCCCAGCATAAGAGAAAAGATCAATCGGACTAGAAATTCTAAAAGATGGATATATCCCTGGATTTCTAACTTCGCCTGAAATGACTGAAGAGTTTTCTAATGAAAAAATTATTAAGTAAGGTCTAAGTTCAAAAATTTCTGGGCATGAACTTATGAAGTTTAACTGATCTAGAGGATCGACGTTTGGATTTGGTAAATATTTGGATTTTACAAATTTAATTGATGTAGAAGAGGATAATTTAGCAAGAAGTTTTAATGATTTACATTGGTATCTTTCAAATCCTCTGGATGCAAAATAATCAGCTATTGATCTTGTATCTGAATTATTTAGTATGCCTAAAGCATCAGCAACTAAAACAGAATTAAGAAATTCGACATCTTTAACTGATAGTATATAGATCACATCATTCTCCATTAAAGGAGAAGAAAAGCCGTCATTTTTTAGAATATTGGTCCTCAAAAGAGATTTTGAACCGAATATATTTTCCCGCTCAATGATGGCAAAAGGTGTATAAGTTGAATCGATTAATGACTCCGGGTTAATTAATCTTTCAAGAGTAAGTCCCTCTTCATAGGCATATAACCCTTCTGCAGTGGTTTCACCAACTATCCTAATTTGATTTCTTGGAGTATTAGATAATTTATGAACAAAAATTTCATCTCCATCTTTCAAATCAATTTCTTTAATAGACGAAAAAGAATATGATTTGAAAATTCTTTCTCCATTTGAAGCAATTCTACTGAGTGTTATGTTATTTTGATTTGCATTTGTCTTGAATCCAGAAGCAAATCTAATTAAGTCATCAAATCCCTCTTGATTTTTAAGTTCATATTTTGCTTGGTTCTTTATCTCGCCTTCAATAGTTATAGTTTTACCAACCGGATTTATAATGATGACATCATTAGAGAGTAATTTAATATCAGATGAAGTATTCCCATTTATTAGTAAATTATAAAAATCAAATTTACCTAATGAAGTACCATTCCTTTTAACTTCTATATCTCTTAATGAACCATTATTATTTGGCCCACCAGAAAAAAATAAAATATTCGATATGTTTGATAAAGAACTCACTGTGTAAGCACCTGGCCTATATGCATTTCCTAAAACAAATATTTGTATGGATCTTAACTTCCCTAGAGAAATTTCTACGTTTACTCCTATTAAGCTAGCTTCAACTGTAGATTCAATTTTGGTTTTAACTTCGGAAAAAGTAAGGCCAGATACTTGAATAACGCCCAATTCAGGTATCACCAAATTTCCTTCCCTATTAACTGCTATAGCACGGCTTATGATCTTATTGCCAAAAAGCTGAATTTTTATTTCGTCTCCAGGGCCCATTACATATTCTAGAGGTGCTGGAGCAAGATCAATAGGTGCAAACGTTGTTGGAGAATCTTTAAATAGATCATAACCAAAGACACCTATTTCTTGTTCAAAAGATATTTCTTCTTTGGGTAACATGCTGCTAAATCTGGGAGAATCTACTGATTCCATGACAATCTCTTCTCTTAGTGGTTTTCCTGTTGAAACTCCAAGTCTTTCAGCAATTGATTGTGCTTGATTCTCTGGAAGAAGGTTTAGAAGCTCTAAATCATTTTGCGATTGGGCAAAAATAATCCCGCTTAAAAGCAAAAAGTTAACTTTCAATAAATAAAAGATATTCTTAATCATTTTTTAGTTTATCTATAGGAAGAGCCCAGCCAAGCTTTGTTCTGCAAGCTTCGTAATAATTATAGTCTTTTGGATGTAAAAGATAAAAATATTTTTTTAAGTTTGAAATCTCCAGGCCTTTTTTTGAGTAAGTTAAATTTTTCTTACCATCAACCACAACTTTCGGATCTTCTAATTTTCTGCTTTTAATTTTCACATTAAGATTTTTATCATTAGGCATTACTAAGCTATGTGATGACGAGCTATGAGAAAACATAGGTAGAAGAGACAAAGCATTCAATTTAGGAGACACTATTGGGCCACCACCAGAATAAGAATAAGCTGTAGATCCAGTGCTGGTCGAAATTATTAGTCCATCAGCGTTGAGATTATAAATTTTTTCATTTTCTGAACTTAGCTCTAAATCAACCATTTTTGCTATGGACCCTGAATGAATGACCACTTCATTGATAAATATTTCTTGATTTGAGGAGGAAAAAAAAGCTTTATAAACTGGCCTCTTTTCTTTAATAAATTTTCCTTTGAGCACTTCTCTCAAAGCATGCAATTTATTTGGATGAATATCCGTCAAAAATCCTACTCTTCCTAAATTGATTCCGACGAAAGGAATTCCAAAAGGATATAACTCTCTTATCGATCCAATCATCGTGCCATCACCACCTATTACAATAATTAGGTTAGATGAAGACAAATTATTTTTTACTTTTTTATTTTTAATCTTTCCTATTGAAGTGATGCATTCAACTCTCGAACCAGCATTTCCTATTTCAATTAAAACCTCATCAAGTATCTTGTCAGTTGACCTGCTAGAGGAATAGACAATCGATGCGTTATCTATTTCTTTCACTTTATACCTCCCAATTTTTAACAGAGTAAATAAATAAAGTATCTATTATCGCAATAAAGAACTTAAAAACATATTTCGTTAGAGCGATTGATAAAGCTGCAATGAAACTTAATTCTCCAGCGAAGACCCATACAAAAGTATATATGAATGTATCTAAGGCCTGAGAAGACATCGTGGAAAGATTATTTCTAAGCCATAGATACTTTCCTTTAGTGAGTTTTTTTATTTTATGAAATATCCAAACATCAAATGTTTGGCTTATCAAATAAGCTGTTATCGAACCAATCACAAAAATTGGTGAGTAAAGGGCCAAAGTGCTTATTGCAGAGTGAACAGATTTTGAGGAAGAAGCAATTTCGGATGGTAAGTAATAAGTACTAAGCAATAAAGTGAACATAATAACGATGTTGGATATTGCTCCTAAAATTACTGCTTTATTTGCTTCTTGTCTTCCGTATTTTTCAGAAATAAGGTCTGTTGCAAAGTAGATTCCTGAGTACATTATTGCTCCCATACTTACTGTAAAAGTTTGACCAAAAAGGTTTAAATCGCTTACTTTACCTCCTTGAAGGTTTGCCAGCATTATTCCCAAGGTAACGGCAATGAAAAGACCCTTCAGACCAAAGAATCTAAAAAGTAATATTGTGATTGTAAAGTCATAGAAAACAGTAAAAACCCATAGAAATTCAGGATTTTCAGACAGAAATGAAAAAAAATTCATAAACTTATTATTGTTAGCTTGCGTAGCATAGATTATTCTAGATGTTTGTACATAATAAATGAGGTACTTATGTCAGATTTAAACTCTTTCAGAAATGAAACAAGGGATTGGTTAGAAGCAAATTGTCCAGAATCAATGAGA
>MDTB01231680.1_pt1 | contig 12941 bp, 11 predicted proteins | sample 811161 | NCBI WGS metagenome assembly MDTB01 (sample SAMN05326650, study PRJNA326480) | marine metagenome | isolation source: seawater | place: Mediterranean Sea | collected 2009 | reverse complement strand
TATAAGCAATCTCTACGAAGAGAAAAATGATGAAATATTAAATAAAGTATTTTGGAACCCAAATATGTTTATCCCTAGAAATAAAGTTACATATTTTAACGACTTTTTTGTAAGAGAGTATTGGGATTCATTATCTCTTGAAGAGATATTAAGCCAGGCTGACTTTTTTGTAACAAATGAAGAATTTGACAATTTTAAGAATGTTAAAGTTGCAAACTATTTTATTTACTTTAAATAAAATTTAATATATTTCATTTATTGCATGCTCGAAGTTTGAAACCGTAATCATATCTTTTGAAGAAGCAGTTGAGAGTTCATTATTTATCAAAAAACATTTTGCCCTGTAATTGTCCTTCCAGTAAGTTAGATCATTGTGTAGGTCATCACCAATTGCAAAAGTCTTATATGTATTTAAATCTATATTTTCAAGAAATGAGTCCACATAAGCAAAAAATTTTTTATTTGGCTTTTCATAACCAATATCTTCAGAAGTAAAAATAAAGTTGAAAAAATCTAGGTTCCATTTTTCAATCTTAAGCATTTGAACATTTGTATTCTGATTTGTCATCAATAAAAAAATATCTTCCTTCTTTTTACAATCTCTAATATAATTTATTAATTTTTGATTAATATTTGCAGATTTAATAAATGACGCCCAGTAAATTCTTTCAAGTTCCAAAATGTGTTTAATTTCTAATTTGTTTATAAATAAATCTTTAAAATAAATCAGTTTCGAGTGTTTTGATGGACTGTGCTTAAGTCGTTTATGTACTATTTCTTTTTGTTTTGTATAGTCAGATATAAAATTTTCAAAAGAATCATAAATTTTTTGATTTTTATAAACTTCGTTAATGGCAAATTCGTGAGTATTTTTATAGTTATAAAAAGTATTATCTAGATCAAAAAATATTAAATTGTTCATAATCTATATAACATTTTTTTATTCAACATATATAAGATTAAAGCTGTCTTAATAATTATTTCATTATTTTCAGAAATATTTATATCAAGTTTTGTGAAATTACCAGTTTGAAGATTAATTAATTGAGAAGTGAGTACTTCAAAAAAGATAGTTGCATCTATTTTATCTATTGAAATTTCAAAATTTACTAATCCAGGTTTTAAATTCTTATTTAATAACGTGCAACTGTTTATTTCTTTGATCAAGTGTTCAAATTCAGCAAAATAATCATTATTGAAAAAGACTTCAAATATTAAGCTATCTTTATCACGAGATAATGTATTGATATACAAGTCAGCAAAATTTGCTTGGGGAGCTATAAATTCAATATAGTCATTTTTTCTTTGTTCTATTTCTTTAAATATGTTTTCTTGAGTTTTTCCTCTTTCAATATCTCTGGAAATTTTTGTTTTATTTTTAATTTCTTCTCCAAGGTCTAAATAAACTTTTAAATCATACTTTTTATTTAAATCGTGAAAATAAAGTGAGTGTAATCCTTCAATAATTAAGAAATTTTTAATTTTCTTTTTAGTTGAACTGTCAAATTTCCCTGTAAGATGATTATAATTTTTAACTATTTCTGTTTGACCTTCAAACAATTTAAAAACAGTATTCTTAAATTCCTCTAAATTGTTCATTTCTGGATTCAAGTGAGTGTTCCTTTTCCACATATCGCTATCTCTCTCGTGCTTATGAAAGCTGTCTAAAACAATATTGTCTACAAAATTGTTACCAAAATATTGATTTAAAAAATTTGTAAGAGTTGTTTTACCAACGGCTGAATCACCAGTAATTGCTATAGATATTGGTTTAGATTTTAACTTAAAATATGTATTGTTAATTAAAATTTTTATTAAGTAGTAAAAAACTAAAAGTATCAAAAAATACACAAAAATCCTTAGAACTTCAACTAAATTTTGATTTAAAACTAAAAAAGTATTTTCAGGATTTGTTATGACTAGTAAAGAAAAAAATAAGAACATGAAACTTTTAATTTGTAAATTATATTGCAAAAATATAATAAATAATGCCGGATAAGACCATAGCAACCAACCAATATTTGATAGGTTAAAAAAATACAAAGGTAAAGTTGTAAGTCCAGAAAAAATTAAAACTCCTACAAAATCTAACCTGTGAATATTTTTCCAAAATAAAAAGAATGTAAAACTTAAGAATAGCAAAACTGGGATTACTCCGTTGTCAAATATATTTGATGAGTTATCGACCACATTATATCCCCTTCTTATTCCATAAAAAACAGTATCAAAATAATTTTTATCCAAAATCAGTTGTAAGTTAAATAAACCTGAAATCAAAGTCGTAAAAAGAAAGGTATTAGGTATTTTTCGATAAGTGGGTTCTAATTTAACAAAATATAATAGAATAATTGGAAGAAACACGATAAATATTATCTTTGTGCTAAAAGCAATAACTAAAAAAAATATAGATTTGTTTTTTTTGTTTATTTTTAAAAAATAAATTGATATTATAAAAAATGTTAAAGGAATAAAATCTAGCTGTCCTAGAATACCTATCGAGTAAATCACAAAAGGGTTAAAAATTAATATTAATAAAAGACTATTTGATGATACATTAAATGTTTTAGTTATGAAATAAATTAATATAACTTCAAAAAATAAATAAGTTAGATTTACGAAAGAAACACCAAGAAAACTTCCTACGAAATAGAAAGGTATCAAGATAAAATACATCAAACTACTGTAAGGAAATGTTAGATAACTATTGGAAAGAGAGGTTATATTTTCGTAAGGATTAACGCAAGATTTAAAACTTGTGCACTCATTCATAAAAAATATATATCTTGAGCTCTCTAAGTTTGGAATATAGTTTATTAGAATGAAAAACTTTAAAAACAATAAAATTATATAAAAATTTTTTCTATCAACCATGTGTAATTGTATTATAAATTACTATTAGTTGGAGTGGAAAGTTTTATTGACTATTCAAAAATTATTGGCAACAATTTTTTGTTATGCCAAGGTCCAGGTGGGAATACTAGCTTAAAAGAAGAAGGGTATATATATATTAAAAAATCTGGAAAGTTTTTATCAAATTCCAATATTGATACATTTAAAAAAATAAATTATTTTGAGATCGAAAACTATTACACTCACAACAAAGATAAAGCAGTTAAATTTGATAACGAACTGTCGATTGAAGCACCTTTACATGTTTTTTTAAAGTCTAAATATGTATTTCACTATCACAGTATAAGTTCAATCATCATTTCCGCTATTAATGAAAGTACGAATCTAGACAACTTATTAATTAATAATAAAATTATACCTATCAAGTACATACGTCCTGGTATTGACCTAGCTAGAGAAATAAGTTTAGAAAAACAAAAGCACAATCTAGATGCATATTTTTTATACAACCATGGAATAGTCGTTGAAGGAAATAATAAAAGCAAAATAATGAAAAGAGTTAGAGATATTGAATCTTTTTTTAATAAATTTATTGACTATAAAAAACTCATTAAACTTAACAAAACTATTCAGATATTTCCAAATTTTAAAGATAAAGTTAAAAATCCATTTCCTGAAATAAATTTTGATTTATATAAAGGTAAATACCTATTTCCAGATCATTCTGTTTTTTTTCCTGATTTTTTAACTTCTAAAAATACACAAAAAAATAATACTGCTATTCATTACGACAACGATTACATTTACCTTAATAAAAAGCTTACAAATGTAGAATCTATTTACTTTAAAACACTGTTATTGATTTATGGTCTTATTGGAGATAAGGAAATAGTTAACTATATAAATACGAATGATGGTGAAAATCTAAGAAAGTCAGACGATGAATTAATAAGACGCAGAGTTAATAGATGAAAATAATTATTCCAATGACTGGTAAAAGTAAAAGATTTAAAGATAAAGGTATATCAACTCCTAAACAATTTTTAGAAATTGAGGATCAAATGATTCTTGAACATATTATAAAAATGTTTCCGAATGAAAAAGATATTAACTTAATTATTTCCAATGAAGATAGTCAAAACAAAGAATATATGTCAAAATTAAACAAATTTAAAAAATTCAACATTGTTAGTATAAATTTTCAAGAATCGGGGCCAGGAGGAGCCTTATTAGAATCTGGATTGTTGGATACTGAAGAAAAAGTTTTATTAAATTACTGTGACTTTTCAAATATTTGGGATTGGAATGAATTTAATAATTATATAAATATCCATAAACCTGATGGCATCGTACCTGCATATAAAAATTTGCATCCTCATAGTGTTTATGGAAATGATTATGCATTTATAAAAGAAAAAAATATGAACATCCTTGGCATTCAAGAAAAAGCTTCTTTTACAAACAATAAGTCGGGCGAATATGCTTCAACTGGTAGTTATTATTTTAAATCTGGCCACCTTGCAAAAAAATATATTGAAAAAGTATTTGAAAAAGAAATTTTTATTAATAACGAGGTATATTTAAGCACACCTTTTCAAGAAATGGTTAATGATGGACTGAAAGTAATGGTGTACCATATAGATTATTTTTTTCAATGGGGAACGCCTGAAGATTATAACGAATTCAAATACAACTTAAAAGAAGTTAAAAACGTTGAAAAAGAAAAGAAAATAGATTTGAACAAAATTAATTTATTAGTTCCTGCTGCTGGAAAGAGTAAACGTTTTAGAGACAAAGGATATGTTGAGTCAAAAATAAAACTTACTTTAAATTCTGATACTGTGCTTAAAGAGATATTTAATTCCTTCAAAAACCAAACTTTAACCAAATGCTTAATCTTGGAAGAAGATTTTGATGAAAAAATTAATTTTTTCGATGTAGATTTTATTAAAATTAAAGATTCTACAAATGGTCAAGCTGAAAGTGCCAGTTTACTTGTAAAAGAAATTAAAAATGATTTACCAATACTCATACATTCTGCAGATTGCATTTTAGATAAAACAATAAATATAGAGATAGACAATTTTGATATAGTAATTTTTACTAAGGAAAATTACAGAAGAGCTAATCTATTTTTTAAAAATTATGGATGGATAAATGTTGATGAATTAAATGACATCAATAGTTTTTCAATTAAAAAGAAACCTTTATCAGAAAACTCAAATGTTATTATTGGAACATTTCTATTTAAAAATAAGGAAATATTTGAACAACTATATACTGAAACTTTCAAAAATAAAAAAAATGACAAAGAAGTACACATCGATGATATGGTACAGCTTGCATTTGAAAATAATCTAAACGTTGGCCAAATATCAAGTGAATCTATGGTAATGGTTGGTACACCAATTGAATATGAAATTTTAAAATATATGATTTATTCAAAACAATATTTAAATTATTCATGAATTTTTTAACGATAATTATTCCTTGTTTTAACGAATCGGAGTCAATTCCAGAGCTTATTAAAGAATTAAATAAACTAAACAAAAATATAAACTTTTTAATTGTAGAGAATGGTTCAAACGATAATTCAAAAGAAAATTTAAAATCTATTGAAAATAAGTTAAGTCAAAATATTAAAGTTCTTTACTTAAATAAAAATAATGGATATGGAAACGGCGTCTTTCAAGGATTGCTATTATCAAAAAATACAAAATACCTTGGATGGATTCATGGTGATTTACAATTTCAATATTCAAAGTTAGATGAAATCTTTAACAAATTAATTTCTTTAGACAATCAAAATACACACGTATTTATAAAAGGAATAAGAAAGGGAAGAAGTACTTCAGAAAATCTATTTTCCTACTTTATGGGAAAAATTGCTTCATTGATACTTAAAATTCGTATGACTGAAATTAATGCTCAGCCAACAATTTTTTCGAATATTCTTATGGACAAACTTACTAATCCCCCAAAAGGTTTTGAACTTGATACATATATTTACTTTCAAGCACTAAAAAATAATTATGAAATAGTAAGGGAAGAGGTAATATTTCCTAAGAGACAATTTGGATTCTCTAATTGGAATACTGGGTTTTCATCAAGAATCAGGTTTTCAATCACATTGATAAAGTATTTTATTGAATTAAAAAAAGAGACTAATTTCTAAAATAAACTGTTTTGAAAAAAAATTTATCGACAATAAAATAATCTTCCCTATTTGAGGAACAACTTAGATTTACCCAACATTGGTCACCTTCTTTCGGATAATATCTATCGTATCTTGTAACAAGTTCAGCTTTGGGCATCTGTATGCTTGGTAGATTTGAAAGAGAAAACGAATTATATGAATCTAGCCTTGGGAGACTAATTATGCTAATAAAAAATAATGCAAAGAAAATAAATTGAGGTATTCTTATTTTTTCAATTGAAAAAATTCCTAAACTAGAAATGATTAACATCTGCAAACCTACTAAATACCTTGCATCTGGACCAAAGCGAAGGAAAAATAAAATACTTAGAGAAAAGTAAATAATAAAAATAAAACCAATTTTTTTGTGAAATAAGAATTTGGTAAAAAATAATTTAATTCCAAGAATTATAAAAAATGAAATTAAAAAGTTACTTAAAATAATTTTATTTGTTGGATTACTTAAATACTGCTGAAACCAAACAATCAAAGATCCTTTAAAGTTATACGATTGACTAAATCCGACAGTAACATCCTCAATTCCTTTAATATAATCTTTATCAACCCATTCAAAACTAAAACAAGTAAAGGTTGATGGAAATACAAAACAACCAGTTTGAAGAAGTGATTTTATAGACCATAAAAAGAATAAGATTGATGGGATTATGGAGCTTCTAAAACCCCATCTAATTTTAAGATCTGAGTCTCGAAAGTAAAAATAAAAATAAATTATAACAATGAATATTATTGCGACACCACTTACTTTTAATTGATAAATAAACAATGAAAGAATCAAAAATAAAAAAGTATCAAATTCTGAATATTTTTTTTTATATATTGCAGAAACAATTAATAACGAAATGATTAAGAAAATAATTGCTATTGGCGCATCTTGTTTTCCAATACTTTGAATATTTAAATAACCATTTCTTCCTCCAGAAAATCCAAAATTATCAAGAATAGAATAAATTAATAGAAACAGAAATGAAAATTTGTAATAACTTACTTTATTGACAAAAAGAGCATAAAAAATTACCCCATAAAAGAAAGAAAAATAAACCAAATTCATGAGATGTAATAAGATATAAGAATTATCTATCCATAGAATTGCAGATAGATATTCATGTATTGAACCAACACCAAAAGCGGCATAGATATTTGATAAACCCTTCACTAAATTACTTTCAAGAATCCATTTTTGATTATTTAAATGATAAAGACCGGCATCATAATGAAAATTGATATTAAATGATGAAACCAAAAGTATTATACTTGGCGAATAAGATATAAAAAAATTTTTTAAATTAACAAAAGATATTTTTTTTCGAAAATTGACTAATAAGAGTAAAAAAAATCCGTAAATTAAATTATTTTTTAAAGGAATAAAAAAGTTAATAATAAAGAGTAAGTTTCCTAAAAAAAATAATCCAAATATTGGATATAAGATTTGGATGTTGATTCCAGAAACTTCGTAATTATCTGATATATTTTTGCCCATAAATTGTGAAGACAATAAAACAAATGTTCTACCAAATAGATATAAAAATGTTATTAGTAAAAAATATTTTCCTAGGAGAATCAAGAGGTTTTCCATAATTGTTCTAATTATAACTTGAGTTTATTTTCTTTTTAAAAGACTATTTTGGTTAATTATAAAAGCTAAAAAATAAAAAAATACAGATAAAAATAAATAAGGGTTATTCTCAAAATAGATATCTCCATTGTAGTGATTTAAAAATAAGAAATATAAAACATATCCACACATATAAAAGGACTTCGCCGTACTATTTTCTAATTTATAAAAAAGAATTGCTGATAGAAAAATAATCAGGTGGCCTAAACTGTAAAATGAAAATCTTACTGGTGGATACCATCCAATCAAAGACCAAAATAAAAAAACTAACGTAACAATTTCGAACAATGACCTATATTCTTTTACATATTTAGTAATTGTCTTGTTAAAAATTACATAAGTGATTAAAAACAAAAATGGGATATAAAGATATTTAATTACATTTAGGTTATCTTGAAGATAACATTTAAAATTTTGTGGAATGTTTTGACAATACCAACCGGTCACACCATAGGTATCAAAACCGCGTAGAAAATCAAATACCCAGAAAAATTGATTATAAATTTCAATATTGTGATCTTTACCGAGATTTAATATGTTTTTAAATAATTCATAAGAAATTATTGGAATCAAAAATTTAACAATAAACATAGTTAATTGTTTATATTTATTTTGATCAAACAGTTTTTTAGAAATAATTAAATAAATAGCGTAAACAAATAATACGATAAATGAACGGTGTGATAAATATAAGATTCCAATTAATAAAGGAATAAAAAAATTCGTTAGTTTTTTTGGTTGGCTCGCAAAATATACACCTAATAGAATCAATAAACCTGTTTGAGTGTGGTGTCCTACTTCAAATAATGTCCATTTATAAATTGGACTTAAAGATATAAAGATTAATGAAATAGTAAAGTTTAAGAAATTATTTTTTATATTGAAACATTGATTAAAAAGATATACAACTAAACATAAGATTATATTTTGCAATAAAAAAAATGAAAACTGAAATAAAAAAATATCATTTAAATTTAAATTTCCAACTATTTTGAAAATAAACCATGCAAGAACAAGAAATATTGGTCTGTTCTGATACTGAAAATCTTCCAAAGTATAAAGGTTGTTAAAGTTTTTAAGTACAGCAAAATAAGGCTCTTCATCACAACTTCTTGTGTATGTATATGTTCTTGATTGAGACGTAGTATCGAAACTAAAATTTTCAATACGAGTACAAAGATAATAGTTTGTAAATTCTATAAAAATTTCAAACATTAAAAAATAAAGAATTCCTGAGAATAGTAATGTTATTCCAAAAAATTTAATCAATTTCATTTGTAAAATCTATTTGGTTTAATTTTTTAATGTTAAAAATTGAATAAACTATCGAAACCAAAAAAGAGAATAGCGTAATCAAATTTACTACAGGTAATCTCACTATATTTAAAGTTTGTTTAGGTTCATAACCATCGCTTATGAAGTCTAAGCATTGATTTAAATTTGTTATTTCGTAAGAACTTTGATTTTTAAATAGATTTTTTGAGTCTTGATTAAAATAATTTCTATAAACATATTCACTATTTTTAATCTCAATTTTTTTTATTTCTTGAAAATTAAAAAAACAAAATTGTTCTTCAGCATCTAAACAATCAGAATCAATGTTAAAGAAATAATTGTTGAGACTGCAAAATATATTTATTTCATTATTAAATTCTAGATATTCAATTCTCTGATTGTTTTGCGATTTAGGAAAACCAAGAATAAAAATTATCGAAAATAAAAATAAAAAAGACAAAAAATAGCTGCGAAATTGATATTTTGAAAATAGCTTTGCAAATAATAATGCGAAAGTTACAACAAGAAAAAAAGAAAAGTAATAAGCTTTAGCAACATCACCATTTTCAGGATTAAATTGTGTAAATTGTGACAATCCCATCTGAACTATTATGCCAAAGAATGGTAGGATAAAATATTTTTTATCCTTTTCTTTAATAATTAATCTAATAACAAAAAAGTAAAACAAGAAAGAATAAAATAGTCCTAAATAAGGTCTTAACTTAATATTTAAAAAATTTATTCTATCTTTATAAAAAAGACTAGAATCATCTGTCCAAAAATTTCCAAAATAATCATCAAAAGTGTCTAATAAAAGTGCGCCGACATAAGAATTTCGTTGAGACTGCCTAAACGGTTCCTCCATAATTGAATTTATATCAATTCGATATAAATAATCAAGATTTGCTTTACCAGTAAATTCTTCCGGTGATTGATGTTGAAAAATTAAAAAATTATTTGCTTCATAATTTTCAAAACTAACCAAAATAAAAAGCCCAAAGAAGATAATTAATGAAATAAAAAATATTCTTTTATTTATTTTATAAATATTGTTTAAGAAATAGAAAATTAGAAACAACGCCACCATTAGTGCTGAATTTGCTTTTGCTGTAAAGATTATGACAAGCGGAGGAATTGTAAAAATTAGTAAATAACTTTTATTATTTTTAATATACATTTCAAGAAAAAATAAAACCCAAACTAATGTCGTAAATATTAATATTTCTGGTTTAAATAAAAGTCTTATGCCAAACATTACTGGGAAAAAATTTATTAAAGATAAAATAATCATTACATTTGTTATTTTTATTTTTTTTTGATACAAAAAAAGGCCGAGCCCGATCAGGCCAACAATATATATTGAAAAATTTGTATATTGTATACCAAGACTTAAAATTTCTGGTTCATTTGTTAAATTTAATATCTTTGAATTTATTGAAAGGAAAAATGCATTAAGAAAATAATAAAGAAGGCCCTGTTCAATTCCCGTATTATCTAAAGTTCCAAAAAAATATTCAAAATAAGGTTTATAGAAGTTGATGTCAGGACCTTTTGAAGATAAATAGAATAAATTACTTAATACAAATGAGAAGTATGTGGAAAAAATAAGAATTGTAACTGAAACAATTTTTTTCAAATTAAGATTTCTATTCATACTTTTCTATCGAATCAATCATATGGTCTACAATTTGTTTTTGATCATTTTTAGAAATATGATTGCCAATAGGTATATAAAATCCATTTTTTCCTAAGTCTTCAGATATATTTAAATTTAGATCATTTGGCATATATTCTTTTGGTAATAGAGGTTGTAAATGTAAAGGCCAAAAAAATGGTCTTGTTTCAATTCCCTTTTCAAATAAATCTTCCATAACTTTATCTCTTATATCTGCTTTTTTCAATAGTATTCCAAAAACCCAATAATGATTTTGCATTCCATTCCAACTATCTAATTGTGTTGAAAGTTTACTTTCATGTTTTTTTAATAAATCTTGATAGTATTTTCCCTGATTAATCTTTTGATCTATCGTTTTAGTAAGGTTCTTTAATTGAGAAATTCCTAGTGCAGCTTGTAGTCCTCCTAATCTATAGTTCCAATAAAGATTGTTATGAACAAATCTTTTTTTATTATTAAAGTCTAAATTTCTCATTTGTTGTGTTTTTTTATAAACATCAATATCATTGGTCAGTAAGACACCACCTTCACCTGTTGTTATATGTTTATTTGCATAAAAACTCATCGTTGAAATACTTCCAAATGAACCACATTTTTTACTATTTTCAACTTGACCATGTGATTCAGCAGCGTCTTCAATAAGAAGGATATTATTCTTATTACATAAATTTTCTATCTTTGATGCCTCAGCAGCAAGTCCATAGAGATGTACCATTAATATTGCTTTCGTTTTATTGGTGATTTTTTCTTCCACTAGTTCTTTGGTCATATTCCACGAATTCGCATCGACGTCACAAAATATAGGAGTTGCTTGAGTTCTAAGGATTGCAGATAAACATGAAATTATTGTAAATGATGGGACAATAATTTCGTCTCCTTTTTTCAGATTCGCATTTTGCAAAGCAAGGTCTAAGGCGACGCTTCCGTTTGATACTGTGACAGCATATGCCCTATTAAAGTAATTTGCCAAATCATCTTCAAATTTAGACACTGAGGGACTTGTTCCTGAGATATTATTTTTAAGCAATCCTCTCAATACAGATACTTTGTCTGAAATTGATAACCTAGGTTCAAATACTCTTATCAATCAAAACCTTATCTTGTCTTTTGTCTCGTCATAAGGTCCTTGCTTTACTTCTAAGAATTTTGAGTCTTCCTTCATACGAAGTCCATGTCCACCATTAAATAAAGCTAACAAATTTCCTTTTTTTATTACTCCTGATTCACAAATTGATAAATCTTCGTCATATATGTCAAACTCTATTTCTCCTTCGAGTACGATTATTACTTCATTTGTTGAGCTTAAGATTCTTGATTGGGGTGGGTGATAGTGTCTTAAAATTTCTTCGTTTTTTTCAAGGTTGAAAGAAGCTATCTGAAGATCTTGACTGTTATCGGTAATAAAATTTTTAGTTCCCTCTGCAGAATTAAAATCAAAAACTATTGCTAATAATTCTCCTTTTTTATTTTTAATTTCCATTATTATCTCTGACTTTTAAAGCTACCTTAATATAAGGATATCCTCTTTTTATAAGTTGTACCAGTGATGTAGCTGTTTTTGATTCACCATATTTTCTTGTTTCGCAAACATATCCTTTCTCAATTATTTCAATATTAGACTTTAATAAATCGCTAACAACATATATAAAATATTCTCCATATGAAGACTTATTAAATGATTTTTCTGAGAAGAATTCTTTTTTACCAACTATAAATCCACTTGTTATATCGAGAACTTTTGATTTAAAAATAAATCTTAGAAGCCTGTTAAACATGTTTGAAAAAACCATACCTAAGACGGTATCGTTTGATTTATATACATTAAAAATTGCTTTAAATAGTGATTTTTCTTCTAACTCTAAAATTCCTTTGTAGGCTCCACCATCAGCAAATCGTGAACCAATAACTACTTGGTTAGGATTTTCCTTAATAATTTTTATAAAATCTCCAACACTTTCTGCTGGCATTGAACCATCTGCATCCATCCATAAAACGTGAGATGATTTTGCATTATTAATACCCTCCCATATTGCCATTGGCAGGGATGGCTCATTATCTCTTTTGAAGAATTTAATAGAATTATTTTCTTTATTTATTGAATTTATTAATTCTTTAGTATTGTCTGTTGATCCATCGTCCATGATAATAATCTCAAAACTTTCTATATTATTTAAAGTAATATTTTCAATAAGATCAGGAATTAAACTTCTTAAATTCTCTTCTTCGTTAATTGTTGGGAGAATAATAGATATACTAATTTGAAAATTATTCATATTACATCATGATATCAACATAAATTCTGTTAAGTTTCG
>MDTB01118344.1_pt1 | contig 12942 bp, 15 predicted proteins | sample 811161 | NCBI WGS metagenome assembly MDTB01 (sample SAMN05326650, study PRJNA326480) | marine metagenome | isolation source: seawater | place: Mediterranean Sea | collected 2009 | reverse complement strand
TTTTATTTTGACGCGTGACGGGCCCTTACAGTGGCTATTGTGAACCTAATGCTGCCCTGACGCACCACCGTCTCATTTTATTCTCTATATTTATGCTTGTTACCGCGTTTTTTTCGCATTAACAAGTATAATTATTTTCGCTCGTATTTGTTATAGTGTATTTATGTGGGGATGTGTGCTACCGTCACAAATCGCGGACCCAGAAACGAGCTTTTTGCGCAGCAAAAAGCGATATCGGGCATATTGGAAAAAAATGCCCAACGTGCCAAAAAAGGCTTTTTGTTTTTTTATTGGTTTTTTACTTTTTTTTATTGGTTTTTATTTGTTTTTTACTTTTTATTTGTTTTTTCAATTAATCGAATTTGGTGTGCTTGCCGCACCACACCATCGGTGTCTCGCCCTTTAGCTCATCCTCGTCGTCGCTGTCGCTATCGCTATCGCTATCGCTCATGTCAGCGGCGAGCGTCGTTGCTTTCCAGGCCTTGGTCTTAGCATCCCGAATGGCCTCCGTCAACTCTTCAGGCGTCATTACCGTGTAGCGCTTGATACCCAAGGTCTTAGCCTCTTCCTTCAACGCCGTCTTTGTGACTTTCTTAGGCGCCGGCGTCGCTGACATCGTCGCTAGGATTGCCTTCGCAGCCGCCTGTGCTGGCGTATCTTGGTCTTTCTTAGCCTTCTTCTTAGGAGGGTCCTCGGGCTCGTCCTCCTCATCCTCCTCGTCCTCCTCATCGTCATAGTCCTCGGCCTTGTAGACGCCCGTGTTAATCCAGGGGTTCTCGGGATCCTCCTCGTGTTCCGCGATCATCCCGATAACGGGGCCGTGCTGGTCGAACCTAATCGTCCCGGTTCCTTCGCCGTCCATCCACAAACCATCCCAGTATTCCTTGGGAAGGGTATCCATACAAATCGACTTGGATTTTTTTAGTTTTTTAAGCTTTTTCTTGAAATCCTCCTCCTCCTGTTCCTCCTCTTCCTCCTCGCTCCCGTTCTCAAGGGCCATCTGCGCCTGCTGGAGCCTCTCAGTGAGGTCATCCTTCTTGCCAGTCGCCTTGAGACCCCACTCTTCACAGCGCTCCTTCAGGAAGTCCTTAGACGCCTTGTCCCAGCTGAAACCCTCCAGCTTGTACGTGTTGTACACCATCTCCATCAGGGTGTTCAACTGCTCGTACGTGGCACCGTTTAGGGCAGCCTGCGTGGGAAGGGTGAAGGACGTCATCGTGTTTTGTACGTGTGTGTGTGTGTGTGTGTGCGTTTGTAAGTGTGTATGTGTACACATATATAGGCCGACCGTTTTAGGGTGCATCCCCATGGTCTTTTTATATGGGGCCAGTTGGAAAAATACCAGCAGGATCAACTTTAAAACTTGCCAGCCATATGTCAGTATACATACACACGCTCAAGAAGTAAAGATGACCACGACCAATGTACTTAAAGTTGGAGACAAGGTTAGCTGGCGCGGAAGTTTTGGTTCCGCTGACCCGGTAGAAGTTACTGTAACTAGATTGGAGGTTACCGATGTCCGGCGAAGCAAGTATGGAAAAAATGTAAATGGAGTAACCTGGGATCTCGTTAAGGAGAATCGAGTTAACTTCGGCCTGAGTTCTGGCAACTGGGCCTATGCGGAACAGATTGCGCCTGCTGGCCAGGATCCAGATGACTACCATGGGAACACGTGAAATGAATGATTAGTAATTTTAACGCGCGTAAACATAATACAAAAATACATACTCTAATACCAACAAAATGGAAGTCACCCGCGATCACACCATCACCCCGTCACAAAGAGCTAATCTCCTGTGGGAGCAGATCAAGGCTCTTCTCCTTTTACAAATGACCGAAATAATGGATGCCATCAAGACAAAGGATGGCAAGACACAAACCGCGGGTAAAATGATGGAAGGTTTTGTGGAAACAGCACTACATGCTCTAGGAGCCACATTTGAAAAGGCTGGAACACAACAATCAAAAGATTACCGGAATGTTGGTGGTACCGGTTTGAATATTGAGGTTAAAAAAACCGATAACACAACTGTAATATTCAACGACACCTGCCCAACCAAAGGCCTCAAGTACATTGTAGCTGCCACTTGTCACAAAACCAAAAAATATGAGCCGAACCTATTGTTTCTGGACGGCGAGGAGTTCTTGGACGGTTCTCAGGAATGGCTAGAAGAATACCGCAAGGCAATAGATGCCTTGAAAGACAAATACGCACGGGGAGACAACAAAAAACAACTGCCTGGTATGATGTCAGTTTACCCAAGACCTACCTATCGTGCCGACATCTCGACGTTCCTAACACCTTTAGCAGACCCACAAAATGCTCCTGCGCCGCCCCACAAAGAATAAAACCCACAAAAAATTGAAGTCCACAAAAAAAACCACTTTTAACCCACGTAACCACAACACAATATTAAACACACTATCAATAAAACAAATGGCAGCACAACTTGCTAAACACATCAACGGCACCCCCGCACGCATCAAGTGGGCTAAGTCGGTACCAACCGGTGGCCTTACCATAAGCGAGTTTAACGAAACTTGCGGCGACGTGTTCAAGAAAGGCGCCGATATCGTTCTCGATTCGAGCACCAAGAGACAAACCACCATCGCTTGCGAACCTTGCGATAAAACTGAATGGAAAACTTCTTGTGAGTACATCTACGCTATCGTTCGCAACAATATCATTATGAAAATAGGCGGTACTAGGGACGGAATGGCCAAGAGGTTCGCTTCCTACCTTTGTGGACACCACGTTCAAGAAAGGGGCAAGTCCGGGAAAATGTCCGTTACCAACGCCCACCTATACCATAGCATCGAAACCGACTTGTTGAATAACGATACCTCATCTTGGGAGTTCTACACGTGGAAACTACCCACCGTTACCCTCACTGTCGATGTCCTGGGGGAAGATACCACCATAGTCGCGCAAACCTTTCACGCATACGAATCCAGGTGTATCAAAAAATACAAAGAGACCACTGGTAGCATTCCGCCATTCTGTGATAACTGCGATCCTGGATATGTATGATTAAATAAAAAACACACAAAAAATAAAAAAATAAGAAAACCCCACAAAAAGCCTTTTTAGGCATTTATTATCTGCTTCTCGGCCTCCGTTATTCCAAAAAAATCATATATTTGTTCAAGTTCACCTTCATATTTTGGAAACTTTTGTAATATACGCACATTGTTAAAATTACCCCATCTACATATGTTATTTATAAACTTGTATATTGGATGCTTCAACACTTCGCAAGTACTTTCCGCTTCCTCCGGCGACGGCATTCTAATAAAACCTATCGACTGCGTCATCCCACAATTATCCACAAATATATTATAATAACTTGTCAATCCAATAAACACTTTATAACCATCCTGCCACTTATGCGGCCTACTCGCATATACCGTTTGACTTGGTGTATGTATTAATCTGTGTTGGTATTCACCATTTTCTGTTGATGATATCAACGCTTTTTTTGTATATTTATGAAGGTCGCTTGAAGTTTCCACCTTGTATTTGGGAAGTTCGGCGTTATCTATTGTTTTTGATAAAATGCTATGAACCAAATTCGTATAATACAATGGTATATATGTTCGCGGACCCGATGGTATTTTACTTGTATATTCTTGTTTATTCCAAGTTCCGCTAACTTCAATATGCTTGGTGGGCTTGCTTTTTTGTACTAAATACCAAGTAAATGATGAACCTACACCCGGAAAATATCGCTTCGCCGTATGTATATTTAGATGTATTATTCTTAAAGTTGTCAATGTTGTTATTATTTCATTGCGATCCGCGCAAGACATCCAATTATCCGGTGTTATATACAATAAAAGTCCATTTGGGTTGAGTATTTCCAATGTTTTGTTGATAAAAACACCAATTAAGTTGTGATTTTTCGATGCTCTTTTACCATTATCCATCAATTTGGCATATGGTGGATTAGCAACTACTATATCATACATTCCCTGATCATCGGGTGTAAAATCCAAAAATGATCGCCGAAATATATTCAATTTATAATCTTTTATCCCGAATATTTTGCGAACTTGATTTAATCTGTTGTCATTTATATCATTAAAATACAACATATTCTCCAATATATGTTGAGGGGAATGGTACCGGACCAACTTATTGTATATAACAAAAAAGAAATTTCCACAACCACAACACGGATCCAATATTCGCAATGTTGCGTTTTTCCATACTTTTTCAGGTATTTTACCAACCATTTCTTCAATACAAGTTATTGGTGTTGGTACATCATTCGATGTTTCAACTAAATTGGTATCGCGATTTAATGTTTTATCATAGTGTTCTTTCAATAAATCATATTGTGTTTCTATTGTAAAATCAACCATTCTTAATAATAAATAGCGCCGCTTTTCTAAATATATTCCTATAACACATATTTTATCGCGCTAAAGATACTTTTAGAGCATTAATCTGCTTATCCCAACTTGGTATTTTATGTGACATACCAACCCGAGAACCCGCCTGTTTTAATATATTTCTTTCTTCGAGCAACTTTTCTTTTGATTTAATAAAAGTCCTAGCTTTAACGCTAAATATCGGTTCATAAGCAACTTTACCCTCCCCTCCTTTCTCGGGAAACATACTCGTCATTTCTTCCACTGATATAGGCTCACCTAATAGAGAAGGTGTTCGGTTTTCTGGTGCAGGATCATAAATAGCTACATCCATAACCGGAATAATCACGTCCCTACCCTCAACACGTCCCTTCTTCGCCAACTTTATTAACCATCCATATTCTGTAGCCCTGGGTGCCCGGGGGGCAATAAATTGGCTCGATATTTTATACGCATCTTGTAATGCTGTCATCAAGTTCTCTTTTGCTATTTTATAAGCCATAGGTTTGGAACTCTCGTTCATCAATATCTTGATATCTACATCTTCGGTTTGATATCTGTCCCGGGGATTTATATTCGAACTCGTATGTATTTCTACGGCATACCCACCATCTATTATAGCTACACAATCTTTCAATACAGGGTCATTCAATAAAGCAGACGATACTAACTGTACTAACCTATACTTATCCACATCCATCCGTTTTAATATCATAGCCGCCTCACTCTCCCCCAATTGTTCTGTGGGTGATGTCGAGCGCGACTTTTCCCGGATTTTTTTCTCTCTAAACTTCCGTGCTAAAAATGTTTGTGCTTTAACCACTTCTCTCTCTCTTTCCTCTTGTTCTTGTCTCTCTCTTTCCTTTTTCCTTTTCAGCCGCGCATTCTTCCTTCGACCCGCTGTCGTTTTTGTGGACCCCTCGCCTTCCAGTAAACTACGCGTATGTGGCATACGTTCCATAGTTTCCTCGTATATTAAATCACTCTCCACTTCAGCACGGCGCTGTTCGCTCTTCCACGCCTCTACTAAAGGATGTTTTTCGCTTAATAAACGCGCTATTGTTTTGTCGATTTCAGCTGCATTATCCTTTAGATCCGCTAATAATATATTCCACCACCACGGACTGTCGTCATTTGCCAACTCATCTAAAACCATTGTTACCCAAAACTTAATTTTATGCTCTTTGAGGGCTCTTCTAGGTAACGTCGCAATGTCTTGATGTTTATCGTGATGAGGGTTATTTAAGAAATATAATATAACGTGGTGCCATTTATTGACTGATAAATTTTCTAAAATTATTAATGTATGACTACGCTTTCTATCCGTTTCGTTCCTAGACTTTTTTACTATATCTCCCAATATACCTTTCGCACCCAAAAAATTACTATCAGGGTCACCAATAGTACCTAAATAAGCCTCCAGTTGATTAATTGTCAATTTACCACTAGTTGAATGCTTCCACCCAGAATAACTGTCTTGTACATAAGGTACCCAGTCCATTTTCATTAAGTTTACTATTCCTCGTGTCTCTTTTGTTATTTTTGGTACTATTTCACCTATCTTTTGGATATAAGGGAACATTTTTTGCCGAATATCACCACCCGCACCCAAAGTTTTTATTAAACCCGGACTATAAATACCCCTTTTCAAATTATCAACATCACCGCGAATCCAAGCCATAAATTCACCGTCCGGATTTGTAGTACGCAGTGTCATTATAGACCAATCTCTATCCATATCAGGAACTATATCTACATCATTTTTTGTCAACAAAGTTGTCTTTATCTCACCCTCAGCTTCTAAATCCAAACTTTTTACAACATAATTACCTTTATTATTTACTGATACATGTAACACATTACCCTTTTTATGACCTGTTGGTATCTTAACACCAACTCTCTGTCCACCTATAGTTACATACACTATTTGACCTATTTTAGCCTCATCAGGAACTTCTACCATAAATACCTCACCATCTCCTCGCTCCTCACCCCTCCCACCCCAAATTCCCGCTGGTCGAGCCGGGGGCGGTGGAGGATCATCGGGTTGGGATTGTGAACCGAAATTCATTACGCGCTTAATGTATTTATGTGAGCGACGTTGATATTTAGGCTTCATACGAGCAAATAGCAGTAACTGTCTTATTACATTTCTTTTATTTGATCTCAATACGGCTTTTTTCAATATATGTTCCATTTCTCTTAGCTATAGCATAGAAAATAAAGGCTCCGTGATTTTTACGGGTTTTACCAGAAAAATAAAATGTCCGCTATCAGTAACTAACATCAATAGATAAATATGGGAGGCGGACTTATGCAACTCGTAGCGCACGGGGCCCAGGATGTATATCTTACTGGTGACCCTCAAATCACTTATTTTAAGGTCGTATACCGCCGTCACACTAACTTCTCTATGGAGTCTATCCAGCAGCAATTCCAAAACGATGCCGCACCCGGCACCAAAACCTCTTGCCTCGTATCCCGAAACGGCGATCTCGTAGGCCCTATGTACCTTCAGTTCAAGTTGAACCCTACTTGGATGGATTCTACAACCGCACCCGCAGATCGCAACCTAGGTTTTGTTTCTTACCTCAAATCAGTAGAAATAGAAATTGGTGGTCAAAAGATTGATAAGCACTTTGGTCGCTGGCTCGATATCTGGGATGATCTTACTACTGATGCTAATAAGGACGAAGGATTATCTGCTATGTTGGGAAATAAAGACTCTGCTAAATGGGCCACTGCCGCCGATCCAGCTTACACATTTGTACCCCTTCAGTTTTGGTTCAACCGAAACATTGGACTTGCGCTACCTCTTATCGCTCTTCAATACCACGAGGTTAAGATTAACTTTGATTTTGATACTACAGGTGGAACAGAAATATGGACTGAAGTAGGTCTATGGATTGACTACATTTTCCTCGATACCGATGAACGCAAACGCTTCGCCCAGCTATCACACGAATACCTTATCGACCAGATACAACAGCACAGCGGAAGCGAAGGCGAGGATTTCGGCAGCGGCGACGCTACTCGTTTCGAACTTAACTTTAACCACCCCGTTAAGGAACTTGTATGGGTTTGCGAAAATAGTGCTGCTATTACTGGTAGCGGAAACACAAACACCACACTCGACGTCAACGATGGTGCCGGCAACGTTACGCCCTCTAACATCGCGAACGGCAACCTAGATGCCGCCGACACAAGACAGATTTGTTTGAATAATGTAAAACTACAGATAAATGGTCACGATCGCTTTTACCCACGCCACGGCGATTACTTCCGCCTTCAACAGCCATACCAATTCCACAGCACTGTACCTCCTGCTAAGGATATTTACTGCTACTCTTTCGCACTTCGCCCAGAGGAACACCAACCAAGTGGTACTGCTAACTTCAGCCGTATCGATAGTTGCCATTTAACTCTTACACGTGGTACACGATTAACTACAGGTGATATAGCGACTCCAGCGGAGATCGTAACTCCTGCGGCCGGCCAACTTTGCGACAAACTCTTCCTCTACGCCATCAACTACAATGTACTTCGCATTGCCTCTGGTATGGCGGGCTTAGCGTACTCCAACTAAATCGTTTCATAGTCAAACGGCTTCCACACTCCAACTTCTCGGTCGAAATAACACGTCGTTATAGGTGCTATGGACGGGTTAGATAAAACTGTTGAATTACCAACACTATCCAATGGAACGTATGATAATAACATACTTCTTCTATTAATACCATAGGGCTTCGCCCAAATTGTGCCTATTATCGCTTCATATAAATATAATACGATGTATAAATTGAACATCTTATTATTATTATATATATTAAAATAGTGCCACCCAACGTACTATATATGCCACCCAAAACCAGAAAATTAACCGATGCTCAAAAAAAGAACGTAGCCGCTCGCCAAAATTTTAAATGCGCAAATCGCCCCGGAGACACACCATTCGACTATATTTGCCCTTTTTGGAACCGCGGCGGCGACGGTAGCTTCGATGAAAGCGGATATGATATTGACCATATTAGAGAATGGTGCGAAACCCAAGATGATAGCTTGGAAAATTTACAAGCTCTTTGCTTGTGCTGCCACCGTGTTAAAACTATTAGAACACGAATACGGAAAGCCGCGATAACCAGAAAAATACGAGAAGAATCTAAAATGGATATTGATTAAAATATTGGCTCTTTAATAAATGGCAGCCCCTGGAAATTGTAACTTGAGACTTGCGAACCCACGTCTTAACAGAACTTTAAACATCATTATTATATTTTGTGCCCTTGTGGCAGGCGGACTCAGGTGGAAACAAATAGGTGGCGACCCTAAAAATAAAACTAATAATTCGGCGTCTAATGCGTTTTTATGGTTAGGAGTAGGACTCGGGGTAGCTAAATTCTTAAAAGAAGCATATCTTACTAACCAATGGCTAATACACGACGAACTTATGTACGAAACTAGTGCACAAAGAGCAGCAGAAAGAGGCACTGAGATGGCCCGGGTTGCGCCGACGCCGCTCCGGCGCAGCGCCACAGTTTTTGGAAAAAAACGCAAATCCCGGCGTTCGAATTAATCTAATCCGTGGTTTTTTCTTCTTTCATATTTTGTAAATAGGGTACGAATGATTATTAAAAAATTAGCCGGCTTTTTCACATCGATGCACACACAGCTTCAAGAACCTATTATAAACGGTCTAGGACTTTGCTCTATAAGTAATAGGATCCACTTCTCCACCGGAGCATTGGGCGTTTTCTACCAAGCCGGTATTGCTAAATTCTTAAAAGAACGATACGACACCGATAACTACCATTTCTCAGGCGTTAGCGCAGGAGCATGGTGCGCTACACTTCTAGCTAGCAATATAACTACCACGCAAATGGATGAAACTATAGGAAACTTATCCCTGGCCATAGAAGACTCCAATAAATTCTGGGTAGAAGGACCATTTATAGCAAAAGATATAATATGGTCCCAAAATATAGATATCGACTTCAATCGTCTAGAAATTGGAATAACACAATTCACACCTTGGCCCAATAAAAACTACGTTTATGAATTCAGCAATACAGAAGATGTCCTCGACGCTTGTATAGCATCAAGTCATATACCACTCCTTTCCGGTAGGGTAGGTACTCTTTATAAAGAAACTTTTTCTATGGATGGAGCTATTATGGGTCATGCTCCACCAAAAGAAAATTATATTTTAGATTTTTCACCGGATATTTGGGGACGTAAATATAATAATGAGGTCTTATTTAATTTTGATGCCGATAATATGGTTCAAATGTATATTGACGGTTACAAAGATACAAAACACGCTAGAAAATGTCTAGATCAATTAATAGCTAAACCCCTTAAAAAGAAAGCGCGGAAACATAACCCACCATTATTAGTATCCAGGGGTTGGCCTATATTAGACGAATAATAAAAATATCGATTATTATTAATAACCCCTTATTTTTTTCCAAATGTTCGAATTCTTACTTTCTGGCCTACAAACCATCCTTCTCAACCCCGGATGGAGCCTCTTCCTCGTTCTATTATGGGTCTTAGTGGTTTGGTGGTTCGTATGGATCATCCAGCAAGAGGGAGGGAACGATGCCGGCAAAGGCTTAGGTATGTTCCTTATGGGTGTAGTAACATTAATAATCACTTTTGCCGTAATGAACGTGTTGGAAACTCCAAGTGAATACCAACAAACGCAGATGAAAGCCGTAAAGAAAATGCTCCCACAACAGCGTCCTAATATGTACAACCGCGCAATGTACAACCGCAGAATGACGCGTATCTAAATCTGTAATTCAATATCACCACCTCCCCGGGGCTCAGTGATCTGGGGTTTACAACAATAATACCCCTTCCGCAACTTTCGCAATATCAATATAACAGGTGCTCCGCACCAATCCAATATAAAACTATAAGCTAATAACATACCCATCGCCGTTGTATAATCATCATCGTCCAAGCGGCGAAAACTAAGAGCCGCTACACTCAAGGTTATACCCGGATTTTTTCTTAAAGCTGTAATTATTATAGCATCGCTATTTCGCGCTTCGTATTCGTCGTGTACTATGAAAATCGATGCTAGAATATACAATGCCATAAATATAACGCAACCCGCATAATGTTGCTGCCACCCGGGACCACGGTAAAATGTCGATTTCACGAGAGCCCGGCATTTTACGAAAAATATCGTAAAACCGCTCAACATACACGCCCCGGCACCATATTTCAATGCCCTTTCAACGCGTTTCTTCGATATTTCCCTACATCCACAATACTTTTGTATTGATACCCCAACACCTTTACATACCACAAAAAAACCCAATACCGTACACATTTCCGGATAAGGTACCTCTATCCTCTTAACCGAAGACCCCCGAAACGTCATCTCAATCATCCCGCCAAATATTAAAGGCATAGCCGCAAATGAAGCAACCAACATTATTATAGATGACGTTGTAGCAAGCTCTACATTACCTCCTATAGCAAAAGTAGCTATCGATGCCGCCACCGTGGGAGGCGTTATTGATACTAGATAAAGTGCTAACGTTCTTGGTTCGTTCAAACCAAGTAACCGCGATGTTATTACTGCAGATGCCGGGGCGGCTATGTAATGTAGAAATCCTACTTTTGTTATTCTTAACTTCGATTCTGTTAACGTTTGTTGAAGCAAACGGGTATCAAGCTTTATCCCCATTAACGTTAACACCAAACCTAAACCACCACCTAAAAGCCCAAAAAATACTTCCGGCCACATTCAATATTCTATTATTTATTGTTAACTAGGAATTTTAAATACTTAAAAAATCGCCCCCAAAGGTAAATAACAATATGGAAAAAAATATATTCGAACAAATACGAGATGACGAAGCCCCTTGCGAATTAGTATATAAAGACGAATACGTTACCGCTTTTAATGATATTCAACCCGATGCGCCTACACATATTCTAATCATACCCAATAAGAAAATATCATCTCTTAATGATATCGAAGAAGAAGACCACCAATATTTATCCCGGATCATTCTAACAGCCAAAAAAATAGCCCGAGAGCGGGGAATTGACGAAACTGGATACAGATTGATTACCAATTGCGGTAAAAACGGAGGACAAGAAATTGATTACTTACACTTTCACCTCGTAGGAGGAGTGCCTCTAGGTAAAATGATATCTCTTCCAAAAAGCTCTAAAAAATTATTAAAGTAATGGAATAATAAAAATATAGCCCTATTAATAGTAAATAATGATACTAGCATTGCTATTTGGAATAACACAGATTTTAGGTCTATCAACACCCTTTTCCGCAAATACTCTTTCTAAGTTAGAACCTCATAGGTTCGATTATAACAATAAGAATATCTGCGTATGGTGGGATAACAAACAAGGTAAATGGAACGCCATCAATGATATGTGCCCTCATAGACAAGCCGCATTATCTTCTGGGGTTATATCCAGGGATGGTAATATAAAATGCGGCTATCACGGTTGGGAATATGACGGAACCGGTACAAATAAACTCGTTCCACAACTTGGTTGCCCTATCGATTGTAATATTAGAGACTTCAAGGTTATTGATAAATATGATATTCTATGGTTCGTAGAAGATATAGATACAGACACCCCTCAAATTGATATATTAGACCAAAATAATATTATCAAATACTGCTCTTTTGATTACGTTAATTTAGACTACAGACTTATGATAGAACAAGCACTTGATGTTAGCCATTTAAATCACGTACACCACGGCACTCTACCACTTGATAGATATTCCATTTATTCTAATGAAGGATGGAAAAGTAAAAACTTATTAACGTTAGATTATTATAATCATAACGGTTTCAAAATGTTATTCACAAATACAAATAGTAGTATGACATTTGATGGTAACATTCCTATGAATGTATTACTTTCTGTTGATAGTATGAACCTATTAGTATATATTTATCCCATCAATAATGACAGTTATCGCAGTTTGAGTATTATATACGCGGAAGTTGATAACGATGTACTAAGAAATATACTAAACAGTCTAGTTAAAATGCTAAGACCTTTGATTACCCAATATATAAACTCCATTTTTGGCGAAGATATCATTCAAATAACTTCCCAACAATATAATATTCGAGAAAACGGAAAGAGCTATAATTTAGCGAGCCAAGCTGATAAACCCATCGCTTACTATATTAGATGGTTGAAAGAATTTGGTGAAACATCCTGATTTTTACAAAATAATAATATACGCTTATTAATAAAATGAATAGTACTATTTCCAAAATTATCGATTTTATTCATTATATCATAACTGTATTCAATATGACAATAGCCTTCCACCCCCTGTCTATTCTCAAATACACATACTTAATACCTCTATTTCTATTCACGGTGTGGGCCATATTCAGCGGCTGTCCTTTAACTCACGCTACAGCAGATGATGATGCCCCCAATTTTATATATTCAGCATTAACCCAGCTCGGTATCCCAATAACAAAAGAAAGATGCGATCACATCGTATACTTCTATATAATTTTAACGGTATACATCAGCTTTTGGCGTCTATGCCGG
>MDTB01128785.1_pt1 | contig 12944 bp, 3 predicted proteins | sample 811161 | NCBI WGS metagenome assembly MDTB01 (sample SAMN05326650, study PRJNA326480) | marine metagenome | isolation source: seawater | place: Mediterranean Sea | collected 2009 | reverse complement strand
GCAAACGCTCCTTTACTAAAATCACGAGTGCAGTTATAGTTCAGCGATTTTTAAATTACTGATAACTTATTAGAAATTAGCAAAGGAAGTTATATCTTCTGATTGATCGCTAGAATGAAGCTTTTTCATCTCCTTAAGGGATACTTGTGTTTTTTAAGACTCTATTTATGAAGGCATGAGCTAAGTTGCAGGTTAATTACTTGAGGTCCCCAACTCTGTGAACAGAACGACAATTTTGTTAACCATTTTAGCAGTTGTTTTCTTATCAGCCTGTGGCGGTGGTTCCTCTGAAATCACTCCCAAAGAGGATAGCAGTCGGGTTGTGCTTGGTTTCGGAGAAATAATCGAGACCGTAGAGGATGGCGGCTCCGTTTATGATGACGTCAGCAAAAATGATATTGGCAATAACCTCCGGTATTCGCTTGCGAATGGTTCCTCAATGACTAATGGGTTACTTGAATTCAATTCTGATGGAACTTTTACCTACACGCCAAACTCAGATTTTTATGGTCAGGACAGCGTGGAATATGTGATTACCGACTCCGTGTCTGGTGAGACGGCCGCGGCAAAATTGACTATTGATGTTGTCAACGACTACGAGTTCCTCGAGGAGTATGGATGGAAGTTAGAGTGGGAGGATGACTTCAATGCAAGCCAGCTTGACGGAAACAGGTGGGAGTCGCTCAATGCAGAGCTGTCAGGTGGAAACTTGTTTTTAACGGGGCAGGAGGATCTTACTGCGAAAGCTGTTAGCGTGCGGAGTATTAAATATGGTCGTGTTGAGGCCAGCATTCGTGGTGCCGGTGCCGGTGTCTTGTCTAGTTTTAGGCTGGTACCTCTGACAAATGCTTTTGATGGTGAAAATGTTTTGAACATGCTCAAGTCTGGAGGTGGGGTTGCCTCAGCGAGCGCAGATTACGGCTTGGGACTCGTCAGTGGCGTGCTTATGAACACGGAAATGAATGAGTCGCTTGCCACCGAGTTTCATACCTATGCCGTTGAGTGGGGAGAAACGGAAATTCGTTGGTACATTGATGGAGATCACGTCCATACAGTAAATAATCTACACACATGGGGTTACACGCTCTCCAACGGAGAAGTCATAATCGATAACGAGGGACCATTTAATCAAGAGATGGCAGTTGTATTTGATTTGTCAGCAGTCGCGGAAGATATGCCGATATCCATGATGGTCGATTATATAAAGGTATGGACTTGCGATCCTTCCGTCGAATCGCGGGTCGAAGAGTGTGCATCGGGAGAGAAAACAAAAATCAGTAAGCTGGCGTCAAACCGTATTGAAAGCGTGAAAGAGGTATCTACTGATATTTTTATTGACGGCGTTTTTGATCCATCGACTAATGCGAAGATCTCCGATACTGAGCTCCTCACATGGCACTACGATGACGAGCTTGTCAAGCAGTTTACTGTCACTCCCTCGATCGGTATGGAGGTGGATTTTGAGACTATTGATGATGGACATGGATTGGTTTTAGATATTCGAAATTCTCCGAGCACCGGAACTCTGCAAATTGGAATGGAGTCAGGTGAGCTAGAGTTAATTGGGAAAGATATCTCTTTGAGCTTTGACTTGTATTTGGATAGTGAAAATTTCACTGCTACTGATCTAAGAGTGGGGATGTTGTCTGCTGACGGCCAAGGAAAAGAGCAAACAATAAATTTTGAAGAGTTGGATCGAAATGTTTGGACAAGCCATAGTATTTCGACCTCTGATTTTGTAGCTGACCCGCTGGGAACTGGGGACACCAACAGCGGTGTGGATCTGTCAAAAGTCACTGTGCCAATGACCTTTATTGTTGAAGGGTCGTCGCATCTTCTGCTAGATAATATTCGTATTGACTGCATAAACTCTGAGGGCTGTGTTCAGTTTCCCTTGTTACTTCAGACGAGCACTCCCAAGGCTGATCCTATCCGATATGAGGCAGAGGATTTTATTAGTTCCTCCGGCACGGGACTTCAGGATACATCAGACGAGGGTGGTGGCCAGAATGTTGCTTTTGTCAGCGCGGGAGATTCCACAGTTTACAGCATAGAAGCGCCCGGCATCGGACCTTACAGCATAGATTACCGAGTTGCGAGTGCTGGAGGCAGTGATGGATTTACGGTTTCAATTGATGGCGAATTGATAGATAGTCAAACTATCCCGGACACTGGCGACTGGCAAAATTGGACAACCCTTACATCGCAAGAATTTGAGCTCGTAGTTGGAGTTTACACGCTGAAGATCGATTTTCGTGATGGAGATCAAAACCTAAATTGGTTCGAGCTCCAGCCTCCAATAACACAGATCTGCGTTCAGGCTGAGGATTTTGATGATCAAAGTGGTATATCCCTGGAGGACACGCTGGATACAGAGCCATGTACTGAGGGAGGGTCTGGCGGTGGAGAGAACATCGGCTACATTGACCTTGGTGATTATGTTGAGTACAGCATATCGGTCCCCTCTGATGGGACGTATCTTATTGAGTATCGGTTGGCAAGTGAACAAGACTCAGAGTTTGAGTTGTCAATTGGTGGCGTGATGCTGGATGCGCGAGCGTTTGAGGGGACGGGTGGTTGGCAAGAATGGACCACACGCAGTAAGGTTATTCCGCTGACGGCCGGTGAACAAATTATGCGCCTTGATTTCCTTGGTGGTTCAATTAGTGGTGCGATAAACATTAATTGGATTAGGTTAACAAGGCAATAAACGTTAGGAGAGCGATGTTGATTCACGATCCGGTAAAGATTGTGGAGCTGGAAATTAGTTATGGAAGATATGCTTAGGACAATGTTTTGGATCGTCTTTGGGAGCCTACTCCTTGCGGTTGGTAGTGCTTTTTCTCAAGAGACCGACCAGGGAGCTGTCGAAGTACAGGTAGAGGAGATAGTAGTCACCGGTATAAAAGCAAGCCTGAAACGCTCTATGGATATCAAACGTGATGCTAAGGGTATCGTCGCAGGGATATCACAGATAGAAATGGGAAAATTTCCTGACGCAAATCTTGCGGAGTCCTTGCAGAGGGTAAGCGGAATAGCCATTGAGCGAGCGCGAGGGGAGGGCACCGAAATCACTGTTAGGGGATTTGGGCCAAGATTCAACCTCGTCACCTTCAATGGACGGCAAATGGCGACCTCTGGGGGTAGATCTTTTGACTTCGGTAACATAGCCTCTGAGGGCATTTCCGCCGTGGAGGTGTATAAATCATCGAGGGCTAATGTTCCCACCGGTGGTATTGGAGCGGTGGTCAATGTCAAAACGCGCAAGCCTTTGGAGATGCCAGGCCTAAATGCCGTGATGGTAGCCGAGGGAATTTATGATCCCGGAACCCGTAATGGTGAAAAATTTACGCCCGAGCTTGTGGGCTCCTTCAGTCAGACTTTTGCCCAAGATAAATTTGGTGTAGCACTATCCCTAAGCAGTTCAAAGCGAGATGGGGGTGATCAAAACGCGACCACCCAAGATTTCTGGGGACAGCAATTTGTGTCTGCGGAAGATGTGGCTAACGGGGCCTTAGACGAAAATGGAAATGTGAAGGCTCGATCTGGACATATTGTTGTTGGTGATGAGACAGCCATAAATTTTCCGACAGAGGTTTCGGAGGGGATTTATTCTATGCCCACGAATGTGCAGTATAACCTCGATGATTTTACCCGAGAGCGAGTGAATGCCCAGCTTACTCTCCAGTGGAGGCCTGTTGATAATCTTACTGGTACCATGGACTATACGTATGCCGAAAACAAAAGTGATACACGTCATCAGGATATGTCAGCATGGCTCGGCACTAACTGTCCGACTCGCAAGAGCGAGTGGATTCAAGAGGGGAACATTTGGTCCCCGACAACCTACACCAACATTGGCTGCGCTAATGATAATCTTCAGGGCGTCGGCCTCTTTGGTGTTCGCGACGAATTGGAGGCGCTCGGTTTCCAGATAGAGTGGCAACCCAAAGAAAACCTTACCCTCACGATGGATTATCAGGATTCCACTGACCATTCTCAGCCGAATAGTAAGCATGGCTCAAGTAACTTCGTCGCGGTGTCAGCGCTAAATCGCATTACGACCTCGGCACATTTTGGACCAAGCGGGGTTCCTGTATTAGAAGTTGCACTAGGCGAACGAAATACTCCACACAACCAGATCATTCGCAGAGACCAGTTTGACGTGCGGGACATGCAATTGACGGGGAGTTCTTTTAATAGTGAAGTCAAGCAGATGGAGATTGAGCAGCTCCAGTTCGATGGGGAGTTTCTTTTCGATGAGGGTCACAGTATTAAATTTGGCGCCGGCCGGATCGAGGTAACAAACCGAGGCCAGAGTAAGGGAATCAGCCGAGGTGGAAATGCATGGAGTGGGCTTGGGCAACCAGGTGATATATCAGACATTTTGATTGTGGATACAATTTCTGGTGTTTTTTCTGGGATTGAGGGTGGAGATGACGTTCGTCAACGGATGGAATTCGTTAACTGGGACTTTCAGGAGATGATTGATCTGGGTGAACAGTTCCTTCGTGACGGATTGCATGTGTTGAGCCTCAATGAGCCGGGACCATGTTTGACCGGGTTCTGCCCGTCATATGACTTCGATACTGATGAGGTGAGTACCGAAACATCGAACTCAATATACCTGCAGCTACACTGGGTGGACGAGTTTTTTGATCGGCCGGTTAACATCTATGCTGGCCTACGTTATGAGGATACTGAGGTGCATTCTGAGGCTAAAGTGCCCGCGTACTCGCGAATAGAGTGGAATATTTCAGCAGACAGGTACCAACTTTTTCGTTCGCAGGATACGGACGGCAATCTCGTAAGACAGTTCTCGGAGATTGATGGCGCTTACAGCATGGTGCTTCCAAGCCTCGATTTCGATATTGAACTGACTGAGGACATCATGTTTCGCGCTTCTGCTGGGATATCTGTATCTCGACCAGAGTACAATGATATTAAAGGTGCAATGAACATCTACAGTTTTTCTAACGATGGTGGATTTGGGGGCAGGGGGAATCCTCAGCTCTTGCCGATTGAGGCGACAAACTTCGACTTGTCGTTGGAGTGGTATTACGCCGATGAGAGTTATGTGTCGGCTATGTTTTGGGCCAAGGATGTTGATAATTTTATAGTATCCGCAAAATTCGAAAATCAACCCCTTTTTAAAGACTTATATGATCCCTATGGTGGTAGCCTCTATCAGCAAGCTTATGAGGAATTGACGGGGGGGGATCCCCGATTTGGCATATCGAGCCGAGAGTTAAACGACTACTTCGTTGAGGTCTTAGCCAACGAGCAGAACGTAGTTATACAGGAGGGCACCAGGGGGTTGGAAGCAACGGTTACAGGCATTACCGGAGATCCTTTGGCGTTATTCCAGTTAAATATTCCTATTAATAGTCCTGATCGGAATACCAAGGTAACAGGTTGGGACTTTGAGTTGAAACATGTTTTCGGTGATTCGGGGATCGGTATTTCCGCTAACTACACTATTGTAAAGGGTGATCTAGAATATGATTTGGGTCAGCTTGCAGAACAGTGGGTCGTTGATGGGCAAAGTAATACGGCTGATCTTGTGGCATTTTATGACAAGCAGCCTTGGGAAGTTCGTCTTTCTTGGAACTGGCGGGATCAATATCTGAAATCCGCTGGGGAGAATCCAGTTTTTGTGGAGCGATATCACCAGCTTGATGCCAACGCCACATATCAATTCAATGAAAACATGTCTGTTTATTTTGAGGGAAAAAATCTGATGGAGCAGAATCGACGTGATCATGGAAGGTCTGCATATCAGCTACGTTACTTTGGGCTTGGACATGCTAGATATCATTTCGGTGCTAGGTATAAGTTTTAGTTCTCGATAAGCGCGTTGGGTAAGAACAGGATATTGGTGGAGTGTGATTTTGTATAAAAAATCGAGTTTATGGTGCTCTTGCTGGAGGAACGTTACTGTTGTCTTGCTTGTCCTGCTATCGGCTGGTTGTGGTGTCGAGAGCGGCAACGAGTTTCTGGAGCTTCCCGAAAATATTACTGATAGCGATCTTCTAGCTGCCTCAGCTGATGAGCCGCTTGGTGAGATACCGGATAACAGACTTGCAGACGTAAGTGTGCGGGGTCGCCCCTACATTGATGATTCGCTGGGCTATAATGTGATTCGGTCTGATATCGGCACGGCATTAAGGGGTGTGAGTCTGTCCTTCGATGGCGGAGATCCCTATGGCAGCTTGCCGGCAAACCTCCCCTCTGCGGAGCAGCTAGATCGAATGGTGCACCAATACGGATTCAACACTTTGCATGTCTATCTTGAGGGAGATGCGAGCGAGAATCCTCACCCGGTTGGGTTAAATGAGGAACTTGCTGATCAGCTGGTCGCCCGAACTCGTGAAGCAAAGATGTACCTGATCATTACTGTCGGAAATAATGGCGAAAATGGACAAATTCATAGTATGGACAAAACGCTCGCATTTTGGAACCTCTACGGTTTTAAGTATAAAGACGAGACGCATGTCATCTATGAGGCTCATAATGAACCCGTTGCTGGCATTAATGGGAATTGGACTCAGGAGGATTGGGACAAACAGGCGCAGATGTATCGGACTATCCGGAATGTAGCCCCCGATACTATGGTTCTACTGGGCTCTTTTATGTCCTTTTTTGGCGGTAAGCAAGCCATTGCGGGGGCGGATGGGCTTGCAGCCGAGTTTCCAGGTATCTGGGACAATGCTGGTTTTGCCTTTCACGCGTATTGGGATATAGCTGAGGTGGAAAATACCATACGTGCGCTTGAAACAAGTACTGATTATCCCGCGCTTTTATGCACAGAGTTCTTTCCCGGTGACACCAAGAATGATTTTAATGAGATATTTGAGAGTCACCACATAGGCTGGACCCAATTTGAGTGGTTGGCAGCAAACGACCTTGAGCTCGATCGATTCCAAGGATATTTAGACATTGCTGGCACCGCATGGCGTCCGGACAGCGCCAGTGCCATCTGGCCCGCAAGTGGGTCACCTTATATCCCGCTTGACCAAAAAATTGGTTTTTACAGCCGCGCGGATGAGGCATTTTTGCGTTTAGATGAGTCGTTTAGGGTGATAGCGGATGACAGAAACTATGATGGTATCGGTAGTGATGAGTTTACTGTGATTGATGCTGGCTCGGATGGATCGATTGCCTTGAGGGCGGATAATGGACTTTATCTTACGGTCACTAGTGAGGGAGAGGCGATAGTAGCCTCAGCTCAGAAGATTGGTAATCGGCAAAAATTTCAGTGGCTTGAATTGCCAACCGGCGATATTGCTTTGAGACCATGGGCCGGTTCGGCACACCTTGTGGGCACCCTTCCAGCATCTGGGGGTAGCGAGTACGGGCTTACAGGGCCGGTCGGTGTGGGAGTAGAAAGGAACGGAGCTAACACCTATCGGGTGGCTGAGAGTTATACATCCTCCATAGCGCCACTGCCCCCCCTCCCCGAAATCCCTCCAGGCCCCTTCTTTGGATCACCAATGCCGGTGCCTACAGACGGGGACGCCACACATCCGCTCGATAGTCTTGCCCCTAGCGGCCGCTTGTGGGCGTCCGACTATGATTATGGTGGAGAAGGCATTGCATACCACGATACTGGGAAGATTAACCTTGGTGAGGCTTACAGAGCTGACGAGGCTGTTGATGTTGAGTCTAGTTCAGAGGGATATACTTCTGTAGGATTTTTTGAGGAGGATGAGTGGCTTGAGTATAGTATTGATGTTGTAGAGGCCGGGAATTACACCATCACGATGCGTACCGCATCCATTGGGGGGGGGAACATAGGTTTCGAATCAAATTGCATTAAATTAACAGAAAATTTATCAACACCGGATACAGGGGGATGGGATACTTTCCAGGATTCCGAGGTTGAAGTTACGTTGATCGCTGGCGAACAGAGACTCCGTGTTGTGAGCGGGGGAAACATGAATCTCATGAACCTTGATATTAGAAAAGGTGGGTCGGGTAGCAGTAATTTTGGAGCGGGTTGTCTTTGGACTCCCCCGCCTCCGGATGACGTTTTTGTGGAAGCCGAAAGCTGGACCACGGTGATTGCCGAGCCGGATGGTGCGGTTGCAATTGCTCCCTCAACCGACAGTGACTTGAGCAATTATGTCGGAAATTTTGATGCCGGTGATTTTATTGAGTATGCAGTAACTGTGCCTGGAGCAGGGTGTTACAGGGCAGAATACCGAATTGCAAGCGCGCCCGGTAGTAATGGTTTCGAGTTGAGATTTGATAATAGCGTAGTTGATTCTTTTTCGGTGATGCCGACGGGTGGTTGGTCGAGTTGGGTAACTTTTAATAGCTTTGTTACGCTGGCAGCGGGCTCTCAGACTATGCGGCTAGATGCGGTCGGGGCTTCCTTTAACCTAAACTGGCTTAAATTTAATCAGGCCGACGCGAGCGCTTGTGAGGACGATGGTTCGATTACTGTTGAGGCTGAATCCTTCATTCTATCGGTACAACAGCCTGACGGAGAGATAGGGACGCAGGCGACCTCCGATGATGGGGGCGGACTGAATGTGGGATGGATCGATGCGGGTGACTGGATGGAATATGCCCTAATTGTTCCAGTTGGCGGTAATTACTCGCTGAGCTACCGCGTTGCAAGTCAAGGTGGTAGTAGCCAAGGCTTAAATCTTTCTCTGGATGGTACATTAATTGATGCGGTCGCGATACAAAATACCGGTACATGGCAAAGATGGGAGACCGCAGAGGGCGGTGTAGTCTCTCTAGGTTCAGGCGAGCATGTGTTGCGGGTTGACGCCCCTGCGGGAGGATTCAATCTCAACTGGATAAAACTCACGCCCACGATGGAGTCGCCGGTTGGAAACATTGGGACTGGCAGTGATAACGTCCTCGACGTCGGGGAATCAATTAGTTTTGACAATCCGCTCGTTGACTACGGGTTAGTTGATCTTAATGGTAACAACAGTAGTTTGGGTACCGATCCGGCCGATGGAGAAAATACCGTTGTTGCTGTTATCAATGGTGTGGACCCCGAATCAGGCACGCTTGTCGGGCCGGAAGTTGTGGTATACCCATTGGGTGATAAATTAACCCGAATCTCAATGCGATTATATTCTCCAGCTTCAGGGATCACTGTGAGAGTGAGGTTAGGAGATGCCAATAACAGCTCACACCGTGTGGTTTCTGAGGAATTGACGACAACTGCAAACACGTGGGAAACGTTGGTTTTTGATTTTTCCTCTTCGCCCGAGGGCACGGGAAATCTTGATTCCTCTCATGTCTATAACAGTCTTACAGTATTCTTTAATTATGGTGTCCCTGATGCCAATACGACATTTTACTTCGAGGATATAAAAGTACTGGAAGAATATATTCCGCCTGCGACCATGACGGCCGAAATGTTGGTGGGTGACTGGGTGCTGGCCCCGGAGTATGGTGCATTTGGTGTCGGACCTACACCGGGAAGTACTTCAAACTGGGTAAGCGATGAGGACGCGGTGAGCACTCGAGGTTGCTTGTTTGATGATGTTTATAGATTTAACGTTGATGGGACCTTTGAGAACATATTAGGAGATCAGACTTGGTTAGAGACATGGCAGGGTGTTTCTTCGGAGTCATGTGGGGTGCCAGTATCACCGCATGATGGACTAACGCCAGCAAGTTACAGTTATGACTTTGAAGCGAAGATGATCACACTTGCTGGTGTGGGTGCTTATCTGGGTATTCCCAAGGTTGTGAGTGATGCGGGTGAGCTAAGCGATCCCCAATCGGCTCCTGATTCAGTACGCTACAAGGTTGTCGCAAATACACAAGACAGGATGACGGTTGAGGTTTCATACACCGGCGGTTATTGGACCTTTAAATTCATCAGAGCAGATGCCCTGAATTCACAGTCACCTTCAGCGATTGACGGGCGACGTTCAATGCCTTCGTTGGGTACTGATGGTATGCTAGAAGCTCGGGGAACAGCTATAGGCTTGACTCCGGGTTCCGCAAATGGGATTTCAAATTCCGCAGTGGGTAGCTCATTGTCTTTCCATGGAGATAATATATCGGGTAATGATTCCTGGCGCCTGAACATTGGCGAGTGGTATGGAGGATCTGATGGAAATTACGGGATGACTATTGGAATGATGGTCTTCCGAATGCCTGATTTCGGGCCAATTGATGAACCTTTCTCAAGCGCTGAATATGAGGTTACTCTGGATATAAAGGGCGATGCGGTTGATTTCTCTGCGGATCTGTGGGCGGTCAGGATTTCTGATGTACCAGATTTACAACTCAGCGATTGGTATGTTGGGTCAGCTACTGCGGCACCTGAAGCGGCTGGGACGCTTATATCAGAAGGTTTCCTCACGCCGCAAAGTGAGCTGGGTCTGATAGTCACCTCTGAGGAGGAAAATAGTCAATTAGTCGCATACCTCAACACGCAATACGAGGGCGGTAACGGTGCAGGCAAATACCTTGCCTTCAGGTTAAATCGCGGTGGGGTAGATGAGTTCGTCGAAGGATGGAACGCATATGTTGTCAAATCGTCTCAGGCTGATGAGGGAAGTGATGTGTCGCCTGAAATTCGATATACGTCTGCTATTGAACCGTTGCCCTTAAACACTACTGAGCCCTCATCGGAGACATCCTGTAACTTACCTGATGGTAACCTCATATCGAACGGAGGCTTTGCAAGCGACGTCGGTTGGACTGTCATAAACCATTATGAGGCTGAAAATACCATGGGATCGGTTTCTATCGCGAATGGAATGGCAACTTTTGCTGAGACTGATACTGCCGAGGTAGGTCAGTGGAAACATATGGGTATATATGCAGAGGTAGAGCTTTGCCCCGGCACCTACCGCTTCGATATGAACATGATGTATATAGGCATAACGGATGCTTGGGGAGAGGTATATTTAGGATCCTCCGAGCCCGTTAGTGGTCAAGAATATAATGGTGATGAGCGGGTACTTAAGGCATTCAATTCATGGGAGTGCGCATCATCAACCACATATCGAGGTTATGCCAGCGGTTCGGGATGCGATACTGCGTCGGTTCCAGGTCGGTTTGAAATTGCTGAACAGGGGCTTTATTACGTCTTATTTAGATCGGGTGGGGCGTCTTATGGTTCAAGTGGTATCGTTATAGATGACTGGTCACTGACGAAAGAATGAGTGTTTAAAATTGGTATCAGGTGCTTTTGAAAATTGCGGTTACATTTATAGCGTCGTGTGGCTTGTGGCAGAAATCTGTGTGAGAATAAATAGAGTTGCACAGCAATGTAAATACTCTTTACAACCGCATACGAGCATGTTTACACTAGGCAGTTAATTTAGGACAGTGATCTACGTGTGGGGTCATGAGAGGGGTTTGGTCATATTTCAAAACAATGTCACTGGCCGCTCGAGATTTGTAAGCGCTTAAACGAGTCAGGCAGGTGCGGTCAATGCCATTGAGTAGCTTGATTGGGGTCGGTCGCCGATGTTTTGAAAAAAAAGTTATAAAAAATAATACGTCACATATTTCAATTATAAAGGGGTTTTATATGTTATCGAAGCTGATTCGCTTATCGCTAGTTACATCTGTGTTAGTTATCCAGGCTTGTGGTGATGGAGGTAATGCGCCGGACGCGCCAGTAGTTCCCGCCCCCCCTCCGCCGAATGCTGCGCCAACGCTGACGCTATCGTCGGCGATTGCAGTAGTGGAGAATACAACCGCCGTCGGCACGGCTGCTGCTGAGGACACCGATTCTGGTGACACGTTGACCTTTAGTATATCGGGTGGAACTGATTCAGCGATGTTTTCTATAGATGCCAGTTCTGGTGCTATCACTTTTAATACGTCGCCTGATTATGAAACACCCGGAGATGGCGATGTATCAAACACGTATGAAATGACCGTTCAAGTAACTGACGGAGAGGATTCTGCGGCGGTAGAAGTCGTTGTTACCGTAACTGACGTAAACGATGTAGTGCCTGCAATCACATCAGCAGGTGAATTCAGCGCAGCAGAAAATCAAACTTCGATTGGATCTTTGACCGCAACAGATGCGGATAGTGCTTCATTAACGTTTTCTGTGGATGGTTCAGACCTTTCCATTACGGATGCAGGTGTGCTTTCTTTTGTATCTGCTCCTGACTATGAGACAACAATATCGTATACAGCCACCGTGACGGTGACAGATGGGACAAATTCCTCTACGCAAGATATTACAGTGAACGTCACGGATGTTGATGAGGTTCTGAACTTTATTTCTAACGGCGGATTTGATGATGATACTGGATGGACATCATTAAGTTTATATGCAACTGATGTTGAGGGTCAGGGAATTGTCACCATAGCAAATGGTGTAGTGACTTTCACTGAGACCGTTTCTAGTGACTGGTCAAAACATATGGCGATTTACCAAATGGTCACGTTGGATCCTGGTATATACCAGATTGACTTAGATATGACCTACACGGAGATCAATTCTCTTTGGGGTGAAATTTGGTATGGAACTGCTGAACCGGTGGCAAACGATGATTATAACGGAGACGACGGTGCTACACAGGCTTTGGTCGCTTTTAATGCTTGGGATTGTGGTGATGCAAAAACTTATGACGGGAAGGCTACAGAATCTGGCTGTGACTCTTCAGATCCTGGTGTAATCACAATATCAGAAAGTGGTAATTATTATATTGTCTTCAAGTCAGGTGCTGGAACATACGGAACTACTAATCTGGTATTAGATAATTTTACTTTAGTTAAAACGGGTGAATACGTGGCGCCGGTGGTATTAGCGGTTCCAACTGCGTCTGCGACAGCACCCACGGCGGATGCGAGTAGTGTATTGTCAATATTTGGTGATACTTACACCAGCATTGATGGTGCGAACTTTAATCCAAACTGGGGTCAAGCGACGGTACAATCTACTGAGACACTTGCTGATGGTGGGAACGTGTTGAAGTATGAGAGTCTGAACTATC
>MDTB01102446.1_pt1 | contig 12945 bp, 9 predicted proteins | sample 811161 | NCBI WGS metagenome assembly MDTB01 (sample SAMN05326650, study PRJNA326480) | marine metagenome | isolation source: seawater | place: Mediterranean Sea | collected 2009 | reverse complement strand
TTCAATCGCTTATTGTTTGGTAGCGATGACAGCGCGGTTACTGCCGCAGAAAATGCTGGCTCAAGTGTTGTTGCCAACTATATGCGTACTGCGTGGACCAATTTCGCCCGCTCTGGAGACCCGTCTACGCATAGTGTGAATTGGCCAGCTTACACGCCTGAGTCTCGAAAGGTTTTGCGCATAGATCAGTCACCGCACGCGATGAAAGACGCTTTTGATTCCCAGCGGCAAGTGCTGGGTAAGGTGATGACGGACAGTTGGTACGACTTAGGTTTGTAAGAATTTTTCAGAGGCAAAAAAAAGGCCGGCAGAACCGGCCTTTTCGCTCGTATTAGAGAGCAATTAGAAAGAGAGATTCTTAAGAATTACCCTCAAAACTCGCAATAGATAACACTGATCACCTCCTTAACTTTGTTGCTGCTGGGAACTTGATTATGTTGGAGCGTGGGCGGATTGCAAGAGTTAAGTGATGATTGAATTGGGGGTAGGGTATAACCAGCAGAGCCAAAATGTGCGACATAGTTTGACTATCCGTCTGCATTCGCTAGAATCTCGCTCCCTGTCAGAGAAGCCTGACTAAGCGGGAATAGCTCAGTTGGTAGAGCACCACCTTGCCAAGGTGGAAGTCGCGAGTTCGAGTCTCGTTTCCCGCTCCATATCCTTCCCCTTGCAACAGCCGTTCTCGAGAAACGAGATCGTCGGTGCTGATCTTGTCCGCGAACATGCGTCCAAGGCACCAACATCGACGGAGCGGTGCTCCGCCGTGTTTCCCGCTCCATATCCCTGCTTGGGTCTAATAGACTTCCCATATCGTAGACATCTAAATAGCACGCACCGAGTCTGTTGATGTTGCAAATGGTTGGTTAGTGCAAGGTCGGGGGCCGTGATTGAGAAGCAGAAAAAGAGGGCCGGTCAAACGAAGAGAGGACGAACGTTCCCAGGCAACTTGCGGAAACCGTAGTTTTTTTGCGGTGACCGACAGGTCCTCCTCTCGAGTGAAGGCACGGGCCTGTGGTCTATAGCAAGCGGCGGGCGCCTTTACTAAAGACCGCCCAGGCAGATGTATTTGATGTCTAGATAGTCATCGATGCCGTATTTAGAACCTTCGCGGCCATGCCCGGATTCTTTTACCCCACCAAAGGGCGCCATCTCATTAGAAATGATGCCTTCATTGACCCCAACAATGCCGAACTCCAGTTGCTCGCTGGCTTCAATTATGGTTTTTACGTCTGCGGCGTACACATAGGCTGCAAGACCTGCAGTTGTCTGATTTGCGATCTGAATCGCTTCTTCATAATGGGTAAACCTGATCAGGGTTGCGATCGGCCCAAAAATCTCGGCATCAAAAATTTCCATACTTGGAGTGATGCCGTCGAGCACCAAGGGCGATACAAAGCTTCCGGCTGAAGGCGTGCCTTCGACATGATTCACCGGTCGGGCTCCCTGCTCAATCGCTCGAGCGACTAGTCCTTCGACTTTTTCTACGGCGCCTTTATGAATAAGCGGGCCGATCGTAGTGTCTTGATGCAACCCATTACCCATGACGCTTTCTTTAAGGCGCGATAACAGATTTGTGGTAAAGGCATCGGCTATTTCCTCCGCCACAAGGATTCGATTTGCGCAGACGCAGGTCTGACCGCTGTTGCGGAATTTTGACGCCATCACGCCCTCTAGAGCCGCGTCTAAATCGGCATCGGCGAAAATGATGAAGGGCGCGTTACCGCCTAGCTCCATCGACGTCCTTTTCATGGTTGACGCACAGGCTGCGGTCAGCATTTTTCCAACCGCGGTAGATCCGGTAAATGTGAGTTTCCTAACCAGCGGGTTACTGGTTAGTGCCGCGCCAATTTCCTGTGTCTTGCCGCATAAGATGTTGATTACCCCTGGCGGCACGCCTGCTTCCATTGCGTAGTAGCCAAGGGCTAACGCCGACAGAGGTGTTTCGTTGGCGGGTTTGCATACCACCGTGCACCCTGCCGCTAAAGCAGGTGCAATTTTTCTTGCGAGCATCGCGCAGGGGAAGTTCCAAGGTGTAATGCAGGCGACAACGCCAACCGGTTGCTTAAGGGTGAAGATGCGTTTATCTGCGCCTGGCGCTGGAATGACGTCACCATAAATCCGTTTTGCTTCTTCGCTAAACCACTCAATGTAGCTGGCGCCATAGCGAACCTCACCGAGTGCCTCAGCCAGCGGCTTACCCTGTTCGATGGTCAGCAAACGCGCGAGGTCTTGCTCGTTCTCAATAATCAGATCAAACCAAGCGCGAAGAATTTGCGCTTTTTGTTTGGCAGGCACTTGTGCCCACTGCGCCAGTGCATCTGATGCTGCAGCGATGGCCGAATGGGTTTCGTTAGCGCCGCAGTTGGCGACCTGGGCAATGACCTCGTCGGTTGCTGGGTTATCTACGGCAAATGTCGTCCCATCATCGGCTGATTGCCAACGGCCGGCGATCAGCGCACCGGTCTTAAAAAAGTCATTTTCGGCAACACTTAGCATGTTTGTTCCTGTGTTTTTTGTTGCGTTTCCCGCTGCACCATCTAGAGCATTACTCAGTGCATCTCGCAATGCGCTGGTTTGATTGATAAGAGCCAGATTACTCGCTAATAAACTTCGTTGTAGATCTCCAGCGCATCTTGTTCGCTAACATCTACCGGGTTGTTAACCAGTAAGCGCTGTTGGAGCATTGCGTCACTGGCTAGATTAGGTAGATCTTGGCGACCAACTCCACACTCTCGAAGGGTTTTTGGTAATCCGACGTCATCGATTATGGACTCTAATTCTTCAATAAAACTCGCACACCTTGCTGTGTCTGACGTGGCTGTGCTGCCCGCTTTAACGTGATCAAGCAACTCGGCGTACAGCGAGGGTACCGCCTGGGCGTTGAATCGCAACACGGGCGATAACACCAGCGAGTTACTCAACCCGTGCGGCACGTGAAAATGCCCGCCTAGTGGATACGCTAGGGCGTGTACTGCACCGACAGGTGCGTTGGCAAATGCTTGTCCCGCGAGCATGGACCCAAGCAGCATCGCCTGTCGCGCTTTAAGGTTGGTGCCATCAGTGACCGCTGTGCGAATGTTACGTGACAACATTTCAAGGGCTTGTTTGGCAAGCATGTCAGAATAGATGTTTTTCTTGTTCTTCGACGTATAAGCCTCAATCGCGTGAACCATGGCATCAACGCCTGTCGCGGCGGTGACATGCGCGGGCAGCCCTACCGTTAGCTGGGCATCCAAGATCGCGAAATCTGGCAGCAAGCGCTTCGACACGATACCGGTCTTTTGGGTTTCGCCTGTGGTAACGATGGAGATAGGCGTGACTTCAGAACCGGTACCCGCGGTGGTGGGCACCTGAACGAGTGGCAGCCTGGGGACGCGGATGAGATCGACGCCATAGATCGCATCGAGCAGTTGCCCAGTGTCGCCCTCGTTACAAGCCAAAACAGCAATGAGCTTGGCCACATCCATAGAACTGCCGCCACCGAGCCCGACGACTCCGGTGATTTTTTCGTCTTTGGCAAATCGCGCCGCATGCAAAACCACCGCTTCAGGCGGATCAGCCTGCACATCCGAATAAATGCTGCATGCGACATCGCCTGCGAATAACAATTCTTCGACGCGGCTGACTATCCCCGTGTTGAGTAGCCCAGGATCGGTGACGACCAGAACTTTGTCCACATCAAGACTCTTGAGCAGTGCTGGCAGTTCGCTGATGGCATCGACGCCACAAACTAACGAACTGCACGTGGAAAATTCAAAGGTATTCATATTGCCTCTCGGTAGACGTGTTGTTGTATTACCCGCCACTATCGAGCGCGGCTTTGGGCTCGCTGGTTTGGTCAGCCACCGATAGCTCAGCGATTAGGTTGTCGATCTTTAACCCGATTTGGGTGCAGTTTCGGATACGTCGAATCTGACGCCAGCCGTTTGCTTCGCCGTCTGCTACCAGGTCGAGAGCGGCATCGGGGGCAATGATTTCCAGCATCGCATTTGGATTCACGAACTTTTGCGTCGGCAGAATGTTGACGTCAGCCGTGTAGTCTTGGGTAAAAATAGTCGAATACATTCTCATCATCAGATTCACTGGATAAACATTCTGCACCATCTGCTGGGCTGCCGGATAAAACGCTTTCACCCATTCTTTTGATGCTGATTGCCAAAAGTCTGCCCAATCGCTCATGGGACCCTTGGAGTTTGGATCGCGTACGCTCCAAAGAATCATTGGGTTGGTTTGACTGGCAATGAAAAAGTTGCAGCCAAAAATCCGTCGCAGCCGCGACGCAGGAAGGTCGTCGGTCACAGAGCCATCAATCCAGCTGCGCGAACTCACATAGGGCACTCTGGCGCCATCGATACCGCGGGCCATGAGTTTCACTGGCTCCATGAAGCCCGGCACTGCACATGAAGCCTGGATGGATTCTCTAAGCAGAACATTAGGCGTGGTTACAGAATTCAGAGTTCTTGACTGCTGATGTAACTCTGCTGGCGCGACAGAGATGCACAGATGTCGGCCAGTTTTTTCGAATGCTTCAGCAAATGTCACATCGGGGATCCATGCATCAATGATCTTTGCCACATCGTTGCCGGTCAGCAAGTTGGTATCTTCTTCGTATGCTGCATGAACAAGGTTGAACATTTCCGAGAGTTTTTCGGATTGCAGTAGCGAACTTAGCTCGTCATCGCTGTGCGTGCAGATAATGGAGGCAATGATCGCACCGCCGCTGGAACCAGATATTACCTTTGGCAATAGACCTTGAGAGGCTAACGCTTTGCAGACTCCAAGATGAAAAGGGGCCATCGACCCAGCACCGCTCAACATCAGCGCGCAGCGTCCGTATGCTTGGGAAGAGCGTTGAAAGAAGCTCAATTTGGCGGCGTCGGACAGCACTGAGGCGGGTAGATTTGCAATTTGCGAAAGGCCGAGAGACACCTCGTCAACGTAGGATTTGATCAGGTCATAGGCTTCGTGATTATGGTTCGACGCGTAAATCTCTGGCGCGCCCATCCCCGCCATGTTGCCGTGGATCCCCTCGCTGAAATAGTACAGCAATTCGTTGGCATCACCCTTGACGCGGATGGACTTCAGCTCTTCGAATCTCGACCTAATGATGTCGTGATCAAAAGCGCGAACGCCCTGGCGGCCAGTCCACGAAAAATAGTTGGGCGTTTGTGCGTTATCGAATTTCATTGAGGCCTTCAAAGTCGCGTTGTCGTGACCGCGCTTAGCTGGATCATGCAGAGCTAAACGTCAGGCGCGCCACGCTTTCGGACGCCTGAGCACCGTAAGACGAATGGGATGCAAAAGTTGGGCCTGGTTGTCTTGCAGACATTGGCATGGATAGTGCTTATCAATCTGGTAAGGAATGGACAGTAAACAACAGCGAAGCAGATCTAGTGCCAACGGTGGTTTTAGTGAAGCTAAACCAGGTCTTGCAGAGCGAGATGGCGAAAATCGGCTTATTGCTCGAAGGGTTACTCGCTAAAGGCTGCACCAATTCAGGGCGGCGGAGCCAAAAATTGGGGCGTCCACGGCATACAAGTCAACAAGGGCAGATATTTGCAGTCCAAAAGAAGCCAATAAATGAAAGGCATCGTCAGTGGTAGTGGATAAAGACAATTTTCTCGCTCAGTGGGCGGACTTCATGAGCAGCATGAGCGACCCCTTTGCCTTCAGCAGGTCCGAAACCAGCGAGTCTAAGCAAAACATAGGGGACTTTTGGGGAACAGCAGAAGAGTCTTACCAAACCTTGCTGTCGCACTACGACAGGCTCATGTCCTTCACTACCCACGATCATAGCCTGCCCAAGCTGGATACCTTTATGGGCTATGATCTCAAACTCAGAGATATGGGGGATGCCTATACTGATCTGATTGAGGCCATCACCCAGCTCAATTTGCTGAGCATTCAAGCCGCAACTTCGGCTTTTGCTAAGGCCGATTTGACGCCGTTTGATTTTGACTCAGCGCGGGGCACTGCAATGTCTGATTGGCAGGGGGCTATCGATGCGAGCATCGTTGAGATGCAAAGATCCGATGCTTACTTGGCCGCAAAGTCTGAGTACGTTTCGTGCTTAACCCGATTCCAAAAGCACTATCGGTCCCTGGTTGAAAGTGGCCAGGAATACAATCACACCCCCACGCTCACAGAATTCGAGGATCTGTCAAAGACGGTCCACGAACTCAAACGAGAGGTTTGGGCACTGAAGAAGCGACTGTCATGAGCCAAGCAATTTGGGAAGTCAAAGAGGTAAGTGATTACCAAGCGAAGATACAAAGCGGCATCGACAATCTGATTAATATCGCAGGCTCAGACGTGGCCATCGGCGAATCGCCGAAAGATGCTGTCTTTAGCATAGAGAAAGTCACTTTATACAAATACCGACCAATTGAAGCGGACGCACCCGCCACGAAGGAGCTGAAAAAAACACCGATACTTATCGCTTACAGCTTGTTTGGTCGCTACAACATGCTGGATTTACAAAAGGATCGCTCGGTTGTGCGCAATCTGCTGGCAGACGGCCACACCATCTATATCGTCGATTGGGGCAACCCGAACAAGTCCGACCGCTGGCTTAGCTATGATGATTACGTTGGCAGGTACCTTGCCGATTGTGTCGATTTTATCTGCGACGCTCACCGCATAGACGACCTGACTCTGTTCGGTATCTGCGAGGGCGGTACATTCGCCGCGTGTTACGCCAGTCTTTATCCGCAGAAACTGGGGGCTTTGATACTTGCCGTCACTCCTATTGATTTTCATGCCGACCTAGCACTGCCTGATCCAGCAAAGAGGGGCTATTTAAGCGGCGTAATGCGCGAACTCAGTCCAGATCAAATCACAGCAATGATCGACTCCTATGGATGCTTGCCAGGGCATTTAAGCGGTGCTGTTTTTCGCGAGATGACGCTGTTCGATAGCTTCAAAAAATATGGCCCAGATTTAGTGGACGCTGTCTCTGGCGACAAAGAATCTACGCTGAATTTTCTGCGCATGGAAAAATGGCTGCTAGATCGACCGCACCATCCGGCCGAGGCCGCCAAGCAATGGCTAATCGACTTGTATCACGACAACAGGTTAATTGATGGCTCCTTCTTGGTTAACGGACAATCCGTGAAGCTGAAAAATTTGACCATGCCAGTGCTCAATATCTATGCCAAGCACGACCACATTATTCCGCCTGCTGAGAGCAAGGCGCTGAAGGACCATGTTGCTGAGGGTTGTCGTTATGCAGAGTTAGAGTTGCGCGCAGGACATATTGGGGCTTTCGTCAGCCGCAGCGCCAACGCGGCGATAAGCGAAGCAATTTCTAGTTGGGTGCCTCAGGCGAACCTAAGTGATACCCATCAGGGTAAGTGAAAGGCAGTTTTTTTAGCTTGTTAGTAGGCTTGTAGATGGGCTTTTTAACGGGCGCTATTAGATTTGGCGCCCTGACTTCTAAATAAGGAAGCGCTAGGTAAGGAAGCGCGAGAGCACAGGGTCTTAGCCTTTCGACCACAGATCCGCATAGGCTTTGAAGACGTTAAACGGTGACGCTTTTGCGGCTCGCGCAAAATTCTTCAGGAACAAGTTTGAGTCCTTGGTCATAAGTTCGAGACCTTGCTCAATAAATTGGGAAGCTGGTTGCGAATAAGGATTGCAGGTAAAGCGTATGAGTTGTTCCAGCGCAAGATTGGTCAGCAGCGGCGACGCCTGTTTCAGTTCCTCTTTCGCGAGGATCTGTAACAGCGTTGTTTGGGTTATATCCTCACCCGACTCTGCTGCTTCTACTTGGATACTGGCCCCCTCAGTAATCAGTTGCAGCAGATAGTCTAAGGTGACGTACTTGCTGGAGCTGAGATCGTAGATCCGGCGGTTTGGATATTTTCGAAAGCGTCGCATTAACAAGTTCCTCGGCATCTGCTGCCCCCAACGCTGGAGACATGGTGATCTACAGCGAGTATAAAAAAGCTATTCGCTATCGAATAAAGGTTGACGGCAGGGAAACTAAGTGACATTTTTGTGCGGTGCAACATAATTCTAACGGTCGAGCATTAATCACATGAACATAGAAGGAACGATGAAGTTTACACAAGATATGGCACAGGGCGCGGCAGAGCTTTCCAAGAGTCTGTTTGAGCGCAGTACAGCTTACTACTCCCAATGCATGACGCTTTCGCAGTCAGCGCAAGAAAAATTGGCAACCGCCAAAACTCCTGCAGCACTTATGGAACTGCAGAAGGAATACAGTAAGGAGCTTTGGGAAGCGACCAAGGAAAATTACCAGGTAACTGGTGAGATCATGAAGGAGTCCTACAGCAAGTCTAGCGCGATCATGAAAGAGGCTTTCGACAGCGCAAAAGATATGATGAACATGGAGTCCGCGGGTACGCCAACAAAGGCAAGCCCAAGTAAAGCAAGCCCAAGCAAAAAGACTGCGTAGCGCGATTTAAGCATCGAGTTTGGCTAGGTGTTTGCTTGCGAAGTGACGCGCAAAGCCGTTTGCGCGTCCACCCACAAGCCTCGCGCAGACAATCCCATACGCTAAGCAGGGCATACTAAACCGCCGGTAGGGGATGCCCGTGCCGCACCAAATTACTTAACCACCAATTACTTCCCAAACCTCTTTTTCGCCCTCTGCGTTTTTCAGTTGCCCACTACTTTGCGCAATTGTTGGATGCCAACGAGCTTGACCTACCCCTCTTGGCGCATTTTACTCTAACAGTATCGGTTAGAACGTTCGGCTCACCGTATCGCGCTATGCGCTTAAGCCCGACGTTATAAGGGAGTGTAATCGGTGCTGCTGCGCAATAGCTGCGTTTTGGTGGCCGATCAGGTGTTACCGCCTGGTGAAAAGAGGAGGTTGATATGAGTTCTATTCCAGTTGAGTTTCGGCCAGATGTAATCGCTGAACGTGCGAGTGCCGATCAACAGATGTATTGGGCAGAGAACGGCTCGAAAGAGCCGATGGCTTCAGTGCTAAAAAATAATCCAGAAATTTACTTCGTGCCGCCAAAACGGCGGAGCGAGTGGGGTGACTGGGAATTCAAGCCAGGTGCTTATTACGACACCACCATTGGTGCCAAGCATGCTTATTGGCAAGACAAAGATTTGCCCCTGCCTACAAAAGACATTCAGCAGCTGCGCAGGGATATGCTGCGTTGGGGGTACTGCAAAATTGCTGACGCGCTGTCTCCAGAGCAAGTGCAAACCATGCGCCAGCGAGTGCTCGAGCAAGCTGAGGGAGAAACTCTAGCGGGCATAGCCCAGCGCACGCCCAGCGGACAAAACATCAACTGCTGCGTTAACAAAGGTCGTTGTTTTGAACTCTTTATTGAGCAGCATCCCGATATTGCTCAGGGCGGGCCGCTGGTCGAGCAGTTGGTAACCGAAGCTTTGGGTCCGGGCTGGATCTGCACGTCGTTAATTGCAGCCATATCTCTTAAAGGTGGTGTGCCGCAAGCGTTGCATCAAGATCAGGGCAACGCGCTGGACTCGCTTAGTCCAATGACAGTCAATATTCTTACGCCTATTACTGATGTTGATGAGCACACCGGAGGCACGCTATTGATCCCTGGCAGCCACAACGTGCTTGCCCAGGCGATGCGTGAAGGGCGGCCAGTGGGCAAATTGCCTCCGGCGATCAACTTAGACGCGAAAGCGGGAACCATGGTCATTACCGACGGTCGCTTGCTGCACGGCACCGGCATTAATCACACCGATCAGCCACGCATTGTCATGCTCAACGGCATGCAGAAGCCATGGATGCGGCAGCAAGAAAACTGGATGTTGTCCGTGCGGCCCGAAGTGTTGCAGCGGGCTAGCGATAAGCTACTGCATCGGATGGGCTATCAGGCGACTACGGGTACGCAAACAAACGAAGGTCATGGTTTTGGGGCCAAAGGGCTGCCAGGCGAGGCAGCTGGAGGAACAGTGGACTTTCGCATCGCGGCCGATCAAGGCAACTATCAGCGCGTAGGAGAACTGAGCCCTGCCTCTGATGCAGCGAAGTTAAACGCTGGGTATACCCTGCGAGACGTGGTTGGCAAAGCACGGCGCGGCGGCGTGAGCGCACCGGTAGGTATTGGCGGCGCAGGACTGGCTGCAGGAGAAGGCTAGCGCGTCAGCGCACTGGGGCCCCTAGCCGTTAGGGTTCACGGGCCAAGGGGCTCAGGCATCGCTGCAGCTATGCCAAGGCAGTGTTCTGGCGAGGCTTAGGCAACAACCTTAGCTGCAGTTAACTGTGCAATGCGTTCTTCGCTGAAAGCGAAAGACTGCAATACCTCAGTGGTATGTTGGCCGTGATCTGGGCTAGGGCGAGAGGGGCTAAGCCGCTCGCCGCCAAACCGCGCCGGAGCCTTGATTACACGCATTTTGCCCATTATGGGGTGGTCTATAATCTCCGTGGAGTCGTTGGCAGCCAGTTGCTCCTGGGCGAGCACCTCGTCACGGTCTAGGCATCTGGCGCAAGGCACATCAACCGCCTGTAGTCTTTCGAGCAATTCATCGGTGGTGTATTCCAGACACTTTTCCGCAATTGCAGCATTGAATACTTCGAGGTTAGCCACCATTTTCTCGAAAGAATTAAAACGCTCATCGGCCAGCAGGTGCTCCATGCCGATAGCGATTAGCGAGCGCATCTGCATTTCCTCGGTGCCCGCGGAGGTCGTGATGGCGCCATCCTTAGTCAGTGTAAGGCCATAGATCAAGTCGATCAGCAGTTGTCCGCGTTCGTGATCCTCGTCGAGCAAGGTGTGATTCTGAAAGCCGTCGGGGAAGATAAAGAATAGGCCCGAGTCGAGCATGGATAGGTCGATATGTTGACCGCAGCCCGTGCGTTCGCGCACGTAAAGGGCGCAGGTGACGGCCTGACAGGCAGTGTATGCGGTGATCTTGTCGCAGATCAGGGTGCGGAAAAAAGTAGGTTGCCCAGCCGTGCCCTGAGTCGCTGTTAGGCCTGCGTGGGCTTGGATAATCGGGTCATAGGCAGGTGAATTGCCGAGCGGGCCTTCTTTGCCAAAGCCTGAAATGGCCGCGTAGATCAAACGAGGATTCAGTGCGCGCAGGGCTTCGCTGCCCAGGTTTAGCTTATCCATTACGCCCGGGCGAAAGTTGTGAATAAAGATATCTACCGCTCCAACTAACTCGCGAATGAGCGCCTGGCCGGATTCTTCTTTCAGGTCGACCCTGATAGCTTGCTTGCCGCGATTACAATTTGCGAACAGCGAGGAAATGCCGCCTTTGCTGGCGCCAATGTAGCGCATGGGATCGCCAACATTGATCGGTTCAACCTTGATTACTCGGGCACCTTGTTCTGCCAGCATCATGGCTGCGAAGGATGCTGTGATCATGGTTGAAAATTCTAAGACTGTAATTCCGTCTAATGGTTTCATCGTATCCTCTCCTCAAAGTACGCGTGTCGTAACCTGCTAGTTAGCTAGCTGCTGCAGCGCAAAGTTATACCCCAATTAGCCTTTGCTCGGTAACCCGGCTGTGCTCACAGATTGTCAGCTTAGCGGATTTGGTAGGCGTCGGCATATTAGGCTGATCATTCGGCCGTGGGTTGGTAGCTGGTGGCAGGGTTGATTAAATTGCGCTGAAGTCTGGGTGGGATAGATTGTTGGCAAAAAAAACCACCCGAAGGTGGTTTTTTTCAACTGGCATTACCTAACATTGGTATTGCCTAACATTGGTATTACCTAACATTGGTATTGCCTAACGTTAGTAGGCGCCCAGTTTGTAGGTAAGTTCAAGTCCGTACATTTGCGGCAGGGTAGTGCCAGCATTGACGCGGAAATGTTCTTCTTCACCGTTGCGCAGAACTTGCAATACCGCTACATCGTCTAACACATTGTTAACGAACGCGGCGACAATGAAGTCTTGCTCGGCGCTGGTCCAAGTGGCGCGCAGATCCAAGCGACCATATGATTCAGCCTTATCGCTCTGGTTTTCAAATGGCGAGTAGAAGACTTCATCAGTCCATGAGTAGACACCCGACAAATCGAGACGAGAGCCACCGTCCAGTGGAATTGAGTAAGTACCGAAACCGGTATATTTCAACTCTGGAACTTGCAGCAGCTGATTGCCGTTGATGTTCTTCTCATTAGTTTCTTGATCTGGGTACAACGAGGTTGGTCGTGAGGAGTCAGCTGGATCCAAGATCGTTAGATCCTTGGTGTACTCGCTCGGGGTATAGCTAAAGTTGCCGCCCAATGTGAGCTCATCCGTAGCCAGCCACAGAACCTCGGCCTCAACGCCCATAATTTCGGCGCCTGGAGCGGCCAGCACCGATGTAGAAGTTCCACCTAACGAGGTCACCTCAGTAGCTACCGTATGAATTTCTTCATAGTCATACAGGTAGAACGATCCGTTGATTTGCAGTGTGTTGTCGAGGAATTGGGTTTTATAACCAATCTCGTAGGCGGTGAGTTCTTCAGGGTCGTAGTCCGCAGTATTACTGAAGAATACTAAGTTGTAGCCGCCTGAGCGGTATCCAGACGTGGCTGAGAAGTACATCATAAAGTCGTCTGAGATATCCCAGTCGAGATTGATGCGGCCGGTAATCTTGGTGTCTTTACGCGAGAACGGTCGATACACGCTCACGGCAACAGGAATACCGCCGTTGACAGCCAGATTGGTGCCGATGGGCTGACCATACTGATCCACTGCAACGTCGCCATTCTCATCCAGCTCGAACCCGCCGTTGGCGGCATTTAGTGCATACAGGGCTGCACTGGTTTGCTCGGAGATGGGTCCGGCAAAATCGTCGGTAATGAAGCGGGCGAGCACTTGATTTGTGCTGAATATCTCGGTGTAACGGAACAGGTTTTCTTCGGCTACTACTTCATCCCGTGCATAACGAACCCCCATGGTTAGCGTGAAGTCCTCAGCGAAGTCCCAAACCGCCTGGGTGTAGGCAGCGAAGGCATCACGTTGCGTTTGGGTGGCATAGAGCAGGTCTGAACCCCG
>MDTB01178497.1_pt1 | contig 12946 bp, 7 predicted proteins | sample 811161 | NCBI WGS metagenome assembly MDTB01 (sample SAMN05326650, study PRJNA326480) | marine metagenome | isolation source: seawater | place: Mediterranean Sea | collected 2009 | reverse complement strand
GTTAGATGAAGTTCCTGACCATATTGTAATTGTTCCTATAGGATCAGCACTAGAACTACCACCTAATGATGATAGATCAACTGTAAGATCTGCTAATGATCCTGTTCTACCCAATGTTAAATTTGTACCACTAAGAGAAGCAGTATCAACATAATCATTTGTATCAGTTCCACCAGTCTGATTGACCCAACTTGTATTTCCCGATCCATCTGTACGTAAAACTTGATCTACACTACCGTGAGTTCCAGGTAACGTGAAGTTAATGTTACCACCAAAGTTACTATGTAAAGGTGCTTTTATACTTACCTTGTGTGCATTGTTAACCTCACAATAGAGGTCTATAGATGCCACGTTTCCTGTACCTGTTCTTACTGATACAACACCATCAGAAAGAGTAACACCACCTGTCGTACCATTACCACCAATGGTAGCAGAGTTATTTGATGTTGATCCTCTAGAAATAACATTAGCAAGAGTACTGGTCTCTGTATAAGATGTTAAATAATTACTAAGATCTTGTGGGGTGAATTTAAACTCTCCATTTGCACTGTTGTATGTTATGTTTCCATTACCACTAGCAGCATTTGGTGTACCAACAGAGATAGCAGTTAAAGATACGTAACCACCAGCAGCATGGTCACCCCATGCATATGCTGCATCCCAATTAACTATCTTAGTATTGGTAATATTATATGCAGCAGAAGCAACAAAGACTGGATCAGTCTCTGCAGATGTTGAAGTTAGATATCCCTGTGTACTGTGATCACCCCATCCATGTGCTGTATTCCAATCAGTTGAAGTACCACCAGTAGCAGTAACAACACCACTAACTGTAATTCCTGTCGCCGTAGTAGCTAATTTCTCTATTGCAGAATGATATAACTTAACATCACCATCAGGAACAAACTTAGCAAGAAGGTCACTAGTTCCATCCTTTAATATCTTAACATCATGTGCACTCTCAATTGATAACGGGTTACCAGCATTAGAATGTTTTATCTGACTCTTACTACCTGTATGAACAATAGTTAGATCAGATCCTGCACCAAAAACTATCGACTTAGTATCTGATAAGAGAAGACCACCAGTTGTTAGTATCTGATCTGTAGTATTTCCTCTATCAGATACGCTATCAAGTGTCTCTGAAGCAGAAACAGATCCGAAACTAAGACCACCCGAGCCATCCGTAAGTAAAGCTTGTCCAGCCAGACCGTCAGTTGAGGGGTAGGTTAAACCAGAAGCAACTAAAACATTTGATATAGTAGTTGTAGGACCACTTACATGAACTCTCTCTACATTATTATAATAAAGCTTTACATACCCAGACGCACCACCAACTGCCTCAATTAGTGTCTCAGTGCTTGCTGCATTCTTTAAAGAAATAGTATCACTATCAATTTCTAAAGCACCTAGAGCAACTATCCTATTACCATCAGCAGTAGTGTGAGAGATTGCTAGGTCATCATTAGCACCAAATATTGCTACTGAACCATCACCCCATTTCAATGTGTTATCAACCTTAGTCCATTGTAAATTACTAGTCTGACCAGTGAATGTTGATGTACCACCACTTACAAATCCAGCATCAAGACTAAGTTGTACGTTAGTAGCAGCACCTCTGTTTGTAACTACTGCTAAGTCATCTGTACCTGTACTTGATACTCCAATAGATTCCCAAGCAACACCATCCCATGCCCAAGTTCTCCCACCTGTAGTGTAGGTAAAACTACCATCAGTTAGTTGCCCTGCAGTTGAGGGAAAATTTATGGCCATGCTTAGATTACTCCTTCCAGTTTATTTATCCTAAAGGGCTGCTACTCTTGTTTTGAAGTCAGCGAAATCAGTAGAGGCCGCAACGACACTCTTCAAATCACTTAGTTTAATATAGTCTGTTTGAGACAGTGGTGGTGTTGCAGAAACCCACTGTGAAGAATCAGGATCTTGATAATAGATCTTGAGTGTACCATCAGTTGAATCCCACCATAGATCACCATCGATTGCTGTTGCTGGAGCAGTATCATCAGTAGATACATTAGCACCACCGCCACCACCGCTACCACCAGATCCACTAGAGACCTTCATTATGTAGCAGAGAGCATAATATTTTGGTCTGATGTCTACGTTTCCACCACCACCAGTAGTTAGAACAGTAGCACCAGTGGTCTGAGTATCACAACCAAGACTCAAGCTTGCATTTGCAGTTGAGACACCAGTTGTATTATTATCTACACCTAAACCAGCGTTAGCACTACCAACGGATCCTGATACAGAAACAGATGGACTAGCACTACCTGTACCACCACTATGTGAGTGACCACCAGCATTACCTGTACTACCACCAACATTTCCATAGAAGCTGTGACTGTGACCGCCACCACTACTAATACTTATACCAGTACCAGAACTCCATGTTGAACTAGTAGAAGCTCCAGAAACAACAGTAGTATCAGCTCCGTGACTATCAGTATCAACACCTGTACCTCCAGAAGGTATAGCAGCTGTATGTTGGTGTCCAGGATCACTTACACTGTGACCATGACTTCCACCACTACCTGTGTTACCACTAACACTACCACTCATAGAGTGAGAGTGCGAACCCTGACTAGATCCAGTACTAAAGGTGTGACTATGTGAACTAGACGATCCACTACCACTCCAACTATGAGAGTGACCACTATCACTTATGTCGTGAGTATGTCCAGAGTCTGTAATACCATGAGCATGAGATCCAGTTGCAGTATGTGTGTGACCAGAATCATTCAGTCCATGAGCATGAGAAGGTAACTGAGAAGTAGTCAGAGTTATTAAATCATTACCACCACTATCACCAACAGAATATGTTTCCCCTACGTTACCAGTTCCTATAGAAGCACCAACAACAAATCTATCTCTTAGATCAGGAGTCTGCTGCCCATTCTGTTCAGTACCATCACACAAAGCCCATCCAGTTGGTATGTTACTGATCGATCCAGACCAGATTATAATCATACCTTGCTCAACACCGCTAGGTGGTATCACCTGATCTGCTGCTTCCCACTTAGATGTAGCACTATTGTATTGTAATATCTGACCAGCACCAGGTGATGCTGTTGCAACATCTGATAGATCATTGAGAGAACTACTACCTAAACCATTTAAGTATCCAGCAGTAGCATGATTGCCCCATCCATATGCTGTGTTCCAATTAGTTGAGTTACCATCAGTAGCACTAACAACACCACTAACTGAAGCTCCAATTGAAGTCGTCTCAAATTTCTTTACTTTATTCCAGAACAACTCAACTGAACCTGAGTCATTAAAGATTGCTCTGTTACCACCACTCTCAGTAATTCTTAATGGATGTGCACCTGGACTACTAATAATATTAGCAGATCCACTATGACCGATCTGTAGATCCTGTGCAGCACCCATCTTAAGGTAGATACTATCACCTGCAGTAATATCATTGGTACTAGAAAGACCTGCAACAGTAATAGAAGTTGTAGTAGTGTTACCTCTTTGAGCAACATTATCAAGAGTGTCTGCAGCAGAAACAACAGCAGGAGTAAATTCAAATACACCAGTGTTAGCATTATATGCTAATCCACCACCACCATTTGCTGTTATGGTACTAACAGATAGATCTGTTAGGTTTATACCACCGCCACCACTAGATGTAAGGTCAGACGCTGGCTCGTATAGATTTGTGTTTGCATTCCACTTCAGTATCTGACCCTGTGAAGGAGCAGCAGAAGATACATCAGCAAGATCTTTTGTCTTAAATCCTTGTCCACTAATGGTTATTGAACCAACATCCAGAGCACTTGAAATCGACACGCCAGTCGAAGTAGTTTCTAAACGCTTCGTTCCATTATGGTAGAGCTCAACTGTACCACCATTAATAAACTGTGCTAATAGATCTCCACTAGCATTACCACCATTAGTAATCTTGAGGATACCACCAGTAGAACCTAACAATAAATCAGAGTTAACAGTTCTCAATGATAGATCAACTGTATTGCCTACTATCTCATCTACTGTAGAATCATGATAGATCTGTAAAGTTTGAGAAGGACCAAACCTTAACTTGTGTTGTACACCTGTAAGATCTAATCCACCAGCAGTAATAACATTACTGGTAGTAGAACCATTAGTAGTAACATCATGTATGTCTGATGATGTTGGAGCTGAAGCAAGGTTGGTAAAACTAACGACACCCGACCCGTTTGTGGTCATGACCTGTCCTGGATTTCCGTCAGCCGAAGGATAGGTTAAACCACTAACCTTAAACGTACCATTATTACCATTATTAAATTCTACATTACCATTAGAATATATCTTAGAGTAGGTATTGATGCTAACAAATCCATTAGCAGTGGTAAGGAACATATCATTTCCTTCACCTTTAATAGTTCCTTGTACACTAGTATCACTGTTTGCTCTGAATCTAATTTCTGAATAAGATCCAGTATCAATAAGTGATATAGCACCATTCAATGTACCATCATTAGATATATCAACACCACCAACAGTAAGAGTGTTAGTAGTTTGAGCACCTCTATCTGTTACATTATCTAAGTCATCACTACCTGACGCAGCAGCCATAGTGGTTGGAACCCATAGTCCATCACCATCACTCCATGCTAATACCTTACCATCAGCAGCACTATCAACTGAAGTAGATACATTTGTTAAAGTTCCTAGTGTAGATGGTACAGAAGGCTTACCAGTTAATGAGTTCCATGTACCATCAAACAATGAAGGTGCATTAGATAGACTGTTATAAGAACCATCAAATACAGCAGCAGGTGTGAAAGTAAACGTACCGTTATTATCATAAGATAAACTACCACCTCCTGAAGCAGGTGATCCTGTAGATACAGAGAAGGCAGTCAGTCCACCAGTGATTCCACCACCACCTGATAGATCAGATCCAGGAGCCCATTTGTTCTGTGCAGAACTCCACTTAAGAACCTGTCCATCTGAAGGTATAGAAGTAGATACATCAAATAAATCAGAAAGACTCTCAGTTAAAATATTTTTTATGTAACCTTGACTAGCATGGTTGCCCCATTGATATGCAGCATTCCAGTTACTAGTTTGAACATTGGTTATAGTATATGCGGCTGATGCGACAAACACAGGATCAGTTTCTGTGTATTCTGTTAGATAAGGAGAAAGATCTGGTGGTACATATGTGAATATACCATTAGCACCACTGTATGTTAACCCACCTGGTCCACTAGGATTTAAAGTGTATACAGATAGTTGAGAGAAGTCTGCGTTACCACTACTAGCACCACCACCGTCATGTTGATCAGCTTGAGCTTTCCATTTACTACCATCCCATTTAAGTATGTGTCCTATTGCAAGAGTTCCAGTATCTACATCACTAAGATCTCCTATCTTTCCAGTAGTTAACTGCTGACCTAGTTGGATCCAAACTCCATCCTGATACATCTCAACTTGGTCTGAACTATTATTATAGACCAGAGTACCATTGAGTACATTCAGTGCATCTCTTTCACTTGTTGTCTTGCTAGGTAACTTAAGTGAATCTACTACACTAAGAGAAGTTATAGTACCAGCAGCAGATACAAGGTTATCACTATTCAGATAACCCTCTAGTCTAAACTCACCACCGCCAGGTTCCCATGTTAATTTGTTAGTTCCAGCAAAACCACCACCAGAATTATACTGTATTGATCCTGTTACTCCACCAGCATTTGCTGCTCCACCTCCACCTCCTCCAGAGACAGAAGTAGTAGCGATACTTGTTATTCGTCCTGTTGGACTTACGGTAATGATAGGTATAGTATTAGAACTACCATAAGTTCCTGAAGTTGCTCCTGTTAATCCTGATAACTGATCTGCATTACCAGTGTATGCATTAGCATCTAGTACACCAGTTACAGTAAGACCAGCAAATGTAGGAGTAGCAGCAGTACTTAAGTCCTGTGCAACAGAGAAAGTTAACTCATTAGTACTTCTAGTAAGAGTAACACCAGTACCAGCAGTTAATTTAAACTCTTGTGCATTAGAATTACTATCAGTTAAACGAATAGTCTTTGTATTTGGTTGTGCATCGTTCTCTACAGTCAGATAGTATAAAGTATCTGCAGAATCAACAGTTAATTTCTTGTTAACATTATCAAGATTAACTGTAGTACCACCAGTTCCTACTACTTGTAGAAGATCGTTACTAGCAATAGCAACACTTACAGTAGCATCTCCTATTGACCATCCATTATATAATGAAGGTATGATACCCCAAGTAGCTGTGTTTCCATCTGATGTTAGATATCTACCAGAGTTACCTGCTTGAGCTGGAAGCAATGCTGTTAATGCACCTGACGCTGTGGTAGAACCAGTACCACCATATGCTATACCTATAGTACTAGCATTCCAGATACCAGTTGTTAATGCACCAACGCTTGTAAGACTTGAACTTAATACTGTATTACCAAGACCAGTAGAATCTAATACACTGATTCCATTGATCTTATATTCTTTACCTATAGATAGATCCCAATTCTCAGAGGACTTCCAAGCATCCTCACTGTTATCCCAGAGAATAGTGTGCTCTGTGTCTCCCTTTAATTTTATACCTCCACCATCAGCTATACTATCTGAAGGGGAAAGGACATCATTTAAAAATATATACTTGTCTGTTGTAGTAACAGTAGTAACATTAGAGTACGTTGTCGTTCCTTGTACTACAAGGTTACCAGATACTACAAGAGAGTTGAATGTTACAGAGTCAGTAGTTCCTACTGGTTGTCCAATCTGAATTTGATTCTGGGAATTAATGGTTACACCATTCTCTCCTGTATATGTTGTATTAGTATCAGTTGCATTTACGGTTATCGTTCTACCGCTTTGAGTAATATTAGCAGCACCGCTACCAACAATAGATACATCTCCATCAGTATAACCTGTACCATTAGCACCTATCTTTGTTACGGTATCCGTATCTGTAAAGTTACCATCAATAGTAATCCTAGATCCATCTCTTGATAGAGCTATGTTTGAACCTGCAACAAGAACTACTTCAGAATTTGATCCACCTGATCCACCTGCAGTTAACTTAATTACTTTATCTGTTGTTGGATTAACTCCATCAATAGCAGACACTAAGTAGGTAGCATTGCTATTTGTTGCAGAAATACTAAGCCACTCTAGTCCAGTAGAACCTCTTGCTAAAACTTGGCCTGATAATCCTGGGTTACTATTAAGAATAATAGAACCATCAATTTCTAAATTTTTTGTGCTAGGTATCTTAAGACCTTCTACTGCAAGGGTAGGTCCACTACCACCTTGATTGATGAGTTCGTTTACTCTAATTCTGGACATTATTTACCGCCTTATCACAGCATCAAAGGTATTTATCAACCAGACAATCGTGCCTTTATATCTTTTCCCTTTTGAACATCAGATTTGAATGATTCATAGCATCCAAACACATTTGTATTGTATCCTGACGGTAAGCTTTGAAATGTAATATCTAATGGTGAAGCAAATGTTTCTGGTAAATTTCTAACCCACGTTCTAAACGTATCCCACTCAGCACTCTTAATACTTGTAACATATTCATAAGGATCTGTTGCTAATAACAAAGCATCCCTCGAACTCCTAGAAGGTTTACTCTCAGCAACAGTACCCCATGTATTCCACTGAGACAAGTACTCAGCATCTTCTGTATCTTGTTGTGCTTGTGTTGCTGCTGCTATTTCTGCTTCAATCTTATCACACTCAGTACGAGCCCATACATTATAATAATCTCTCAGTTCATTGGACATCTCAGTAGATGCTTCACGACCTTCAGGTTTAGTTGTCTTCCACTCAATACAGTTAACATTATTAACAGAGTCGTAACGTACAGCCCAAACATGCTCCCACTTATCTGTTGGTGCATTACTAGCAAAATCTCTCTTACCATATATCTTGTCGCCATAACTGACTGTTCCATCAATGGGAGTGTCGCCAACTAAAATAGAGAATTTCATTTACCGCCTTTAATGATACCTTTATTATTTAGAGTTTCTGCTAAGATAGCAGGTACAATTTCTTGTGCTTGTACCATAACCTTAGTCAGTTCCTGTGTTTGTTCAACACTAACATTCCTAAAACTCTCTACAGCAGCACCAGCCTGTCTTGCTTGACTAGATGCTTCAATGATAAGCATAGGTAACATACTAATAGAACAATCCCATTCATCAAGTTCTTGACCTGTCTGTGGATGAGTACCTCTTAACTGTATCCACCACTTACAATCAAATTTTTTACAAGGACCACCCACAAGAGGGCAGTAATCACCAGATTCTAATTTCATATTAAGTTATGTCCTCACACATATTATAACATCAACGTAAGAAACATTCAAGTTTATAGTACCAGCAGTAAATGTAACATTTCCAGTAACAGCACCGTCTGCAAATGTTGAAGTGATAGCACGATTATCATATATGCCTCCACTTAAATCTAGATTTCCTTTGTTAAGTGATAAAGCAGGCATATTATTTCCCTCGAAACTTATATTACCAGCAGCAGTAAGACTTCCAGCACCTGCATCCATAGATCCACTAATACCTGCACTACCAGAGACATTACCATATCCATCTATGAAATGTCCATGAGCACCACCACTACCAGTACCACCAGTTTGAACCATATGCCTATGTGACTGAACATATGCTCTACCATCATCAGTAGCGTTTCCTCTCCTTGCCTGTTGTCCTTCGATATAGTTATGTCCATGATAAGGCATCTGACTTATGGATTGACTCATCGTTCTAGCATATAAGTTACCAGCATTTGCAACAAAATTTCCAGAATTAATAGAGATGTTACCCATGCTTACATTAGGACTACCACTAATACCCATAGAAACACTAGCACTACCACCAGATCCCCAGTTGTAATTTGGAGAACCATCTACACCAAAGTCGTGACTAAGATTTCCAGAACCAAAACCAGATGATACATTACCACTAACACTAAGTCCTGAAGAGTCAACACTACCTCCTGTGCTTCTTCCAGAAGCAAACATATTAGTAAACCCATATGTACCACCACCACCTCCTCCAGAAGAAGAAGATACTCTAAGTGCTTTATTGTCGTGTGATGTAGACTTGACCCAACCAACAGGTGCGGAAGATTGTGCAAACAACATAACACTACCAGTTGGAACATCAATCCTACCTTCAGGAAGACTTACTGTTGTATCAGTTCCATTATTTCTTCCAAAAGTAAATGTACCACCACTAAAGTTTACTGTATCAACATACCTACCATCAATATTACAGTTTGGAGTTTGTGTACTATCATTCTTAACAGCTTTTACATTACCAGCACTTGCATCCCACTGCAATGAACTAATTGCTACATCTTGAGCAGTATCAAGTTTATATCTACCATCCAAATCAACAGTAACATCTGCATTTTGTGTACCATTACTACCTTCTACGGTAGGTACAAGAGTAAGTACACCTGAACTGGTATTAAAAGTAGCAGATCCTATGTAATCTTGATGTCTTATATACCTAGCATCAAGATCATAAGAATAAGTATCTCCGTTACTAACAGAAAGATATAGATCACCATCAGTAAATGTAAATGCATCTACTCTAGTATCACCAGAAGTGATTGGTGCATATAATCCATCAAGATAATCATATAACGGTTCGGTTTCAATGTCTACATTAACACCATCATTCCTACCCAACCTTAATATTGGTCTTGATATATGAAATCCTGGTGGATTGCTAGAAGCAAGAGGCAGTGAACCACTAGTAACATAATGGTTATCACCTGTATTCGTTACATAACGTCCATCAAGGTTAACTACTATAGATCCCGTTCCATCATTAGGAGTAAGAGTAAGGTTACCAGTACCAGAACTAAAGGATGCAGAAGTTATCTTAGCATCAGCAAGACCACCAGATGTAATGTACCTAGTATCAAAATATGCTTGTAGATTAGATACAGGAAGATTAATATCCTGTAACGAATCAGTTCTTTCTATAGTCAGTCCACCATTTATAGCACTATAGTATGCGTTATCAACATAACTGTTACTATTATCAGCACTGATAGCAATAATATTACCAGACTGAACCATACTAACTGACCCACTAGCCTGCAAAGATATATCACCAGTAGCAAAAGCTCCTCCAGTAGTTCCTGGTCCAGTTATTTTTAACCGTGTAACAGTATTAACATCAGTATCAGTAGCAGATATAGTAATGTCACCATTAGCTTCTCTAGTAACTGTTGCGTTATTACCACCAATTAGTTTAGCTTCATCAATGGGACTTCCAAGAGCACTACCACCAGATATCAATCTAATAGAAGCACCACCAGAGGTAGACTGAGTATCTAAATCATAGGTACTATCAGTATCAGGTCCACCACCTCCTCCACCACCTAGTGTTGATAGATCAACTGTAATATCTGCTAGTGCTCCTGTCCTACCTATAACTAAATTTGTACCAGTAAGAGTAGCAGTATTTACATAGTCGTTATCATTATTATCAGTGAAACTAGAACCAAAATTTATAGTGTTACCAGAACGTGTGACTGTAATATCATTCTGTCCGACTAGAGTTATATCATCAGTTATACCATCATTATCAGTCAGTCTTATCTTAGCGGTGTTTGACGATCCACCAGCTTCAGCAGTTAGATCATATGTCTTTGGAGTAAATCCACCAGTAGCAGGTAAGTCTGACCAAAATATACTACTACCATCTGTCTTCAAAAATCTATTAGGTTGAGAACCAACAGCAGGAGCAAGACTCAAGAATGCTGATGATGCTGTTGTATTACCAGTACCACCTTTATCAATAGGTATAGTACCACCAGTCCAAGTACCAGAAACATTACCACTAAAGGTTCCATCTACTGCACCAATGTTAGTGGTAAGTGTTAATGCATTAAAGGTAGGTGATGAAGTAGTTGCTACTGTCTGTGGTATAGAGAACTCTGTACCAGTGAGTGTTATACCTGTACCAGCAGTGTATGTTGTATTCGTACTAGTAACAGTAATTACCTGACCACTTTGAGATACTGTAGTGGCTCCTGTTCCTGCAATACTAACGTCTCCAGATACTAAAGTACCACCACTAGATGATTGAAGTCTAGTGATGGTATCATCATTAACATATGATGCATCAATTATAATTTCGTTAACACTGCGAGTAAGAGTTACATTGCTACCAGATCTGAATATTACTTGTTGTTGTCCAGCAACACCACTTTGTGTGAGATTAATAACCTTTTGATTTGAATTAGATCCATCACCAGCAGCAAAAGTTACGCTATCACTATCACCCCATACCAGTTCTGAGTTCGATCCAGCTTTTAAAATCTGACCAGCAGTTCCTGTAGTGCCTCCATAAGCTTCTACAGGTCCACCAATCTTTAATGTTTTTCCAGCAGAAACTTGCAAACCCTCTGGGAATTCTACCAATCCAGTTCCTAACTGATTGACTATTTGATCAACTCGTGCTCTAGACATACCCTAGCCATAGTACTATCGTATATATTTAGACATTAAAAAACCCCCTTGAAGGGGGGTTGTTTTTTATTCGCCGTCTTGTTTATTCTTATCAGCTATATCATCTAACTTATCTAAGTCTTTACCTACTCTCTCATCACCTAGATTAACAACATTATCAGTGTATTGTATATCATTGGTAGTAAAGTCTAAATTACCACTAAGATCAATGTCTCCTACACTAACACCACCTAGATTATAATCCCATGATGCATTGTTACATGCACTATAATCGCCACCAGTAAAGGTTATATTATCTCCCTCAGTAGTATCAATCTTAATATCAGCACCAGGTATAGTTGTAGGGAACTGTAATATATCTGCTGGAACTTTATATCCACCAGTGTTTAGATCTATATCAGACTCTAAACTAAACTTGTAACCATCAACTGTATTAACACCACCATCAGGATCTGGTACAGTAAAGTTGTGCTCTGCATTCCTTCTGTAATGCTCAGTTACATCATCAACACCACGAATAGGTGTAGTAACTAGCAACTCCTTAATATTATTAAGTGTATCAACAAGCAGTGTAAGGTTCTCTTCATGCTTATTCTCTAACGAAGCAGTCAGAGCATGTCTAACCTCTGCTTCAGCAGCTTCCAGATGCTTACGAATTTTTGAACAGGACATAGTATAGTATCTTGGTTATGGTATGTATTATAGCACAAGGTGTTTAGTCTTGCAACGCTTCATCCTTTGAAGCTATTTCCTTTGCTTTCTTATTGCTGTAGTATGCGATAGCAAGTATAGAAAGATACATGAGTGTATCATCCATCATCACAAGGAAGAAGATGATAGACCCACCTATCCTAATCCAATCAGGAACAATTTCATTTAACTTCCTATTGATTCTACGAACCAGTCTTTCAAATGCAAAGTATATTAATACCAATGCAGTGACTGTAAACTCACTGTAAGGTACAACAAAATACAATGAAAAGAATATAAAACCTGGCCAGTAATGTCTTTCAGGTATCTTATTAACTAACGTGAGGTATTTCCGTATCAGTTTTCTCATCTAATATCTCAGGATATATTCTCTTATCATCAGACTCATATGGTGGTTGAATTGCAACCACAAATGCACTAAAGTCTGGTGGTTCTGTGCCCTTGATAGCAGCAGTACCAGTAGCCACCAAACCCACAGAGAGTGTTGAGGCAATCATTGCTGCTTCAGCGAACTCTAAAAGCTTGTAAATGAACACTGGTCTTTTAATAACTACAAGTAGTATAGCATGAAAAAGGGGGTGTGTCCACCCCCTGTGCCAGTTTAGTAATCGTACTACTTTCCTATTCGTTCAACCGCACCTCTTGCCTTCTCAAGAATATCACCTTTAAGAGGAACGAATCCTAGTGTAGGTGCTTTATCCTGATACTCATCACTAAGTAGTCTGCTTAATGCAGTCC
>MDTB01113008.1_pt1 | contig 12947 bp, 8 predicted proteins | sample 811161 | NCBI WGS metagenome assembly MDTB01 (sample SAMN05326650, study PRJNA326480) | marine metagenome | isolation source: seawater | place: Mediterranean Sea | collected 2009 | reverse complement strand
TTACCTCCAGTCTCAATTGGAAAACCGTCAATTAGAATCCCTTGAGAATCTAAAGCATAAAAATTATTATCATTAGAACCAAAAAAGATTACGGGATTTTCTCCAAATATATAAATTGAAGGGGATGTTTGAATTTTATTTTGAGCAGAGTATGGAAATCCAGAAGCAATATCTCCATTATCATATATTAAGTAAATTTTATTATTATCTGTTCCAATAACAATATCATCTATTCCATTGCCATTAAAGTCGTGTAATGCAGCTCCTGCCTTTGTTTTATCACCAATATCAAATGGAAATCCTTCGACAATACTCCCATCAGCATTTATTGCATAAATTTGATTATTATTTGCATAACCACCAAATACTACCTCAAGATCAGTATCACTATCAAAATTACCAATAGCAGGCGTGCCAACTAAAAATTTATCTGAATTATATCTAGCTTTCAATCCATTTTTATCAAATAAAAATAATGATTTGGATTTAGAGACAACAGCAAAATCTACAAGGCCATCTCCATCCATATCTGCAGTCGCTGGTGATCCCCAAATCTGATTACCTGTATCAAAAGGGAAAGTTTCATTAACTATTTCTATTCCATTAGTATTATAAAATCGAATTGAATTAGCTCTATCACAAACAATAATTTCTTTTTGACCATCACCGTCTACATCAATTACTAATGGTGTTGCCCTAATTTCAAATGTAGATACAGGAAAACCTGATTGATTCATTGAAGGAATTATTTTACTATAGTTTAACGATCTATTGTAACTATAATTAATACTATTTCCAATAATATTTATTTTGAAGTCAATAGTTTTATTATAAACATCTGATGAAAAAGAAACCTTGTACATATCGTCATTATAAAGAGAATCTCCTGATATAATATTGCCATAAAAAGCATAGTCATCTAGTATAGTCACTCCAGAGTCACTTGAAGATAAGCTTGCACCTACATTTAATGCATCTGCCCAGCCTTGTATATTTTTCAACTTAAATCTAAGGTAACCTGTTTCGCCAGGATTTATTATACCATCACTATCGCCTACAATTTCTATAAACTCATAGTCTCCAGTTTCTATATTAGGTGAAAATCCTTGACCAATAGCTTTATTCACGTCCACCATTCCAGCTCCAAGACAATAAGTCCCTTCTTCACCTTTACAATCTTTATAATCTTCATTTCCATAAAAGCTATAAATACTTGAATCAGCTGCAATAGAAATCTGTTCAATTATATCATTATTAGTCCAATCTGGATAATATGACCATAGTAGTCCCATTGCACTGGCAGCATTTGGACTTGCCATAGAGGATCCATCCCATGTTTGATAAGCACCATCTATCACAGTGCTGTATACAGCATCTCCAGGTGCTGCTAAATCAACAGAAGGATGGTATGTCGCCCAGTTACCCCATAGACCACTACAGTTAACTGCGCATACCGATACAACATTTTCATAGCTAGCTGGATAGTGAGCTGCATACATTTCAGACCAACCATCTTCATCTCCATTACCTGCAGCTGCAACAACTACAGCACCATACATGTTTACGGCATTATTAACAACAGATTGCTCAGAGGAATTATATCCATCTCCACCCCAACTGCAATTAATTATTGTTTTAGAATTCGAGTAAAATCCAGCTTTTGCTGCATAGGTAATTGCAGCATATCCATCATTAATTAGAGGTTCATTTAAATCGCTACCATTTTCCCTTGATGCTTTTACACTTAAAATTCTTCCATTAAAAACAGCTGAAGACATTCCTTGATTATTGTTTGTTGATGCCCCTAATATACCGGCAACATGAGTTCCATGCGCCCAGCCTCCAGCATAATCAATTCCTGTACCCTCCTTTGGAAAAGGGTCATTATCACCTTCTCCATTTTGACCAGAAGTATCCCAGCCTAGCAAATCATCTTTATAACCATTTTCATCGTTATCAACACCATCTATAAATGGTGAGCCTTCATATAGTGCATCTCTAATATTTATCTCTCCATCATTATTCAAGTCCGACTGGGTCAACATAAAGGCAGATATTTCATCAGCAGAGATATAATCATCATTATCAAGATTGATTTCAGGAGCTTCATAAACCCACTGAGGCATCTCAGATTGATTAATCCAGATATTTTCAAGTAAATCTGGATGAATATAATCTACTCCTGTATCTACAGAGGCAAGCAGTATATTTCTAGAACCGGGCATTTCATTAGGTATATTCCAATAATCCCAAGCGAGATCTGCTTTTACAGCAGATAGACTGCACTGATTATCAAAACTAGGGTCATTTGGCTCATAAAAAGGCTTTCTAATATATTCAGATTCAGCATATAAAATTGATTTAAGTTTAGACATAGAATTAATAGCTTCCCCTGAATCAGTTATATCAGATCCATTTAAATAAACCCTATAAATTCTATTTAAATAGATATCTCCATCTCTATCAAATTCATTAGCACCTTTAATCCATGGTTCAATTTTAGTAATGTTTTGTTTACTAAGAAAAATATCTAGTTCAGGTAGTCCTACACTAATTTTACCTCTATTTAAAGATATTTTTAAAGGTTTGAACTCTGGCTTTATACAAAATAAAAAAGTTGAATTAGATCTATTATCAGCTAAAACAATGCCTGAGATGAATAATAAAATGTAAAAATAAGTTTTTAACATAAGGGTAATTTACCAGTTTTTATTAAGGATAGAACAGCAAATAAATATATTGAAATAAAATGAAATGAATTTCTGAATTTAAAAATTTATTTTCTCACCCTAAACAAACGATTCTTATTAAGCTTAAAAAGAGAATCTAAGCCTGCTTCAATACCATTTTTATAGTCTGCTTGAATATTTTCAATTGAATTAGAAACAACTCCGCAGTTTAGTTTATCTTTTGGTGCTATTTGTATTATTCTTAGATCTTTTGGAGGGTTAGCAATATATTCCTGTGATCTATTATAAATATTAGCATTTCTATTAATAAGACTTTGTAACTTATTATTATTTTTATACAAATAAGGTGCATATAACGATTCTATTTTCCACTGTGCTTGTGTTTTTTTAGGATTGGTTCTAATTAAAACTACAGTTTTATATCCCCAGTCATAAGCTCTCTTAATTGGTAGAGGATTAGCTAAGCCTCCATCAATATATTTTTTTCCATCAATCTCACAATATCCTCGAGTTGCAATAGGAAGGGTTCCTGTAGCTTCTAAGCTTTTTATCCAGCCTACCTCCTTTACTGAAAGATATCCAGGGCGACCAGTATCAAAATTCGTTACTACAAACCTACAATCTCTTTCAAATAACATCTTATTAGCAGACTTTACATTTAAAGGGTATTTTTTTTCAGCTAAATCAATTAAATATTTCAATTCTACATAGTCACCACCTTTTAGAAATCTAACAAGACTTATAAAATTAGAATTTTTACTTATATCTAATATTATTTTAATATTTCTTTTATATTGAAAAGATATATATGATGTGAGATTCATTGCTCCGCCAGAAACGCCTAAAAATAAATCAAAAGGATTAAATTCATTGATAATGAAACTATCTAAAACACCAGCTGTAAATGAACTTTTAAAGCCCCCACCTTCAACTACAAGTGCTATCTTATTTACTTTTTTATCCATTTACTAAAAAATCTATCAGCAATTAAAGCTATTTTTTTAAACTATATACTGATAAAGCTAAAACAATATATAAAAAAATAAAAGTTACAGTTTATAACAATATTAAATTAATGATTGCAATTATATCAAGCACATTTAAAACACCATTAGAATCTAAATCTGAAGCTATTATTTGACTTTCTGTTAAGTCAGTATCATATAAAATAGAAGAAGATAGTGTTACTACATCTAAAACATTTACCTCACCATCACCATTAGAGTCTCCAGAAATTACAACAAATTGATTTATATGATCTATAAGAGTTCTTATTGAAATCTCTGCCGCTTCTCGAGCAGTATCCCAATCAACTTGAGAACCAACATGAATATGACCACTTGCAAAACATGGAAATTCATTATCATCTTCAAAGTTTTCTTTGTACCATACACCATGATATCCTGAAAATTCAGATAAATATAAACCCGCATTCGAATCATCTAAATAAGGGTCAAGACCAAGATTAGCTACATCAACAGCTCTTATAATATCAGATATTGGAAGACTATTGTACCTAATATGATAGTTTGAAACACTATCATCAGGAGGGTTTGGAGTAGGTAGAAAAGGAGCCGTATAATCATCGTACCAATTAGTACGATTAACTAGACGGTTTTCTAATTCCCAACTTAAATCATTAAAACCTCTACTAAATGTTATTATTCCAACTGGCCTTATGTTTTCAACAATAGGCCAAAAATCTTGTGAGTAATCTTGATAGTCAACTTCCAGGTCACCAAAACCTTGACCACAATTATTACAATCAGGCGGATTAAATTCAGGAAAATAGGACACTACATCATAACCCAAACCTTCCCAATTTTCACCCTCCCAGCCATCAGGATTCAATTCTTCGCTTTGATTGAAATGTCTGACCATTTCATTTGTTGGCGGCCAATATCCTGTTACCATTATTTTAGGACGGTTTTTACTAAATCCTTTTAAAAAATAATTCTTTTTTGCATCTCCTGAATTGGAACTTTTAAAATCTTGAACTATTTTATTTATTAAAAAATTCCCCTTAAAAGTTGAATAAAAAGGCTCAAAATATTCTATAATTAATCGATCAGACGCAAACCTACCACTAAGAAAACTATTTCCCTCTTTTTGAAGATATGGGCCTGTGTAAGAATTATAGGTACTAAAAATAAATAATAATGCTCCTTCTGGAACATGCCAATCTTGAATTGATAAAAAACCTTTTTTAAAGGAATCAAATTCTATAATCAATCTATATATAATTCCATTTGGTAAAACAGAAGCTTCAGACTTTTCCTTAAAATCAACATTAATATTATCGTCAACTTTGATAATATTTTCATTTAAATTTATATTATCAAAAATAAGTCCATATGGTTCAATATGGGGACGAACCTGCGTAAAGCATAAAACAATAAAAAAATGAAATATGAAGAATAATTTACACATCATATTCTTCGTTCTAAAATAATATTTACCATTGAAACAATTTCAAGTATATTAATCTCACCATCAATATTATAATCAATATCACATTCTAAATCATTTGAGTACAAAATTGTATTAATAACTAGAATTACATCTAATACGTTTAAAAGGCCATCATTATTTACTTCATATTCTGGAAAGCAGTATCCATAAGAATTAAAGCTCAATTGATTATATAAAAATGAGAAACTCTTGTCTAAAATTTCATAATAAAAATCATTGGGCCCCCCAAACCAATTTCCATTTACTGTACCCCAATATTCATGTAATTCACCTTCTTCATATATAAGTTCATTTTGAATATCTAATTGATTTAATCTATCATGAATGAGATTAGATCCGTAAACTATTGGAAGTGCTATATCTAATAATGGAAAACCTGAATTAAAGGGTACGACTGGATCAATCGTTCCATGAAATAATAGTGCAGGAATAGTATCAGAAGAATCTATCCAATCCAAATCACCTATGGCTCCCCAGCAACTAATTATAGCCTTAGGCTTACTATTATGTTGATAGGAATTTCCAGAACAGTCAATACAGCCTAAATCAGGATCTTGCCACGATCCGTATGTAGCTTGGGGACGCTCGTCATCCTGGCAATAAGCTAAATGCAAAGAAATAAATCCTCCAGCACTTGTACCCCACATAAAAATATTTTCTGGATCTATCTTATAATCTTCATGATATTCTTTTAAAAACCTTATTGCAGCACTTCCATCTTGAAGGCCTCTAAAAACAGCCCTTTCGCCACTATAACTACTTAAAATATTCAGTCCTAGTCTATAACTAATGCTTACAGCTACATACCCTCTTTTAGCTGCTGCTATTGATAGCGAGGTAACATCATCTAGCTCATTATTTCCTGAAAAAAAAGCTCCTGTATGAACAAATATAACAACAGGCCTATTACTTATTGTATCACCTTCTGGTTCATATATATCCATTTCCAAATCGATATCTATAGTATTCCACTCAAATAAAAAAATAAATGGTAGATCTGGAGCGTTCCCATAAACGACATCTTCTGTTATTTTTACAGAAGTAAAAACTTCATCTATATATCTAGTTCCCTGAGAAAATATTGAACTAAATAATAAAACTATATATAAATACTTTAAAATTGAATTTTTCCTAATCTATTAGTGGTTAAATATAATTAAATAGAGATTTAATTATTGTGACGTATAACCATATCTAAATAACTCTATAGACTATAAGACCTATCATTACAATAAGCGCTATCTCTATTAGAGCTACACCAAGATTACCATTTTTAATCTCTTGCCACTCATCAATCTCACTTGATAATTTATTAAAAATAAATACCGCTATGGAAACACCTAATGAAAATCCTATTGAGGCAGCAATGGCCCACCCAATAGCTCTTAAATATTCAATCAATTGCGCATTTAAATCTAGTCCCATTAAATCACCTCCATTTTATAATTATTTTTTTTTGAATAGCTTATCTAGCTTAGGTTTAATAACCATTTGGCAGTAAGGTGCATTAGGGTTTACTCTGTAATAATCCTGGTGATAATTTTCAGCAATATAAAATATGCCTAGCTCTTCAATCTCTGTTACAATAGGATTTCGGAATGTCCCAGATTTATCTAGCGCTTTTTTTAAATCTTCAGCTATTTTTTTCTGAACTATATCATGAAAATAGATACCAGATCTATATTGAGTACCTCTGTCTGCTCCTTGTTGATTTAAAGTAGTAGGGTCATGAGATTTCCAAAAAATATTAACTAAATCCGTAAAGGTAATTATATTTGGATTAAAATCTATTTGTATTACTTCAGCATGACCCGTCTTACCTGTACATATCTGTTCATAAGTAGGATTAATAGTTTCACCTGCAGTATATCCAGCCCTTACATCTAATACACCATCTAATTGTTCAAAAACTGCTTCTACACACCAAAAACATCCTGCACCAAATGTAGCCTGCTCAACTAACATTTCTTTATTTGATTCATTCATACCTATTCCTCTAGACATTACAAAACTAAGTATTATAAATTTTATTAAAATATACTTAGAATATATATTAATTGTATTAATTTAAAATATCCTCTCGATTTACCTCAACAATTTTACCAAATTTCTTCAACTCTTTCATATCAACTCGCTCAACATCTGTAAGAAGAGTAATTAACATCGATCTACCAGAAATATTATTTTTTTGAAAATTGGTGATATCATTGAAAGTCATTGATTCATAATAGCCAACTCGCTTCTTTCTTGGGTCTTCTTTATATCCTTTCTTAAGCCAATTTGAAAGCATAGAAGGAAAACGTCTAAAGCTTGGCCTATTTGAATTTATTCCTTTAATAAGCCCAGAGGTAATTTGTTTCATTCGCTCGGGCTTCTGAGGCATATTATAGGTAATATCTTCAAAAACAGTAATTGCTTCAATTGTTTTGTCTGCCTGACAACCAATATATCCATTAAAATAGCCCTCATTGTCACTATAAAATGGAGATATATATCCAGCTCCACAAGAGTAAGCAAGCGATCGAAACTCTCTTATCTCTTGAAAAACTAAGCTACCCATTCCTCTACCAAAGTATTTATTGTAAGCCTGACTAGCTGTATAATCTTTATCATTTAAAACACTACCATTTATAACAAAATTAATTTGACTTTGAACAGCTTTTTCATCATTTAAAAGATAAATTGTATTTTCAGATATCTTATCTAAATTCATATCTTTTGGAGACTTTGCGGTCTTAATATTTTCTCCAAAGCTTATATTTTTTTGAATTAAACTTGAAACAGTTTCTAAATCAACTTGCCCTGAATAAAAAATGTCAACCTCATAATCAAGAGCATTTTTAAACGAGTTTAAAAAATCTTTAGATTTTAATTTTTTTAAATCTTTAGCCGTAAGCCTCCTTAAATAATACGAATCATCACCCCACATTGCATAATCTCTTAAAGCTCTACCAATAGTATTTGGTTCACTAATTTCCGTTTTTCTTGCAGCCTTAGCTGTTTGAACTAAATTTTTAATTTTACTATCATCACCTTTAACATTTTTCATAAAACCATCTAAAAATATTAATGATTTCTCCAAATTTTTATCAAAACCTTTAACATTAATAGTAAAATAATTTCTATCTGAGCTAAATGAAATAGTAGTACCTATTTTCTGCAATTCACTTTTAAATTCATTAAATGTATATTCAGTCGTACCAAGTAAATTTAAAATCTCTGCGGTTCCTTCTAATTTAGGATCTTCTAAATTACCAAAGCCATATTGCATCGAAAGATTAAAAATAGTATTAATTGGATTATATGAATGAAAAAGATGAACATTATCTATTATATCTATAAATGTAACATCTTCATTAAATTCGATATATTGTAGATTTAGAGGGCTTTCACTTACCCCATCTATATATTGAGCAAATTCCGATCTTTTTTCTGTATTTTTAGGTATAGCAGCTTTAAAACTTGGTTTCTCAAGTTTTTGCTTTTTAGGAGAACCTTTTTTAGAATGAAGAACCAAATAATTATCACCAAAATATTTATTTGATATTTTAATTACATCAGCTTTTGTTATTTTATCTAACTCATCAGGCCAATTAACCATATCTTGCCAAGTTTGATTTTTTGTATAAAGATCTACCAATGAAAATAGTCTACCTTCCATATTTTCCATATTTTGTTCATGTTGACGTATCATAGTTAATTTTACTGCGTCAAAAAAACTATCATCAAATTCACCATTTTTTAATTTATTTACCTGACCAAGAACAAGTTTTTCCGCCTTATTTAAAGATTGAAAAAATAATTTAGGCATAAAAAAGAAATTAGCAGCACCCATATCTACAAAATCCATATTGAAAGCACCTGCTTCCATAATTTTTCTTTCAACTACTAACTGATCAATTAATCCTGTTTTGGATTCATTGGTTAATAATTGTTGACACAAAGACAGGATCATTTCATCTTCATGGCCAGCAGCAACTGTTCTATAACCCATCATTCCAACTTTGAGAGGCGTCATCTTTTTTTCAACTAATTCTCTTCCATTAAAAGGCTCTTCCTTTATTTCAATTAGACCTGGCAAGTTTCCTGACTTCCAGGTTCCGAATTTCTTTTCAATAATAGATTTTATATCATCAGGATAAATATCACCACTTAAAATTAATGCCATATTGTTTGCAACATAAAAAGTATCATAGTATTCTTGCATTTTGGTTAATGATGGATTTTTAAGATGATCAACAGAACCTAAAACTGTTTGTTGACCATATGGATGCTCTTTAAAAAAACTTGAAAGATATGTAGTAAAAAGCTCTCTAAACATATTATCCATGGCCCTATTTTTCTCTTCATAAACTGTTTCAAGTTCGGATTGAAATAATCGAAAAACGGGATTTACAAATCTATGACTATATACCTCAAGCCATTTCTCAATCTGATTTCCAGGAAACTTATTTAAATAGCATACCACATCATTACTTGTAAATGCATTTATCCATGTACCCCCCATTTCTTCCATTAATCTATCAAATTCATTCGGAATAGCAAAATCAGCAGCCTTAATAGATAATTTATTTATTTCACTTTGAATAGTAAGTCTTGCAGAATCATCTTCAGTTTGTGTAAGCTCATCGTATTTTATTTGAATACTGTCCAGATATACTTTTTCTAAATCATAATTGGTTGTTCCCATTTTATCAGTACCTTTGAAAAGTAAATGTTCTAAATAATGAGCTATACCAGTCGCATCTTTTGGATCTCTTTTACCACCACCTCTAACAACTACAGCCCCAAATACTGAAGTTGTATTATGATCTTCATTTAGATAGACAGTCAAACCATTGTCTAGCTTATAAGTTTGAACACTAAGTGGATCAAATTTTTCTGAAAATAATACGCCTAATAAAATCAGAGGTGATATTAACTTAAAATTTCTATAACTCATATTTAAAAACTCCATTTTAATTTATATTTGAAATTTTTTTAGCTTGTTCATCTGCATGATAAGACGAACGAACTAGTGGACCAGATTCAACAACAGCAAAGCCCATTTTAAGGCCTTCTTCTTTAAACATTGCAAATGTGTCTGGATGAACATATCGCTGAACAGGCAAATTTTTAATAGTAGGCTGAAGATATTGGCCTACATTAAATATAGATATTCCAAGATTTGCAGATTCTTTCATAGCATCCAATACTTCTGAGTCAGTCTCTCCTAAGCCAACCATCATACCTGTTTTGGTATTCAAACCCCATTTAACAGAAGATTCTAGAACAGCAAGCGACCTATCCCAATCTGACTGAGGACGAACCTTTTTTGATATTCTGCTAACACATTCTATATTGTGAGAGAAAATATCAGGACCTGATTCAAAAACTTTTTCTAGAGCAGGTAAATAATTTCTAAAATCTTGAGTTAGTACTTCTATAGTACAATTAGGTGTTGTTTTTCTAATTTCAAATATAGTTTTTGCCCAAATTAAAGAACCATAATCTTGTTTCAAATCATCTCTGTCGACAGAGGTTATTACTACATGGCGAAGGTTCATAGACATGACTGTTTGCGCTGCTCTTTTTGGCTCCATCTCATCCAAAAATGTAGGCTTTCCGGTCTTAACCGAACAAAAACCACATGCTCTTGTACATGTATCACCCAAAATCATAATAGTAGCTGTCTGGCGTCCCCAACATTCATAGATATTAGGGCACTTTGCTTCTACACAAACAGTATTTAATTCATTATCCTTAATTAGCCTCTGAGTCTCTAAAAATTTACCTGTTGTTTTGAGCTTAATCTTTAACCAGTCTGGCCTGGAGCGATTTTTAACTTTTGATACAGTATCCATTATTTAATTTTGAACCCTAGATCTATCATAATTTTCAATTATTTCTACTAATCTTGATAAAAACTTAGTTCCATAGGCACCATCTATGATTCTGTGATCATAACTCAAAGTGAGATAGACCATAGTTCTTACAACAATTGTATCTCCGTAGCTAGTCTCTTTTACAACAGGCCTTTTTTGAAATGAACCAATTGACAATATACCTACATTAGGTTGATTAATTATGCCCATTCCAAACAATCCACCAAAAACACCCGGATTTGTCAAAGTAAAAGTTGATCCAAATATATCATCTGGATTAAGATTATTATCACGTGCTCTATTAGCCAAATCTGATACAGAACGAGCTAAACCTAAAAAGTTTTTTTCTTCAGATGAATGTATTACAGGAACTATCAAATTATCATCGGGTAATGCTACCGCAACTCCCATATTTATATGCTGATGATGAATTATATTTTCTTCATCCATTGAAGCATTAATTAATGGAAATTCTTGAATTGCTTGAATACATGCGTCTAGTAGCATTGGTGTATAAGTTAAACTAACACTAGACCTTGATTTAAAAGACTCTTTAAAAGTATTTCTAATTTCAACTAAATTAGTAACGTCAGCCTCAACAGCAGTATAAACATGAGGAGAAGTTTGAAGAGATTTACGCATGTGCTCAGCAATTTTCTTTCTCATTCGGGGAATTGGCTCAACTTTATCTGCCATAGGCGCCTTATCAACTACTTGCTTTTGAGCAGGTTCTGAATTTTGTTTTAATGATAATTCAGCTGTTTGAGAAATTTGCTGCAAATCATTTCTGCTGGAAAGATAATTTAAAATATCTTTTTTATTTACTCTCCCGCCTAAACCAGAGCCAGCAATAGAACCTAACTCATCCAAACCCAAACCCTCTTTTAATGCTATAGATTTAACTAGTGGTGAATAAAAATACTTTCCATCTCTAACCTTTAAAATTGGCGAAGATTTAACTGGTTCATGCTGATTTGGAGTTGGTATAGGCTCTAAATTTTCATTTTCTTTATTATCTTCTTTTGACGATGTAACAATAGAATCTTCTTTTTCACTAGAATCACCAATTCTTGCAATAACCTGTCCTACAGGAACAGTATCATTTACCTTAGCAATAATTTCAAGTAGAGTACCTTCAGCAGGAGAAGGAACTTCTGAGTCGACTTTGTCTGTTGAAATTTCTAATAAAGTCTCATCTTTTCCTATTTTTTCTCCAATTGATTTTTTCCACTCTAAAACAGTACCCTCAGTTATGGACTCACCCATTTTAGGCATCACTACATCAATCATAATTGACTTTCCTATCTTTTCTTAATATTATAATCAATTTCTACAATTATTTAAATAATTAATATTCTGATACATAATTAATAGCCTCTTCAATCCATGAAGTTTGAACCAAAAGTTCATTTTCTAAAGCTTCGGAATAAGCAATTGGAGAGTCTTTAGATGCAACACGCTTAATTGGTGCATCAAGATACTCAAAGCCTTCATCTCCAATACGAGCTGCAATTTCTGCACCAAAACCATTAGTGATATTATCTTCATGCGCAACTATAGCTCTATTAGTTTTTTTAATTGATTTTAATATTGTATTCATATCTAATGGATTTAAAGTTCTAATATCAATTATTTCAATTGAAAATTCAGAATTCGTAGATGCTTCAATCGCTTTTTGAACAATTGCCCCCCAAGTTATGATAGTTATATCTGACCCTTCTTGAACTAAACGAGCTTTACCAAAGGGTAATAAATAATCAGAATCTGGCTCTAAGGCTGAAGCAAATCCTTGTCTATATAGGCCTTTGTGCTCCATAAACATTACGGGATCATCCATTCTACAAGCCATCTTTAATAAACCTTTTGCATCTGCTGCATTTGAGGGATAAGCAATAAAAATTCCAGGTAGATGAGTAAAATA
>MDTB01161427.1_pt1 | contig 12948 bp, 12 predicted proteins | sample 811161 | NCBI WGS metagenome assembly MDTB01 (sample SAMN05326650, study PRJNA326480) | marine metagenome | isolation source: seawater | place: Mediterranean Sea | collected 2009 | reverse complement strand
CTGGCTCATGTTGAAGCCAATCTGCGTGCTTTTGGGCAGGTAGACTTGGTTTGGGTGCCTTGCTTCCGCCAGCGAGACCTGAGTGCTGCGGCTCGTTGGGCGCATGCGCGCGGCATTCCCGTCGTTTTTGACCCACTGATCAGCGCCTACGACAAGCAGGTTAATGAGCGGCGGAAATTTCAGGCCCCGTCGGCCCGAGCACAAAGACTGCTCAACTGGGAACGCAGCCGCTTCGCGCTGGCAGATCACCTGATCGCCGATACGCGCTGCCATAGCGCCTATTTTGCTGAAACATTGGGGTATCCCGAGGACAGGCTCTCAGTGATACCCGTCTCCGCCGAGGAGACTCTTTTCTTTCCGGATACGTCAACGCAGCAATCGGCCGAGACCGAGCAACCGCCAGAGCTGTTGTTTCTAGGTACGTTTATCTCCCTGCAGGGCGCCACTACCATCGCCAGGGCAGCACAGCTATATGATGGCCCGCGCTGTCGTTTGACCTTTCTCGGTGACGGTCCTGACCGAGCGGCTTGTGAAGACTTGCTGTTAGGCCTGGATAATTCCTCACTCTTGGTCGGCTTTGAGGACTGGATACCGCTACAGGCTCTGGGATCACGTATTCGACGCAGTGATATCTGCCTTGGCGTTTTTGGTGATGGAGAGAAAGCCCGGCGCGTGATACCCAACAAAGTTTATCAGGCGCTAGCGTGCGATCGCCCGGTGATCACCATGCGCGGTGACGCCTACCCTGACGCGCTTGAGGAAAGGCTTAGGGCAGACCAGGCCAGGGGACTGATTTGGACCGAGCCGGCTGCACCTGCTGAACTTGCGGCAGTCATCGCCGACACCCTCGAGACGTTGAGCGCAAAGCCGAATTTTTATGCGGGGCGAGCCCATGAAATTTACCGCGAGCATTTTTCCAACGCGGCCATTCGCGAGGTTTTGCAGGACGTACTGACCGCGCTGGGTCGGTGATCGGCGTCAGCCTGCCTGAAGGAGGGCACTGCTCCTTAAAAAACGAGCGTTCATCTGAAGATAGCCGTTGGGACAGGGGTGCAAGGCCCAGATGGCCTTCCATTCCTCCCTGCCCATAGTCTTGCGAAAGTTTGCGTCGCGTTCCGCCTTGCTGGCCCAGCGAATGATCCAGGTGACGTTGGGTTGGCCGTTTTCCGATACCCGAGGGTTGCTGCCGCTGACTTCAGCCTCCAGGCCCACGTCCATCCAAAAATCGATTAGGTCTAAATTTGCCCTGAGCCACGGCGCCGCAAATTCGGTGGCCCAGTCTCGGTAGGCTTGGAAATGCTCGGGTTCGATTGTGTAGTCTCTGATTTCAACGATGGCTTCTGACATGGGGTACCTGCTCGGCGTAATGAAAGGGCGGACAGAACACAGGGCTGCTCATTCGCCATAGGCGAGTTCCAGGAGCTCGATTACATCCTGTATCTGGGCGGCCCAGAAAAGGAGGCCTGCAACGATGATCATGAGGCCGGCGCCAACGGCCAGTCGTTCATAGAATTTTTGACGGTTCATGGTTCGCCCTCCTAACTATGAGAAACCAATCCAGCGTCCGCTGGCGGCGACGGTGAACCAAATCAAGAGCGAGGAAATGGCCACCGTGCGCAACGTCCAGGGATTCAGCTGACTATGTGGGAATTTGAGTAAGGGCCGTCGGATAAAGTAGAAAAACAGCACGCCAACGGCTAGAGCGCTCATCTTTGCCCAGAACATTTCATTGTAATAAAGCTTCAGCGATACCGCCGAACTCATGAAGATGCCGCTGATAACCACCATGACTAGGGCGACGCCGAACCATTTCTGAGTATTCTCGATGATTACCTCCGAGGGCGTCTCCCTCATCAAGATGTTCATGAGTCGAAGGTCACCAAGGATAACCATACCGCCCAGCATAGACATGCCCAGCAGATGAAGCATCTGAACCACGGCAAAAACACCGCCATAGGCTTTAGAGATCGTGGCGAGGGGCGAGGTGTCCAGCCAGTCAAAGAAAGGGTAAAAATCCACTGCGCTCCTCCAGTTAAAGTTCCGCGTCCAGGGCGGCCATTTCGTTGACGCAGCCCGCAGCCCAATACATCACGTAAGGCAGTTCCTTATGGCAGTCGAACCAATCATAGGCGATGGTGCGACCGGTAATGACTACGGCAGCCCATAGCAAGAGCGAAGCACCCGCTGCGTAGCGAATATGTTTAGGCGGCTTGAGGTCCAGGTCCCATCGCCCGACGGAGGCCTGCATACGAGCGCGAAATGTGAAGGCATTCACGGCGGCGAGCAGAAGCAGCACAACCTTTATCCGAAACCAAATGCTTTGAGTAGAGCGCACCGGAATGGCGTAGAACAAAAGCAGGCCTGTGAGCATCATCACGGCAAAGCCTATCATCATGGGCCTGTCGAGCTTCTGGGCCACGGTCGAGGCCGGGACGCTAGGGAAGATCAGGCCAAGCATGCGCAAATCAATGATGCACAGCATGCCCAGGAAGACCATGAGCGTCAGCACATGCGTTGTTTCGATCCAGGCGTAAAGATAAATGCTCTCATGAATCTGCGTACTCCACGAGTGCGTATCCAGCCAACGTGCGAACGACAATAAAAGCTCGTTCAGCATACCTACTCCCTCCCCAACAAACCGGATAAATGATAGGAGACTCAGACCCGGCTGTCATCGTTAAGAGTTGGCATAAAGCCGTACCAAAATTCATCCCTCGGTTGGGCGGCTCCAAAGCATCAAGAGGCTTGCAGCCTTTTCATTGCCGCCGGTTGGCCTGATGATGATGCCCAAGCTCCTGATTAGGCATCGTCAACAATAAAGGAGGCGCCATGGCTCGCCCGACGCCACTCGCTGGCATCCGCATTATCGATCTTACGCAGGTCTACGCAGGGCCCTACTGCACGTATCAACTGGCACTGCTGGGTGCTCAAGTGATCAAGATTGAGCCGCCGGGGGGCGAACAAACGCGCTATGGCGGCAGCGTCAGAGATCTTTCGGCTCAGGGTCTAGGCTTATCTTTCTGTACCCAAAACGCAGATAAAGACTGTGTAGAGCTTGATTTGAAGGCACCCGGAAGCGTGGCTAAGGTTTTGGCATTGGCTGCCGATGCAGATGTCTTCGTGCAAAATTTCCGCCCCGGGGTTGCGGAACGCCTGGGACTCGGGGCGTCGGCGGTGCAGCAGGCAGCAGATCAAATTATCTACTGCTCAATTTCTGCCTATGGTGGAGAGGGGCCTATTGGACACCGACCAGCCTACGACCATGTCGTGCAGGCCATGAGTGGCATCATGCATACCACCGGTGCCGAGGATAGTGGGCCGGTGAAGGTTGGGGCCCCCTATGTTGACTACGCCACGGGACTCAATGCTGCCTTTGCGATTCTCGCTGCGCTGCGAGAACGTGAGCGCACCGGTATGGGCCAATGTGTGGACATTAGCATGCTGGATACGGCCTTAAACTTGATGGCCAATAATCTGGTTACCGTGGCCACCACTGGGAAAGACCTGCCCAAACTTGGAAATGAGGCAGCCAGTCGAGCCCCCTCATCTGGCTGTTTCTCGACCCGGGATGGAGCGCTTCTCATGCTGGCGGCTAATAACGAGCGGCAGTTCGTTAGCTTGTGCAAAGTGCTCGGTCATCCTGAGTGGGCAGAGGATGATCGCTGGCGGGAACCCATGGTGCGGCATCAAAATCAGGGCGCGCTGCGGCGCTTGTTTACAGAGACCTTTGCAACCGCTGCGGCGGACGAGTGGGAGCAGCGGCTCGATGCGGAAGGGGTGCCGGCCAGTCGCGTTCGCCAACTTTCAGAGGTGATTGATGAGGGTCAGCCGGCTGCTCGGGATCTGCTGGCACCGCTACCCGTCGGGTCGGCCGAGCGATCAGTGTCCTTACCGGGCATCGGCTTTCGTCTCAACGGCGATAGTCTCCTCCCCAGTCGATCACCGGGTGAGGTGGGCCGAGACAATGATCGCTGGCTTGAGGATGAATAGTCTCAGTTCTCTGCTAAGCACTCGAATCCCGAGTGTTTCGGTCAGGCTCGGCTGCCGCTAACACCATTAAACCCGCCATGATGGCCAGGTTTTTAATGAAGTTTTGGGTTTCGTGGGCTTGCTCTAGGCCAGGTGGCAAGGTCCAAAAATCATGGATCACCACATTGATGGCGAGGGTGACCGCCGCCAGGATCATGGCGCTAACCCGCAGGTAGCGACCCGCGATAAGCAGGGCGCCCAATCCGACCTGCAAAACGATGGTGAGGATCAGGAACGGCTGCACCCAGAACATGCCAGCGTCGCGCATGACCTGAGCCGTGCCCTCAAAGTCCAGAACCTTAGCCAAACCTGGAACCAAGAAGTAAAGACCCAGCAATGCGCAGCCGAGTCGTCCCAGCAGGAGGCTACTGCGATCAAGCATGTGCTGCCTAGGGCCAGCCGGCCCGATCAAAGGCCATCAGCGCCTCGGTCTGCAGCACACCAAGCTGGGAGGCGTCGAGGTCATCCTCAACGAAGGCCCCAAGTTCAGCCACCGGACCGCTTGTGTCGCCGATGACGGGGTATTCATTGTTGCCTTCGGCAAAGAGCCGCTGGGCGTAGGGGCTAGTCAGGTACTCCAAAAAAGCAATGGCATTGTCCCGGTTGGGTGCATGCTTGGTGATGCCCGCACCGCTGATATTAATATGGGTGCCACGGTCATCCTGGTTAGGAAAGATTACGCTAAGGTTGGCCATCACGGCGTTGTCTTTGTCAGCGGCAGAGCCAAGAAGCCGGCCCAGATAATAGGTGTTGGCGATGGTAAGCCCGCATTCCCCAGACGCTACCGCTCGCAGCTGGGCCGTATCGTTGCCCTGTGGGTTCCGTGCGAAGTTGGCCACGACTGTCTCAGCCCAGGCCGTCGCGGTGGCGTTATCCGTTGCCGCGATCAGGCTCGCCATGAGCGAAAGATTGTAAATATTCGAAGAACTGCGCATGCAAACACGGCCGCGCAAATCTTCTCTCGCCAGGTCTTCGTAGCGCGTTACCGGGGCGCCGAGAGCAAGGTCTTTGTTGATCGCGATCACGCGTGCACGCTTTGAAAGGCCAAACCACAATCCATCAGGGTGGCGCAGATGCTCTGGCACCCTCTGCTCCATGATCTCCGATTCAATCGGCTGCAGGATATCTCGCTCGGCGGCACGCCAGAGCCTGCCCGCGTCCACCGTGATCAGCATGTCGGCACGGGTGTAGGCACCTTCATTGACCAGGCGCTCAATCAACGCATCGCTGCTGCCCTCGATGAGGTTCACCTGGATGCCCGTGCGCTCGGTGAACGTTTGATACAGGGCCATATCGGTGTCGTAGTGGCGGGCGGAGTAGATGTTGATTTCATCGGCTTCTACCGGCGCAATTAGGGCCACGGCCAACATGGCAGCCCAGGTCGCATAGAGCACACGGCGGCCCAAAGAAAACCGAAAAAATCTCTCGTTGCAGAGTGTCATAGAGCGACCCTTTTAATGAGAATGATAATCAATAAGGTGAGGATCGATCATAGGCGACGGCATCCGCAGAGGTAAAGTCTAATTGCACGCTCATGCCAACTGTTAAGGTATCCAGGAGGTCATCCTGCTCTGAGTTAGCGACGGGAATACTTAAGTGATGGGCATCGGCAAGTAAGGAAATCATATGCCAGGCCCCCGTACAGCGGTTGTCTTGGATCACCGGGCCCTTGCCTGGCGAGAGCCTGATTGTTGAGCCGCGAATCCCGATTGCTATAGATGCGCCAATATCAGGGCTGCCCAGGTGACGCACCCGCTCGAGAGGGATATCGCCCATGGGCGTCATCACGCTGTTGACGGTGACCTCGCCAATCAGGGTTTGTCGGTTGGCCAGGGTTTCGCCGACGAAGCGGCTACTGGGATTTTGCCAAAGTTCCAGCGGGGTGCCGTACTGCACGATCTCTCCCTGATCGAGAACCAGGATTTTATCTGCCATGGCCAGAGCTTCTTCAGGATCGTGGGTCACCATCAGCGTGGCGGTCTTCGCCGCTCGGAGGCTCTGTCGGGCTTCTTCTCTGAGCCGTCGTCGGAGCGGTGTATCCACGCTGGCAAACGGTTCATCCAGCAGCATAATCGATGGCTGCGTGGCCAGCGCTCTGACCAGGGCGACGCGCTGTTGTTGGCCACCGGACAGCGTGTGCGGGTAGCGCTCGCCCAAGTCAAGCATGCCCATGTCCGCTAGGGCTTGATTGACGACTTCGCGTCGACGGGAGGCCTCCATTCCCCCCAACCCGAAGGCGACATTTTCAAAGACCGTCAAATGTGGAAAGAGGATGTGATCCTGAAAGACTAGGCCGACGGGTCTCTCATTGGGCGCCGGGTTCTGGTTCGAGTCTGCCAACAGGTCACCGTTCAGCACCAGCTGACCCTGCTGAATGGGTTCCAAGCCCGCAAGGAGCCTTAACAGTGTGCTCTTGCCGCCACCCGAAGGCCCCAAAATGCAGACGATTTCTCCATAATCCACCGCGAACGAAACGTCCTGGAGGACGATATGATCCGCATAGCGGTGAGAAATCTTCTCGACAGTGATTGACATGGGGCGGCCCGCGCTTAAATTGCGATAGTGTACCAAGAGCAGGGTGGATGCACCTGATCTTCTGAGCGCATGCTATGCGTTGGCCACCAGGCCCGCTCCCGCTCTCATTTTTTGTTCAAGGAAAAACGTGGCTGTAAGACTGGATGAACAAACGAGGCCCACCGGGCTTCGTGGCGGTCGAATCGAAAGCAGGTTTGGCCCCTTTGTTATTGCTGAAGGGCAACGTTGGACCCAGGCGGAGCGCATAAGGCCCGAACTCGGATGAGGCACTGGATTCCCAGTCCCTGGTCTGCGTCGGCCTGGTTGTTGGCCTTGCCGATAGCGCTGCCGATTCTGGTGCTGATTCATGCACTGTTCGGTCCGCCGTCTGCCAACTGGCAGCACCTGCAGCAAACGGTCCTAGCCACCTATATTACGAACACCCTGCTGTTGATGCTGGGAGTCGGCTTTTTAAGTTTGCTGATGGGGGTGGGCTGTGCCTGGCTGACTGCTCGCTACACCTTCTTCGGGAGCCGCCTTCTGGCACCCGCCCTCGTCCTACCGCTCGCGGCGCCCGCCTATCTGACGGGCTACGTCTATGCTGACCTGCTGGAATATTCAGGACCGGTTCAAAGCCTGCTCAAGACATGGAGTGATGACCTAGGCTGGCAGATGGGGCTGCCCTCGGTGAGGTCTTTGCCAGGCGCCGCCATGGTTTTGGCACTGGTGCTCTATCCCTATATTTTCGTGCTCGCGAGGACCAGCTTTCTGCAGCAGGGGAGTGCACTCCTCGATGCCGCCAGGACATTGGGCGCGACCTCGTTAACGACTTTTTGGCGTGTTGGTCTGCCTATTGCCCGGCCGGCCATTGCGGGCGGGCTCGCGCTTGTTCTGATGGAGACCGTGGCCGACTTCGGGGTCGTTGAACACTTCGGTGTGCCAACCCTCACCGCTGGTATTTTCAGAACCTGGTTCGCCATGGGTGCCTACCAAACCGCACTGCAGCTCGCTGCTTGGCTTTTTGGCATCGCGCTATTGCTTGTGCTCGCTGAGCAGTTGAGCCGCCGAGGCGTCAGCTTCGCGGCGACAAGCACTCGGGCGACGGTTGGTCCTATCCCGCTTCAGGGCGTTCACTCTATGCTGGCGTGCTTGGCCTGCGCTTTGCCGGTCGCCTTGGGGTTCCTGATTCCCCTAGGCTATCTGGTTTACCTGGTCGCCACGTTTGTGGACCTCACCGATCTTGGCGCACTGATCACCCCGTTACTGAACAGCGTGCAGGTGGCTGGTGTGGCGGCAGCCTGCTGTGGGGCTGCGGCGCTGTGGCTGAGCTATGCCCAAAGGCTGGGAGGTGGTGTTGGGCTACAGCTTGGCATCCGAGTCGCCACCCTGGGTTACGCGATACCAGGCATGGTGCTGGCCGTGGCCATTCTGCCACCGCTAGCCAGTGTGGATAAGGCGCTGGCAGGTTGGCTAGGGGAGCGCTTTGGGTTCGCCATCGGTTTGCTCTTCACCGGCACTGTGTCTGCCTTAGTTTTCGTCTACGTGGCCCGCTTTCTTACGGTGGCCTATAACAGCACTCAGGGCGGATTCAGTCTGGTGCATCCGAACTTGGACGCTGCTGCGAGGAGTCTCGGCTCATCTCCGGCAGACGTGCTGCGGCGAGTGCACCTACCGCTCTTGAGGCCCGCCCTAGTCGCTGCCTTGCTGTTGGTTTTCATCGATGTGATGAAGGAATTGCCGGCCACGCTCATTTTGCGTCCGTTTAATTTTGAGACCCTGGCGACGCAGGTATTCAGGTTAGCAGGAGACGAACGCCTCGCTGAGGCCGCACTGCCCGCGCTGATGATTATGTCACTGAGTATTGTACCCGTTGTAACTTATTTGTTGACGATTGAGCCAAAATTGCCAAAAAAGAAGTTATGACTGCCCGCAACAAGCGTTAAAGTTGTGGCCAATAACAGCAGGCGGGAGACAGGTGGTGTGTCCTTGGGCCAAAATAGGAATCGAACGGCAAAATAAGATACCGTTGGTGTCTGGTATTGGAAGGTATCAACTTTCAGGGGACTACATCTCACGGAATAGGTTGCCCGGAGTGGGGCCAATCAACGTCGGATCGATCAAGATTGATCACCAGGATTTTTGCATCGAGGCCGGATTTCGGTGGCACTCTCCGCTTTCGGCTTTGCACCCCGTTTTAGTGTTCTTTGGTTTTGTCGATGTGGGCATGCCGGCGAGGGGGTTCATTTATGGCGTGCCCTGGTCTCTAGAGGCAGACCTGGTTCGAGCTGCGCTGTTGCAACACCGCGGAGAACTATCTCTGGATCGCGAGACCGTGAATTGCCTCTATTCTCAGTTGCTTGGCGAAGCGGGCTTTCCCTTTTATGGTGCTATCGGTTCTCTTGCTGGCTGGATCTCCCCTAGACACGGCTGGCCTTAACTGCGCTTCACTTTCTCTTCACCGGCCGACGCCTAAGATGGCCCAAAGCTTGGGTAGTGGAAGGCCATGGGCAAAAGCGAATTGCCACAAAAGAACTGCATTGTCTGCAGTCGTCCCTATGCCTGGCGAAAAAAATGGGCGCGGGATTGGGAGCAGGTCAAGTATTGCTCTGAGCGATGCCGCCGAAGTGCAAAGACAAGGCGAGAGAAAGATGCCTGAGGGCCCAGAGATCAGACGTGCAGCAACACGAATACACAAGGTATTGGCCGACCAGGGTCCCGTGAGAGTGGAATTTACTCAGCCCCATTTGTCTGCCTTTGGACCGAAGTTATCCGGGCAGACGGTTGAGTGGGTGAGCAGTCGGGGCAAGGCCATGCTGACGCATTTCCAGGGCGGGCTGACGGTGTATAGCCACAATCAGCTCTACGGGCGTTGGTATACCTGCCGAATTGGCAAAGAGCCGCTCACCAATCGAACCCTGAGACTAGCGCTGCATACCCAGACGCATAGCGCTTTGCTTTACAGCGCATCGGAAATTGAGGTGTTAACCGAGGAAGGTGTCATGTCCCATCGCTACCTGAGCGCCCTGGGCCCAGATGCGCTGGATGATCAGGTGGCTTGGCGGGATATTCTGGCGCAGCTACAGAGCGTCAATTTTCGACGCCGGTCACTGGCGGCGCTCTATCTGGATCAGCACTTTGTCGCAGGCATTGGCAATTACCTGCGGTCAGAGATTCTCTTTCAGGCCGGGCTCTATCCCTTTGATCGCCCCCAGGATCTTACTCTGAAGCAGCTGGGTTTGCTGGCGAGAACGACCCTTGCTCTGACGCGTCAGGCCTATGCCACAGCTGGGGTCACCAATACCCCAGCTCGAGTTAAGCGCCTGCGCGCTAATGGGCTGCGTCGGCAACAGTATCGTTTTCTGATCTTTGGCCGGCGCGGGCAGGCCTGCTATCGCTGCAGTTCGCAGATTGAGCGAATCGAAATAAGCGGGCGGCGTCTCTACCTGTGCCACGGCTGCCAGCCTTCGGTGACCCCACGATGACCGGGGTAGGAGGTCGCGTCTTACTGCTGCACGGAAATCAGCTTTTTCCAATAGAAGCGCTGCAGGGTCTCAAGCCCGATGTGGTTTTTATGTTTGAGGATCACCGGCTTTGCACGCATTTCCGCTACCATCAACAGAAACTTGTACTGATTCTCGCCGCCATGAGGGCCTACGCTGATGGGCTGCGAGCTGCGGGCTATGAGGTCGTCTACCATCCCCTGAATGCCACAGAGGGCCAGGACCAGTTAACCGTTCTGGGTCACCACTTAACGCATCGCCGGGCCAGCGCGCTGCTGAGCTTCGAGATAGAAGGTAAGGCTCAGGCGCGGGCAGTAGAACAGTGCGCGCTGGCACTGTCGATCCCGCTTGAGAGTCATGACTCGCCCATGTTTCTTTGCCCCCGGTCGGACTTTGAGCAATTTATGGCGTCCCGCAAACGCCCGCAGATGGCGCCCTTCTATCAGTGGCAGCGACGACGCCTAGTCCTGCTGATGGAGGACGACGGCAAACCGGTGGGTGGGAAGTGGAGTTTCGACACCGAGAATCGTAAAAAACTGCCCAAGAGTGTGACGCCTCCAGAGGTGCCCCCCGTGGCAGCTCAGGCCCATGTCGAGGACGTTATTCAACTGGTGCGAAGGTACTTTGCCGATCACCCGGGGGATGCGAGAACGTTCAACTGGCCCGTCACCCGACAGGGTGCGCTGGCCTGGCTGGATGATTTCTTAGCCCAGCGGATTGAGCTATTTGGCCCCTACGAGGATGCCATGACCACTCGATCAGAAACCCTCTTCCACAGTCGTCTCAGTCCCCTGCTGAACATTGGGCTGATTACGCCCGCCGAGTTGGTGAATCAGACTTTGGCTCACGCACAGCGAGCCAATACGCCCCTGCAGTCGGTGGAAGGCTTTATTCGACAGGTTATCGGCTGGCGCGAATTCATTCGGGGTGTCTACCAACGCTATTCCTCCGAACAAGCCAACGCCAACTTTTGGGGACATACGCGGCGCCTAGCGCCCAGTTGGTATGCTGGGGATACCGGCATTCTGCCGCTAGACGAAGCCATTCAGCAGGTTCAGCGCAGTGGCTGGACCCATCACATCCCCCGGCTTATGGTTTTTGCGAACTTGATGACCCTCTGTGAAATCAAGCCACGCAATGCCCACGAGTGGTTCATGGAGATGTTCGTGGATAGTGCTTCTTGGGTGATGGGCCCCAATGTTTATGGGATGGGTCTGTTCAGCGATGGCGGTATTTTTGCGACCAAGCCCTATATCTGTGGTGCTAACTATATGGTTAAGATGAGCGACTACAAGAAAGGACCTTGGTGCGACGTCGTGGATGGTTTGTATTGGCGGTTTATCCACCGCCACCAAGACTTTTTCGCATCCAATCCGCGGTTAGCGCTGATGCCCCGGGCGCTAGCGCGTTTGGACGACCAGCGACGAGAGCGAATCTTTGGTGCCGCAGAGCAGTTCCTGGCTCAGCATACGATCCACTCTGACCCATGAGCACGGTGGCCACCCCACAAGGCTTTGACTGCCTGTCCCTCAGAGACGGACTGCTGGCGCGCCTAGCGGCCATGGACTTTCAGCACATGACGCCCATTCAGCAGGCGGCGCTGCCCGCTATTCTGGCTGGCCAGGACGTTATCGCAAAGGCAAGTACCGGCAGCGGAAAAACCGTGGCCTTCGCCTTGGGCTGCCTCCAGCGGCTGGATAGCAAGGCCTACCATGTGCAGTCTTTGTTGCTCTGTCCGACCCGTGAGCTTGCGGAACAGGTGGCCAGCACCCTTAGAGACTTGGCGAAAGGATTAGCCAATACGAAGGTGTTGAGCCTTTGCGGTGGTGTCTCCATCGGGCCCCAGGTAGGTTCTCTTCAGCATAGCGCCCATCTGATCGTGGGGACCCCGGGGCGCGTGCTCAAGCACCTGCGTAAGGGGACCCTGCATGTGCATGGCCTGGACGTCTTGGTTCTGGATGAAGCGGACCGAATGCTGGATATGGGTTTCGCTGAAGAAATCTCGGCGCTGCTCGAATTTTTACCCAGTCCTCGTCAAAACCTCATGTTCTCCGCGACCTATGGGACAAGCGTGCAAGCCATCGCCGAAAGGTTAAGCCCCAATGCAGTGAGCATTGATGTCACCCAGAGGGAACCTGCGCCGGTGATAGACGAGTATTGGTGTGCGGTTGGTGAGGCGACGGATAAGCGCGGACGGTTAGACTTACTCTTGCAGGGCATAGCTGCTCTGGGCACAGAAGCCAACCTGGTTTTCTGTAATACCAAGGCTGGCTGTATTGAATTGGCGAACTTTTTTGCTGCCCAAGGGGTGCCTGCTGCCGTGCTGCACGGGGACTTAGAACAGGCGGACAGACAGCAGATGCTAATCCGCTTTAGCAACGGCAGCGCACGGATTTTGGTGGCCACAGATGTAGCGGCTCGCGGGCTGGATATCGATAGCGTCGGGGCCGTTTTTAATGCCGACCTGCCCCAGCGAGCCGACGTTTACACGCATCGGATTGGCCGAACCGGTCGCAGCGGTCGAGCCGGGTTCGCGCTGAGTCTGGTGGGTGACCGCGAAATGCACCGGCTGCGTCTTATCGAAGAGGCGAGAGCGGGGGTCGCCATGCAGCTGTGGCAGCCCTCTTCGCCAAGTCCGGAGGCGCTTGCTCTGCTGCAGCCGGAGTATCAAACGATAGAGATCAATGGCGGGCGACGGCACAAGCTGCGTCCGGGTGACATCTTGGGGGCGTTAACGGCGGGCAAAAGACTGCCGGGGAGTGCGGTGGGCAATATTCACATCCTGGATCAAATTAGCTATGTTGCGGTGCTTCGCGAAAAAGTTAGCGTGGCTATCAAGCAGTTGGATCGCGGAAGAATTAAGGCGCGGCCATTTAGAGCGCGACTGGTGGGCGCCGAACATCGT
>MDTB01033142.1_pt1 | contig 12948 bp, 14 predicted proteins | sample 811161 | NCBI WGS metagenome assembly MDTB01 (sample SAMN05326650, study PRJNA326480) | marine metagenome | isolation source: seawater | place: Mediterranean Sea | collected 2009 | reverse complement strand
TTTGGTCAAATTCCATAGATTTTCCAGTAGGAAGTTGTGATGAAAAAACATTTACGAAGGCTGTCAGCGATGGTTTTGGCCGTTGCCGCGACCATGTTGGGCGCCTCAGTTTATGCAACGACACTGAACGATATTTTTCAGGTCGCGGAACGCATGAATGTAAACGCTAAAAAATCTCAAGCAAAAATTGATGCGCTGAACGAGGACACTCGAAAACTCCTCAGCGAGTACAAGATTGTTTTGAAAGAGATTGAAGGCCTCAGGGTCTACAACCGACAGCTGGAAAAGCAAATCGCCAATCAAGAGCGCGAAATGGCTCAACTTTCTCAGTCGATTGATGAAGTGACGGTTATTGAGCGGCAAATAACTCCGTTAATGTTGCGCATGATTGATGGCCTTGAGCAATTTGTTGACCTGGATGTGCCATTTTTGCTTGAAGAGCGTCGCGGACGCATAGAAAGGCTACGAGAAATTATGGATAGGGCAGACGTTGCAGTCTCCGAAAAATTCTCACAGGTACTGCGCGCGTTTCAGATCGAGAATGAATATGGGCGAACTATGGAGACCTATGGCACAACGATCATGCTTGATGGAGTTGAGCGGCAAGTAGATATGCTGAAAGTTGGCCGGATCGCGTTGGTGTACCAAACTCCTGACGGCGATGAGACTGGGATGTGGGACGTCGATGTTAGTGACTATCGTGCTGTTGAAGATAAATATCAGGGTTCAGTTCGGCAAGGTATCCGTATGGCGCGTCAGCAAGCGTCTATTGACATGTTAAGCCTTCCAATCAAAGGCGCGGAGGCAACACAATGAAATTAGTAATGATGAAAGTTAAATTCGCTTTAGTCGCCCTTTTTGTTGCCGTTACGTTTTTGGCGCAAACATCGGTTGCGCAAGAGGCTGCACCAGCGCCTGGCGATCTAGAAGTTGTCAAGGCCAGTAGCTTGGATGAACTGCTAGACAATGTGGAACAGCGTCGCGTTGTTGAATCTAAAGAGCATAGTGCTCGAGAGCGTAAATTTGCGGCGGAAAAAGCCAACCAAGCCAAGATGCTTCAGGACGCCAAAGAAGAGCGTAGACGAGAGCAGCGTCGCTCAGACCGCTTAGAAACCACTTTTGAAGAAAATGAAATCCGTATTGGCGACCTCCAAGAACAGTTGGATAAGCGCCTGGGTAGCTTGCGCGAGTTATTCGGCGTGCTTCAGCAGGTAGCGGGCGACACACGAGGCTTGTTTGAAGGTTCTTTAATTTCTAGCCAATACCCCAATCGCGGAGAATTCCTTGGCGATCTGGCGAAGAAAATGGGCACCTCTAGCCAACTGGCCAGCATTGACGAGATGGAGTCACTGTGGTTCGAGTTGCAGCGGGAAATGACTGAGTCTGGAAAGATATCCAAGTATCCAGGAACCATTACTCGGCTCTCAGGCGATAAAGATAATACTGAAATCGTGCGCGTCGGTTCATTCGCACTGATTGGTGGCGGCGAATACCTGCAGTGGAATGTTGACACTCAGACGATTACCGAAATCGCAAGACAACCGGCTGGTCGTCACACCAGTACTGCAGCGGATCTCCAAGACGCGCAGCCTGGAGAGACCGTTGAGTTCTCGGTAGACCCGACTCGTGGTTCTCTGTTGGCATTGCTGATTCAAGCCGCGACGCTTGGAGAGCGGGTTGGTTCGCCGACGTCCGGATTCACCGATGGTCAGGGCGGCCCAATCGGCGCCATTATCATTTGGTTCGGAATAATTACTGTGATTATTGCGTTCTGGCGCGCGTTTGCATTGTTCTCGACTAAGCGCCAAGTCAACGCTCAACGAGAAACTGCAACTGCCAGTCGCGATAATCCGCTGGGTCGGGTGCTGAGCGTTTATGATGAAAATAAAGAGGTCGACGTAGAGACCCTTGAGCTGAAGATGGGTGAGGCGATTCTAGGAGAGACCCCAGAGCTTACTAAGTGGATTCCGTTTATACAGGTGATTTCAGTTGTTGCCCCACTCGCTGGTCTTCTCGGGACAGTCATCGGTATGATTGAGACCTTCCAAGCGATCACGCTGTTCGGCACGGGCGACCCGAAAACTATGGCCGGTGGTATCTCTACAGCGTTGATGACCACAGTACTGGGTATCACAGTGGCAATACCGACCACACTGCTTCACCAATTCGTGCAGGGACTGTCTAAGGATGTACTCCACACTATCGAGGAGCAGAGCGCCGGGCTGATTGCCGAGCACGCAGAAAAGGCTGGCAGCCCGATAGGGTCATAAGGTAAAGGACCTGATATATGTTTACTGAAGCTTACCTTGACATCATTCGTTACATGGAAATGGGCGGTGATGTCTTGTGGTACATTGCTGGCCTTGTTTGTTTCATGTGGACGCTGATATTTGAGCGCCTTTGGTACTTTCACTCGCCGCAAGATGAACACAAAAAGCTGCTTTTTGATGCAACGACGAAGTGGGAAGGACGTCCAGAGCGTAGTTCGTGGACTGCGCACCAAGTGCGTGACGGGATCATTTCGGAAGGGGCCAGTAAGATTGCTGGTAGTTTGTCGATGATTGAAACCTGCGTCGCGCTCTGTCCGCTGTTCGGTTTGCTCGGTACCGTTACGGGCATGATCGAAGTGTTTAACGCGATGGAGGTGCAGGGCGGTAATGCCAGATCGATGGCTGCTGGTGTCTCTATGGCTACTATTCCAACTATGTCGGGGATGATCGCGGCGCTGTCAGGAATGGTTGGTACAACCTATTTAAAGAGAAAGGTTGAGAGTGAAACTAGGCGCCTAGAGTCCAGTTTGCTGCTCGATCATTAAGCGTAATGGACGTTTAAAGTAGCTTAACGCGAAGAGGATTTTTGTATGGCGAGACGGGGATATGGAAGCGGCGGCACGACGAATGATGAGGTTAATATCAATGACTCCTTAACGCCGATGTTGGACGTCGTATTTATTATGTTGATCTTCTTCATTGTTACGGCCACGTTCATTAAGCAAGCGGGCATTGAAGTGCTAAGACCGGACGCTTTAACCGCCGAGCAAAAACCCACTGTGGCAATTTTGGTCGCTGTGGGACCGACTGGAGAGATATGGATTGACAAAAAACGTGTCGATCCCACGTCAGTTCGTGCTCATATTGAGCGCTTGCACTCGGAGAACCCCAAGGGCGGAATGGTTGTGCAGGCTGATCGAAAATCTACTAATGAAAAGTTAATGGCTGTTCTGAATGCGGCGCGTGCGGCCGGCATGCGCGAAGTAGCCATATCTACCGAGAAATAGACGGAAAAATTAATGGCCACACGCTACTTAGCCAGCTTTGGATTAGGGACCCTTATAACCCTAGTACTGTTTTTTGTGATGCAAGCGGTCATAGCTACTGATGAAGCAAGGTTGAACGAGGCTCCCGACGGCAAATTGTTAGACTTTGTGCGCCTTGAAGAAGATCAAGACCTACAAACCAAACAACGCAAGCCCAAACCGCCGCCTCCGCCGGATGAGCCACCGCCAGATATGCCAAAGCCTGAATTTGAGTCTTCGGATATCTCTCAAGGAGTTGATGTTGGTGCTGTCGATGTAGACGTAAATCTAAACGTTGAAGGCGGTGGCTTTAGCTCTGATGGTGAGTATTTGCCTATTGTAAAAGTAAATCCTCAATATCCTCGGCGCGCCCAAACCCGTGGCATCGAAGGGTATGTTTTGCTTGAGTATATCGTGACCAAAACTGGGGCGGTTCGAGATCCAGTTGTTATAGAGGCAAAGCCTCCAGGGATATTCAATCGCGCAGCCATAAATGCTGCTCTAAAGTATAAGTATAAGCCTAAGGTTGTTAACGGAGAGCCAATCGATGTGGCGGGCGTGAAGACCCGAATTACATTTGAAATGGCAGATTAACGAGGAGAAACAGTGGGTATTAGAGCCATGAAAAGCATTAGCATTGGCGTTTTAGCGTTATTGTTCGCCATGGTGGCACCATTGGGTCACGACGGCTCATTGGGCGTTGCTAAAGCGACTGCTGCTGAAGAAAAGCCCAAGAAAAAGCAGAAAACCCGACGTGTACCCTCGCTTAGCGAGTCTGTCTACAAGAAGCTTGGTGAAGGCCAAGAGGCGATCGATGCCAAAGATTTCGATCTTGCACTCGAAGTTGTTCAAGGCGCGCTTAATCGCTCCCGCAGATATAACGAGAACGAAATCGCCAATCTGCACAATATGCTGGGCTACATTTATTACCTGAAAGACGATTACGATGGCGCTCTTCGGGAGTACAAGATTGTTGTCGAGCAGGGTGAAAAAATTCCAGAGGGCCTGGAGGTAACTACTCTTTATACAGTTGCTCAGCTTAGCTATGTTCAAGAGAACTATGACGACGCGCTGTACTATATGGAAGTATGGATAAAAAAAGCTACCAATCCTTCAGCGGCGCCACGATTTTTCTTGGCGACCGTGTACTACCAAATGAAGGATTATAATAAAGCGATCGAACAGATGGAGCTTGGTATTCAGATTGCCCAGGAACGAGGCACTGACATTACCGAGCAGAATTGGAGTCTGCTCACGTTCCTGTACTTCGAAAAAGAGGACTGGCCAAATGTTATTCGGGTATTACAAGTACTGGTTGAAGAATTTCCAAAGCGCGAGCATTGGGTCCGTTTAGCGGGCGTATACGGCCAAGAAGGCTTTGAGAAAGAGCAGCTTTATACGCTTGAAGCGGCCTACACGGCGGATTTTCTGGAGAAACAGACCGACTTTACCAATTTGGCCGGGTTGTTAATGCAGGAAGAGGTGCCTATACGGGCAGCTAAGGTGCTAGAAGACGGGCTTAATCGTGAAGCCATCGAGCGCGATGCGAAGAATCTCCAGTCGCTAGGGCAGGCGTGGCAATTAGCTCAGGAAGTAGACAAAGCTATCCCGATTTTTGAAGAAGCCGCGGGAATGGCAGACGACGGAAAGATCTACGAGCGCTTATCCTATCTTTACCTTGAGTCGGATCAATACGGGAAGTGCGTGGATTCTGCGACCGGCGCCTTAGACAAGGGCGGTCTGCGAAAAAGCCAGAGCGTTTATGTTGTTAAAGGTATGTGTTTGTTTAATCAAAACAAGCTAAGCCCAGCGCGCTCGGCTTTCGTGTCGTGTCGACGAGTCGCGCGTGATGAGAAGGATAAAGCTAATCAGCGTATTTGCGGGCAATGGATAACTTTTATCGACCGCGAGAGTAAACGTCAGGCCCAGCTTGCTGCGGCCTCTGGTTAACACAAATCAATTCGAGCACACTAAAGCCGGTCTAAGACCGGCTTTTTCTTTTGTAGGGTATTTATGTTTACCGGAATCGTTCAAGAACTTTTGCATGTCCACGAGATTGATCACGGCGCTGATCTAAGCAGACTGAGGTTGAAAATGGGGGCTCTCGGCGATGGTCTGCAGCTTGGCGCATCGGTCGCGATTAATGGCACCTGTTTGACTGTGACCCAGCATGATGCCCATACCACACGCTTCGACATCATTAAGGAAACTTTGAGTACTACAAACCTTGGGCGTTTGGATGTGTCCTCCAAGGTGAATGTTGAGCGTTCCTTTAAGGTGGGTGACGAGGTGGGTGGGCACGTAGTCTCCGGGCACGTGTCGACTACTGCGAGTTTGGAACATCTGCATCATGAAGGTAATGATCGAGTGCTCGCATTTAAGGTTGAGCCGCATTGGCAGAACTATATCTTCCACAAAGGCTATGTCGCCCTTGACGGGGCAAGTCTCACAGTGTCATCGGTAAACCGGGAAACCTCATGTTTCAGCGTCAGCCTTATTCCCGAAACAATCGAGCGCACAACGCTAGGCCTTTTAAGTGTCGGCGGGCTAGTTAATGTTGAGATCGATAGCCAAACTCAAGCGGTGGTTGATACGGTCGAGCGAGTGCTTTCGGAGCGTCAGGATCAGTTGAGCATTGAGGATTAGATATGCAGAGCTTCCATGAGAGACTGCGTAGAAGCTGGCAGCAGAGCGGTTCGTTGCTTTGTGTAGGCATCGATCCTGATTTGGATCGTATACCTCAACATTTAGCAGCTGCAGACAAGCCATATCTGCAGTTCGGTAAGGCCATTATCGAGGCAACAGCCCCCTACGTTTGCGCCTTCAAGCCTCAGGCGGCCCATTTCGCTGCAGTAGGAAGAGAGCAAGAACTGGCCGAACTGATAACCTTTGCGCAAACAAATTACCCAGATATCCCGGTTATTCTCGACGCTAAGCGGGGTGACGTGGGCGGTACTGCGAAGCTGTATGCCCTGGAAGCTTTTGAGCGTTATAACGCTGATGCAGTTACCGTTAGCCCGTATTTGGGTAAAGACAGCCTTGATCCCTACTTTGCCTTTGCGGAGCGGGGCATAGTGGTTTTATGCCGCACCAGTAACCCCGGCAGTGATTGGCTGCAAAATAGCCCGGATAATGAGCCACCAACCTATTTGCGGGTCGCTAAACAAATAAGCGAATGGGACGTCGCAGACCAATGCATGCTGGTCACGGGCGCCACATATCCTGATGAGCTGGCTAAGGTGCGGGCGGTGGTTGGTAATCTGCCGCTCTTGGTGCCTGGAGTGGGGGCTCAGGGCGGTAGTATTGAAGAGGTACTCAGATGCGGCTTAGACGCCCACGGAACAGGCCTGGTGATTTCCAGTTCCCGGTCGATTATCTTTGCTGATCAAGGCCCGAATTATGCCGACGCCGCTGCAGCAGCTGCCGAAGTAGCCATGAATGAGATAAATAAATTTCGTTAAAAAATAAACAGTTGAGTCATTACTATAGATTGATTCTATTTTTTTGCGTCGCGGAGTAGATTGCGCGCAATGATGCCTTGTTGGATCTGACTCGTACCCTCATAAATACGGAATAGGCGGACGTCACGATAAAACCGGGCGACTGCGTATTCTTCGATATAGCCAGCTCCACCATGGTATTGAACCGCCCGATCAGCCACGCGACCGACCATTTCGGTAGCATAGAGCTTGCAGCAGGAGGCGAGCGTGTTGACGTTTTCACCTTCATCGCGGCGTTTGGCGGTATCTAAGACCATGCATTCGGCGGCATAACTCTCGGCCTTGCTGTCTGCGATCATCCCTTGCAGCAGCTGAAATTCAGCGATTGGTTGGCCAAATTGGGTGCGTTCTTGACCATAGCTAAGGCAAAGCTCGATCAGGCGTTCGGCGCAGCCCACTGACAGCGCGCTGATATGAATACGGCCGCGATCCAACGTTTTCATCGCGGTCTGGAAGCCTTTATGCAACATCGCGGGGCCGCCGAGCATTTGGCTGGCTGGTACCCTGCAATCTTCAAATATGACATCGCATACGTGGGCCCCTTGCTGCCCCATTTTTCGGTATGGCTTGCTTAACGTGATTCCAGGCGTGCTGGCATCCACAAGAAAAGCGCTTACACCCTTGGCACCTGCCTGGTCCGGGTCGGTGCGGGCAAAAACTGTGAACAATTGGGCGCTTGGTGCGTTGGTGATATAGCGCTTGGTGCCGCTGAGCAGATAGTCGTCCCCATCTTTAATCGCCTTGGTCTGTAGCGCGCCCGCATCGGACCCTGCATTAGGCTCCGTTAGGGCGAATGACCCGATGATTTCGCCGCTCGCAAGTTTAGGCAGGTAATAGGCACGCTGTTCGTCAGTCCCGTCCATTACTAGACCCTGAGAGCCGATGCCATTATTAGTGCCAAATATTGAACGGAACGCAGGTGAGGTGCGCCCGAGTTCCATCACCACTTTGCATTCTTCATAGGTATTAAGACCAATACCGCCAAATTCTTGCGGAATCGTGAGCCCGAAGAGCCCTAATTCACGCATCTCCTGTATGACATCCTCGGGAATGACGTCATCTTCCGAGACCTGTGCCTCCAGAGGGATGAGTCGTTCATCGACGAATTTCCGAATCGTCAGAATCAGCTGATTTAAGGTTTCTGGATCCAGCGAAGAGGCAGTAGGTTGTGCTGATGAATTCATGTTTCTATCCGATTGGTGCAGCTACATATTATACGTAAGCAGGACTCTAGTTTCCCGGCTTTGATCGCGCATTGCAGTTCTTGCTTAGCTCCTTTAGCCTGTCGCGCTTTGGTCAAAGAGAATTAACGATGAGCAACGATAAAGCGCCATTTTCCTGGGACGATCCGTTCCAAATTCGGGCACAGCTTTCCGAAGAAGAGCGGCTTATCTTAGACAGTGCTAAGGATTATGCGCAGGACAAGTTGCTGCCTAGAGTGCAGGAAGCGTTTCGTAATGAAACGTTTGATCGAGAAATCATGAATGAGTTCGGCGCGCTCGGCATGCTTGGGGCAACGCTGCCCGAAAAGTATGGCTGCGCTAACGTTAACTATGTTGCATACGGCATCATGGCCCGCGAGGTCGAGCGAGTTGATTCTGGTTATCGCTCGGCAATGAGTGTGCAGTCGTCTCTCGTAATGCATCCGATATACGCCTATGGCGACGAGGCTCAGCGTGAGCGCTATTTACCCAAACTTGCAACCGGTGAGTGGGTCGGCTGCTTTGGCCTTACCGAGCCAGATCATGGCTCTGATCCCGGTAGCATGATAACCAACGCCAAAGCGGTTGATGGTGGATACGTTCTCAACGGCGCAAAAATGTGGATTACCAATTCTCCGATCGCAGATCTAGCCGTCGTGTGGGCGAAATTTGAGGGAGACATCCGAGGGTTTGTTGTAGAGCGTGAATTTGCAGGCTTTAGCACTCCTAAAATTGAAGGCAAGCTCAGTTTACGTGCTTCGGTAACCGGCCAAATTGTTTTAGAAGATGTATTCGTGCCCAGCGAGAACCTGCTGCCTAATGTGCGCGGTTTAGCCGGACCCTTTGGCTGTTTGAATCGGGCACGCTACGGCATCGCCTGGGGCGCTATGGGTGCAGCAGAGGCGTGTTGGCATGCTGCGCGTAGTTACACGTTGGATCGTTTGCAGTTTGGGCGGCCATTGGCGGCCAATCAATTGGTGCAAAAGAAATTGGCCGATATGCAAACAGAAATTTCCCTCGGCCTGCAGGGGTGTTTGCGCATGGGCAGAATGTTAGATGAAGGTACTTTGCCGATAGAAAATATTTCACTGATGAAGCGTAACAACTGCGGAAAAGCATTAGATATCGCCCGCGTCGCACGAGATATGCATGGAGGCAACGGTATTTCTGATGAATATCCGGTGATGCGCCACTTGATGAACTTGGAAACGGTGAACACTTATGAAGGCACTCATGATGTTCATGCGTTGATTTTAGGCCGAGCCCAGACCGGTATTCAGGCGTTCACTGGCTGAAAAGCGGAACTGGTCGACAGATTTACAAAATAACTCTGAAAAGTGCGTGAGGCTTTGTCCTGACGGGTTGCTCTAGTGGATTGTTAGTTCTAACTTTGTCTTATTAACCCAAATTAGGACAGGGAACAGTAATGATCAATGTAGCTATTGCTGAGAGGCAGCGGCTAATTCGAGAAAGTCTAGCGACATTAGTCAATGGCCTAAAAGGCTGTCAAGTTGTGGGGGTTTGCGCCACTGGTGAGGCTGCTATAAAACTAGCAAAGCAGCAGAACCCGGATGTCTTTTTGATCGATATGTTGCTACCCGGCGTGGGTGCTCTATAGGTAGTGCAGCGTAGTGCAGTCGCCGATTTGAGAACTCGTGCAATTGTCTTGGGTAACGTGACGAAGGCGATCATGCCAACCCAGATGCTCAAGGCCGGCGCGCTGTCTTTCCTTACTCAGAGTATTTCCTCAGAGGAACTCGGTCATGCTATTCATAAGGTTTTTTTGTGGCCAACGCTATGTCTGTGAATTCGTCGCGCAAAAGATGCTCAACACGTCCTTGGGATATAGTGAAACCAGCCAGATTGCCAAGCTCACGCGGCGAGAGTTTCAAGTTTTATTGATGCTCTTAGATTGCCAACGGGTCAGTGAAATTGCGCGTCTGCTGCACTTGTCGCTGAGAACGGTTAATAGTTATCGCTACCGACTTTTTGAAAAGTTGGGGGTTAGCAGTAATGTTGAACTCGTGCTGCTTGCGGTGAAGAACGGCATCCCGGCTCCAAGTTTTGACTCAGAAGAGGTATTGCAAAAGAGCCTAGATAAAAGGGCCTCGGTAATGTTAGTTGCAGAGGAGGACACAGTATTTCTAAGTAGTGATTCAGATTAACGACGCGTTTGTCTGAATAAGGGCGGGTGTTTTGCCGAGCATTTGCCAGAGCTTTCAGTTTAACCTCGCCAAGCAGCAATACCCTTTTTGCAGATTGAGTCACTGGGACCATTAAGCTCGACGAGCCACAGTAAATTCGTTTAACAGCTGATTCAGGCAAGCAACTGAGCAATCGCGATCTGGTTAAGTTAATCTTGCGCTGGAAGGCGTTGGCTCCAAAATTATGGCATTTGACTCCGAGGAATTTCTCAAGAACTTAACCACTAAACCCGGCGTTTACCGCATGTATGACGCCGAAGGTAAAGCCTTGTACGTCGGTAAAGCGAAGAACCTCCGTAATCGAGTTACTAGCTATTTTCGCGCCAAGGGTTTGCAAACAAAAACCATGGCCATGGTTGCGAAAATTGCAGATATTGAGATCACGGTTACCTCCAGCGAGACCGAAGCGTTGTTGCTAGAGCAAAATCTGATTAAAGCCCAGCGACCGCCCTACAATATAACTCTCAGAGACGATAAGTCCTATCCGTTCATACATATATCCGCGGATCAGGAATTCCCACAACTACGTTTTCACAGAGGCAACAAGGGCAAAACAGGTCGGTATTTTGGGCCTTATCCCTCCGCCTCCTCGGTAAGAGATAGTCTTAATTTGCTGCACAAACTGTTTCAGGTGCGGCAGTGCGACGACAATTTTTTCCGCAATCGGTCGAGACCCTGCCTGCAATATCAAATTCAACGTTGCAGCGCGCCCTGCGTCGGGAAGATTTCAATCGAGGACTATCAGCAAGATGTGGAGTTGGCCGCGCTGTTCTTGCGGGGTAAGAGCGCCAATGTGTTGAGGGTTTTTCAGGACAAAATGGAGCAGGCCTCGGGTCTTATGGATTACGAGAAGGCTGCGCGCCATCGCGATCAGATAAGCCATCTGCGCAGGATTCAGGAGCGCCAATATGTGCATGGGGCTAAGGGCGATGTGGATGTGTTTGCGCTGGCTGAAGAAGCGGGGCGTTGTTGTATTCAAGCCCTATTTGTTCGCAACGGTCAGTTACTCGGGCAGAAGAGTCATCATATAAATAACGAACTTGGTCTGGATGCTGCTGCTCTGCTGCAGGCATTTCTTTCCCAATACTATTTGGGGGGAGAGCAGTATGAACTTCCCCAAACTATACTTGTGTCCGACTACGACAACGAATTTGAAGTATTGCACCAAGCCCTTGAGCAACGTGCGGAGCGGAAGATTCACCTTGCTAAAGCCTTCCGTGGACAACGTGCCCGATGGCTAGCTCTGGCGGCTGAGAACGCTACGGTAAACCTGCAAGCGAGGGTTGCTGAGCGAAGCCAAATGAAAGCGCGCTTCGGCGACCTACAGAGCGTCTTATCGTTGCCGCAAAGTCCCCGGCGGCTAGAGTGTTTTGACATCAGTCATACGATGGGAGAGGCCACTGTTGCGTCATGCGTGGTGTTTGATGAAAACGGGCCCTTAAGCTCCGATTATCGTCGCTTCAATATCGAAGGTATTGTCGGAGGAGATGATTACGCCGCGATGGAACAGGCTTTGACCCGCCGTTATCAGCGCTTGAAAAATAGCGATGCTCAACTACCGGACTTGTTAGTTATCGACGGAGGAATGGGTCAAGTGACGCGAGCATTGCAGGTCATGGCGCAGTTGGACCTTGATCAAGAAATAAACATCCTTGGTATTGCTAAAGGTCCAGACCGCAAAGCAGGCTTAGAGCGCTATTTTTTGGGTACTACCGGGCTAAATATAGACGGGCACTCGCCTACAGCGCACCTCCTACAGCATATCCGTGATGAGGCGCATCGTTTTGCCGTTACTGGCCATCGACAGCGGCGTGCGAAAGCACGAAATCAGTCCCAATTGGAAGGAGTGATAGGGGTCGGTGCAAAAAAACGTCGCCAACTGCTACTGCACTTTGGCAGTATTGGCGCTATTAAAGGCGCAAGCATTGAAGAACTCTGCAAAGTCAAAGGCATCAGCAGTACAATTGCTGTAGAAATTCACAAACACTTCCACTGAGACAGTAATCGAGTGAACCTCCCTAACATTATTACTTTGGCGCGAATTCTATTGGTGCCGGTCTTTGTTGTGATTTACCTATGGCCTGGGGATGGCACCTACTTAATCGCAGCGACTCTATTTGCCTTGGCTGCAGCAACTGACTGGCTTGATGGTTATTTGGCCCGGCGTTTAAATCAAACAACACCGTTCGGCGCATTTCTAGATCCGGTGGCGGACAAGCTCATCGTGGTGTCTGCGTTAACTTTGCTTTTAGCTCAGCATTCAACCGTTTGGCTTACGCTACCGGGGCTGATCATTATTGGACGCGAAATAATGATCAGCGCGCTACGCGAATGGATGGCCGAAATGAACACCTCGGTTACCGTGGCTGTTAGCTACCTCGGTAAAATTAAAACTTCCCTGCAAATGATAGCCATCGCAGTACTTCTGGCATTACCGCCGAATTCCGACTCCGGTCTTATCTTTGCGGGATATACCTTGTTGTACGTCGCTGCACTAATGACCCTTTGGTCTATGTCGGTATATTTACAGGCCGCATGGCCTACTCTGAAGCAGGGCCTTGCAACAGCTAACTCAACTAAAAACTCGAAATAGGGCACCTAGCTTAAAGGCGGATTCGGTGCAACTGGGAACTACCCTAAACAGGCGATGTGGAGGCTGAGGCCGGAATCGAACCGGCGTTAACGGAGTTGCAGTCCGCTGCATAGCCACTCTGCCACCCAGCCCACGCGAGGGCGCATTCTAGCGA
>MDTB01108347.1_pt1 | contig 12950 bp, 10 predicted proteins | sample 811161 | NCBI WGS metagenome assembly MDTB01 (sample SAMN05326650, study PRJNA326480) | marine metagenome | isolation source: seawater | place: Mediterranean Sea | collected 2009 | reverse complement strand
CTACGAAAGGACCGCCTCATTATCATAATATTGGAAATCCTTTAAGAAAAGATATCCTGAATCATATCCATAAAGAGTACTTGCCTTCGGTTAATGACCAATTCACAATATTAGTGATCGGTGGCTCACAGGGGGCTAGTTTTATCTCAAAAGTAGTTCCAATTGCTGTTAAGAGGATAAAGCTGATTGATCGCAAACGCATCATGATTTATCATCAATCTGGTAGCCAAGATATAGATCTGATAAACAAGCAATACTCAAAAGAAAAAATTAAGGTTGAGATTAAACCCTTTTTCGAAAATGTTGCAGAATTAATGGCCAAATCCCAATTAATAATCTGTAGGTCTGGAGCATCCACCGTAACTGAATTATGTGCGATGGGTCGACCATCAATTTTGATACCACTTCCTGGTTCAATTGGTGACCATCAAGACTTTAATGCAAGATCACTTGAAATAAACGGTGCAGCAAAAATTTTACGGCAAGATACTATTAGTGCAGAACTTTTGGCGGCTACCATTACTGGTTTTATTAATGATCCTGAATTATGTAGAAATATGGCAGAGGCTGCTGGAAAATTGAAAAAATTAAATGCGGCAACTGTTTTAGCGGATAGAGTTATTGACGAGGTTTTAAAAAGCAAATGCTAGAGAAAACTAGATTACCAATTGGTCTCGGTGTTATACATTTTATAGGTATTGGTGGTATTGGTATGTCAGGTATAGCCGAAGTATTATTAAATCTGGGTTATACAGTACAGGGATCAGACGAGAAAACTTCAACAATAACTTCGCGGCTAAATTATCTTGGAGCAAAAATTTTTACGAGTCATTGTGAGGGTAATTTGATAGGTGTTAAGGTTGTCGTAATTTCCTCGGCAATTGCAATTACCAATCCAGAACTTGTCGCGGCCAGGCAATTGAGATTACCGGTTGTCAGGAGAGCTGAAATGCTTGCAGAATTGATGCGATTGAAGTCAAATATTGCTATAGCAGGCAGTCATGGTAAAACTACTACTACCTCGATGATTGCGACTTTGTTAGATGCTGGAGGATTTGATCCAACAGTAATTAATGGAGGAATAATTCAAGCTTATGGATCAAATGCACGTTTAGGTGCTGGTGATTGGATGGTGGTGGAGGCGGATGAAAGTGATGGAACTTTTACAAAACTACCTGCGACAATATCAGTAATTACAAATATAAACGCTGAACATATGGATCATTATGGGTCATTTGATAATTTATTAGATGCTTTTCATAATTTTGCTTCAAATATTCCTTTTTATGGTGTTCTGATTTGTTGCACTGATGATCCAGATGTGCATGCATTGGTTGGAAGGATTAGCGACAGAAAAATTATAAAATATGGCTTCAATAAGCAGTCGGATTTTAGAGTGGAGAACTGTCGTTTTGAGAAAGGAAGGACAAGATTTGATGTAATTAGAGGTTCAAACGAACGCTTCATTAAAAACGTCAGTCTACCTATGAACGGTGAGCATAATGTGTTGAATGCCATGGCCTCAATTGTTTTGGCAACTCATTTAGGAATTTCCAAAAGGTCCATAAAAGCAGCCTTATCCACTTTTGCAGGAGTTAAAAGACGCTTCACAGAAGTAGGTACTATTAATGGTTGTAGAATTATTGATGATTACGGTCATCACCCCGTTGAAATATCGGCGGTTCTTAAGGCAGCTCGACAGGCAACCTCGGGTAGGGTAATAGCCGTACATCAGCCGCACCGGTTCACAAGATTATCAAGACTTTATGAAGATTTTTGTCGATGTTTTAATGACGCTGACGTAGTTGCCATAACAGATGTTTATGGGGCAAATGAAACTCCAATAAGTGGAGTAGACAGAGATTTTTTGATTAATGGTTTACGAGAACATGGGCATCGAGCTGTTTTTGGTCTAAAGGGTAAAGATGACATACTAAATTTTTATAAGGATGTTGCGAAAAAAAACGATATTTTTGTCTGCCTGGGAGCTGGTTCAATTAGTTTATGGGCGAATGATTTGCCTGCTCAGTTGGCGAAAGAGGAAAAAAAATGAGTACAGCAATTGGAGATAAAAACTTTGCGTTAAAGTTGCCAAATGTGGAGGGTAAAATCTCGTATGGAAAGATGATGGCCGATATTTCATGGATGAGAGTGGGCGGAGCTGCGGAAGTTTTTTTTAAACCCAAGAGTCTAGATGATTTGAGAATTTTTTTGGCAAATCTTTCGCCTGACATCAGAGTGTTTCCTCTAGGTGTTGGTTCAAATTTAATAGTTAGAGATGGTGGAATTAAAGGCGTGGTTATAAGGCTAGGGCAAAATTTTTCAAATATTGAAATTGCCGATAATTTTGTTATTGCGGGCGCTGGTGCACTAGATTCTAGGGTTGCTGAAAAAGCAGCCGAAGGTGGTGTCGATCTTTCATTTTTAAGAACTATCCCTGGTACCATAGGGGGTGCGATAAAAATGAACGCTGGCTGTTATGGGTCGTGTATTGGTGATGTTTTGATAAGTGCAGACGTTATGTTAAGGTCTGGAGAAATAAGAACCTATTCTACTGAAGATTTGAAATTAAATTATAGAACTAGCGGTTTGCCTGAGGAGTCAATTGTTGTAAATGCCAAATTTAAAGCAAAAAGAAGGCCTCCAAAACAGATTATTTCTAGAATGCGAAGTAATCAAGCTAGTAGGGCCCAGACCCAACCTGTGAGGGAAAAAACTTGTGGATCAACGTTTAAAAACCCTGTTGCTTATTCAAAAGTTAAAGATCAAAAAAGTGATGATCGAATGGAAGCTTGGTATTTAATTGATAAAGTCGGTTTAAGGGGCTTCTCAATTGGTGGTGCGAAGGTTTCATCATTACATTCAAATTTTTTAATTAACACAGGATCAGCTACGGCTGATGATGTCGAAAGTTTAGGTGAATACATTCAAAAAAAAGTACTTGAAGAGACTTCAGTAAAGTTAGAGTGGGAGGTCAGGCGAGTTGGAACTAGAATTAAACCGGACAAAGAGACTAACTTAAATCAGAAGGATGCGAGAGATTGAGATAAAATGATTTGTAAAGTGACTGTGATCAAGGGTGGAAATTCGTCTGAACGCGAGGTTTCTTTGGCGACAGGAAGTCAGTGTGCCTCGGCTCTTATTTCAAAAGGCTATAAGGTAACTGAGATTGACGCAAAGTACGATTTTTTAGACCAGTTGAAAAATAATCGTCCTGATATCGTTTTTAATGCTTTACATGGTCGGTGGGGTGAGGATGGTAGTGTGCAAGGCCTGTTTGAATGGCTTAGTTTGCCCTATACTCATTCTGGTGTTTTAGCATCAGCATTAGCTATGGATAAAAAAAAATCTAAAGAAATTTTTAAACATGAAGGTTTACCAGTTTCAGAGGGATTTATTATGGAGACAAAAAAACTTGAGTTAAAACACCCTATTGACCCACCATACGTGATAAAACCTAATAACGAAGGTTCTTCTGTGGGCGTATTAATAGTTAGTGAAAAAAAGTTAGATCGATTAAAATTGTCATTGTCAGAACTTCCAAAACTCGTATTAGTTGAACCGTTTATAGAGGGTAAAGAATTAACTGTTACCGTAATGGGGGATAGAGTTCTTACAATCACGGATATAGTAACGTCAGGATGGTATGACTATACTGCAAAATATACTCAGGGGCGATCTAAGCATATAGTTCCAGCAATAATACCTGAAAACATAAAAGAGGCCTGTTTTGATTATGCATTGCGAGCACATAATTCAATTGGTTGCAGGGGGCTAACTAGGACTGATTTTCGTTGGGATCATACTTTGGGAGTGGATGGTATAAAAATCTTAGAAATTAATACCCAACCAGGTATGACGCCAACTTCATTAGTGCCTGAGCAGGCAAAGTTCTGTGGGATATCGTTTCCTGATCTTTGCGACTGGATTGTAAAGGATGCATCATGTTGCAGGTGACTAAAGGAAAAGTTATTAATAGGACAAAGTATATTGATCCAGCTCCTTCTATGTTTATTTATAGACTGAACCGTTTTTGGTTACGAAAATCCTTTAGATTGTTAATTTTAATAATTTTTCCCGTTGTTCTGAGTGCACTTACAATTTTTACTATTTTAGAAAAGACTAGTGCGGCACGCTTGATAGCGTCGCAAATAACAATTCTAAAAACCAATCTTGCCCTTACACCCGCATTGAAAATAACTGGTCTAAATATTATTTCTGAGAATTTTGATTTAGTTTCTAAGGTAAATGCCATCGCCAGTTACCAGTTTCCATTAAGTTCACTCGAGATAGATGTAGAATCTTTACGTTTTTCCATTGAAGCTCTGGATGCAGTAAAAACAGCCACTGTAAGATTAAACTCGAATGGTCTAATTGATATAGCCATAGAGGAGAGGAATCCTGTTGCAGTTCATAAATTAGATGGCCATTTTTATCTTTTAGATAAGACTGGTATTATTGTAGATGAGGTATTTTCGAGAGAAGATAGATTAGATTTACCACTCCTTGTCGGGTTTGGAGCGTCTGAGTCTGTGGAAGAAGCTTTAAGAATTTTGATAAGTGCAAAGGATTTAATTTTAAGGGTACGAGGATTGGTGCGAATAGGAGAGCGCCGCTGGGACATTATCTTAGATCGGGATCAGGTGATTAAATTGCCTGAAGAGCGAGCATCCCAAGCTATCAAAAAGATTATTTTCCTACAACAAACTAAAAAAATTCTCGACAGAGACATAAAATATCTAGACTTCAGGGACTCAAATCGGCCGATCATAGGTCTTACAGAAAGATCGTTCAATCAGTTACCTACTCATACGAGAGGCAATTTATGAAAGATCCGCTTTACCAGATGCAGCGGAAATTAAGTCAAAGAAGGGTAAATGCTGTCCGTAAAGGACTTATAGGAATTATAGATATTGGAAGCTCAAAAGTTATCTGTTTTATTTTAAAGTTTACGCCAGAAGATACTAGTTCATCAAGACTACCAGCGGGAGTATCTTTACCAGAAAATGTAGCCTTTAGAGTAGTTGGTGTGGCTACAACCAGATCTAGGGGTGTAGCATTTGGTGAAATTCAATCCATTGAAGAAGTAGAAAGAGCGATAAGAACCGTGGTTCAAGCTGCACAAAAAATGGCCTCTGTTTTAATTGAAGACGTTTTGGTCTGCTTTTCAGGTGGGTACCCAAGATCTTATGGTGTTTGTGGTGAAACGGAACTCATGGGTAATAAAGTCACAGAATTAGATATTTCTAATGCTCTTTTGAACTGTGATATCCCTGATTATGGGCCAGGTCGCGAAGTGATTCATGCTCTACCTGTTAATTTTAGTGTCGATAACAGAAGTGGTCTAAGTGATCCAAGAGGTCAATCTGGTAAAAGGCTAACCGTGGATCTACATTTAGTAACTATTGAGCAAAGTATGGTAAAAAGTGTTATTCAAGCTATCAAAGATTGTCATTTAGATCTATCCGGGTTAACTTTTTCTTCATATCTGTCAGGTCTTTCTAGTTTGACAGAAGATGAGTTGCAACTGGGAGCTGGTTGTATCGACTTGGGTGCTGGGTCAAGTGGTTTATCCGTTTTTTTTAGAAAGCAGATGATTTATGCAGGATCCATAAGGCTTGGTGGTGTTCAAATTACGTCTGATATAATGAAAGCTTTTCAAATACCATTTGAAACTGCTGAGAGGATTAAAAATTTACACGGGGGAGTAATATCTACCAGTAGAGATGATAGAGATTTAATTGAAGTGAAACACAATTATGGAATTTGGGATGATGATCGGTACACCATTTCTCGCTCAGAACTGATTGGGGTTATTAGACCAAGAGTAGAAGAGATTTTAGAAAATCTCCAATTACAATTGGATGCTGCTGGGTTTGAAAATTTGTCTGGAAAAAAAATTGTTTTAACTGGAGGAGCTAGTCAGTTGCCTGGAATATTTGAACTTGCCAATAAAATTTTAGATTGTCAAGTTAGGATAGGTAGGCCTCTACGTATTCAGGGTTTACCTCATGCTACAAACGGTCCAGATTTTGCTGCTGCCATCGGTATGGCTCTAAATGCTGGACATCCCCAAGATGAATGTTGGGACTTTAAATTACCTTTTAATCAGTCTAGCTTACGAAAAATTAATGGAACCTTGAAGTGGTTTTTTGATAACTGGTAAAAATTTGGAAAAAATTTAGAAAATTTAGTGACGTAGGAACATGATTCGGTTACCATAACGAATCAGCAGATAAAAAAGGCACAAAAAGTGCTATCAATTAATATACAGGCAGAAAAAACATGACTTTAACACTTCGGATTCCCGAACAGCAAGATTTAAGTCCACGTATAACGGTTTTCGGTATAGGTGGAGCAGGAGGAAATGCTGTTAACAATATGATTTTAAAGAACCTTGAAGGTGCAGATTTTGTGGTTGCAAATACTGATGCTCAAGCTCTGCAGCAGTCAAGCTCATCAAGGAAGCTTCAGTTAGGAACTAAAATAACTGAAGGTCTTGGGGCTGGGGCTAGACCAGAATTAGGTACAAAGGCCGCCGAGGAAAGTATTGAACAAATTATTGATATTTTAGAAGGCAGCCACTTATGTTTCATCACAGCTGGCATGGGTGGTGGTACAGGTACTGGAGCGGCACCAGTGATTGCTCAGGCAGCGAGACAATTAGGCGTTTTGACTGTTGGGGTTGTCACCAAACCTTTTCAATTTGAAGGCTCTAAAAGAATGAGACAAGCTGAAGCGGGTATAGAAGCACTTCAAAAAGTAGTGGATACCTTAATAATAATACCCAATCAAAATTTGTTTAGAGTCGCAAATGAAAAAACTACCTTTACCGAAGCTTTTTCAATGGCTGATGACGTTCTCTATCAGGGTGTAAAGGGTGTCACGGACTTAATGGTACGGCCCGGTTTAATAAATTTAGATTTTGCTGATGTGCGATCAGTAATGGATGAGATGGGCAAAGCTATGATGGGTACTGGCGAAGCATCAGGTGAAGATAGGGCTGTTCAAGCTTCCGAAAAAGCTATTGCCAATCCTTTATTGGATGAAATATCTTTGAAGGGTGCAAAGGGAGTATTGATAAATATAACGGGTGGTAATGATATGACCCTGTTCGAACTTGATGAGGCAGCTAATAGAATCAGAGACGAAGTTGATCCAGAGGCTAACATAATAGTTGGTTCTACTCTTGATTCTTCTTTGGACGGAACCTTAAGAGTTTCAGTAGTTGCAACCGGGATTGATGCAATAAGCAATACAACATCTCAAGACGTTAATTCAGGTCAATTGTCTGAACAACCGCCAATTGCGGCTTTCAATGGATTAAGTGCAGACCAAAATCGAAATGGATTAAGTAGAAACATTAGTGGTGGCCCTGAGTCCTTATCTGATAGACTAACTAAAGACGGTAAAAATGTTAGTGATGAAAAGGAATTGGAAAATCAGAAAATTAATACCGTTTCAGCCAACTCTACAGACGAACAAATAAAGGTTACTAAAGATACTCAAACGCCTCTAGGAAACCAAATCGCTAGAGAGAGACTTCTCGCAGCTGTTCAAAAACAACCAAATCCTGATAGTTTTAGGAGACCAATTGCAAGAGATAATTTTGGTGAAGGAGCTCAGAAATCCTCTGGAGGAACTTTTAACAATCTTTTGCAGAGGATGACCGGTGGGAACAAGACTAAACTGGACAATCAAAAAAAACCATTTGGTATTAACGCGAATACAAAGTTTAATTCTCATAACCCTGGGTTAGAATCCGATAGTCAGGTTTCAAGTCAAAATGATGACGAACGATTGGAAATCCCAGCTTTTTTGCGGAGACAAGCAAATTGAGCTAATGTCCTTTTTTTGGAGTGCTAGATGGTTGAAGCACTCCAAACGTCAAAAATGTAACAAAATGTAATAATCTGTGAATTGTTATTAATTAGATTGAAATGTATAAGGTAGAAACGTGTAACTTATCTATACTGGTGCAATCGAGTGCAAAATACTTTAAGAAGACCTTTCTCTATCATAGGGAAAACCCTTCATGAGGGGTTGACTGTAAACCTAAGAGTGCTACCGGCGCGTGCTAATTACGGAATATGGTTTAGCAGAACGGATGTTGGTGATAGAAATCATTTAATTCCAGCGTTATACAATAAGGTTTCGGAGACTAGGCTCTGCACAACAATTGCAAACTCAGATGGTGTTAGTGTACAAACCATTGAACATCTTATGGCAGCATTTGCTGGAACAGGTATCCATAATGCGCTCGTAGAATTAGATGGGCCTGAAATTCCTATATTGGATGGGTCATCGGTGCAGTTTGTTCAAGAAATACTGAAAGCTGGCTTTGTTGAATTAGGGGTTCCAATCACAGGCTATGAAATTCAAAAAGAAGTTACAGTTAGGGATGGTGTAGCATGGGCTAAGCTAAAACCAGCAACTACTTTAAGTATTGATTTTGGTATTGACTACTCTGATACAATCATAGGAACTCAACAACTATCTTTGCAGATGAATAATGGTTCATTTGTGCGTGAACTATGCGATAGTAGGACTTTTTGCAGAGAAATAGATATTTCTAAATTATTGTCTCAAGGCTTTGCAAAGGGAGGTTCTCTTGAAAATGCTATAGTGTTAACTAAAAACAATATAAGAAATACTGGTGGATTTAGACGACAGAATGAATGTGTAAGGCATAAAATGCTAGATGCAATGGGAGATCTAAGTTTGGCTGGTGGCCCAATTTTTGGAGCATTTAGTGCTAATAGGGGCGGTCACACTTTAACTAATCAGTTGCTGAGGCTAGCTTTTTCTAAGAAAGGTGCAATAAAGCCTAAGATAGTTAAAAAAAGTGAAGCTATTGAGTTGCCAGGGTTTGATTTATGTGAAACTGACCTTAGCTGCTTACACTGAAACAAATATTGATTTCATTATAAAAATTACTTTATGTTATGTGAAACTATCGAGGATTATTCGATGAGGCATTTTATGTTAAATCTTAAGAATAACTATTTAGTGATGTTCTTTATTTTAAGTGTGTCGAGTTGTGCGAGTGATCCAAATAGAATACCAGAAAATATGCCTGTGGACGAAATAATTAAATTGGCAAATAACAGTCTAGTTAAAAAAAATTATGGTCGTGCGGCTGATTTTTTCATGGAGGTAAATCAATTTTATCCTTACTCTGATGAAGCTCGTAATTCCCTTATTGAAGCAGCTAAAGCTTATCATGCAAATTCTGATCTATTGAATGCAAGACTGGCAGCTCAAGAATATTTACTAATTTATTCTAATAACAGTGATGCACCTTTTGCGAAGTACATGATTGGACTAAGTTATTTTGATGCAATAGTGGATGTAAACAGGGATCAGGGAGCTGCTTTAGACGCCTTGAGAGAATTTGAAGAGTTGATTGAAACCTATCCTGATAGTCAATATGTTGATATGGCTACAAAAAAATTTAACCTAGCCCGTGCCCAACTTGCGGGTCAAGAAATGACAGTAGGTAGATTTTATTTGCACAGGGAAAAGTATTTGGCAGCGATTTCTCGCTTCGAAATGGTAGTAAAAACCTATCCCCAAACACCCTATTTTGTAGAAGCTCTGTATCGATTGATTGAGGCAAATTTGTCTATTGGGATCTCTAAAAAAGCAAAAGAGAATTTAAAGATATTACAAAAACGATTTCCAAAAAGCCATTGGACAAGTGATGCTGAGGAATTAATGAATGTAGTTCTCCTAAAGGATATTTGACATTGCTGACCTATATGAGCGTAAAAAATATTCTTTTGATTGAAGACCTGGAAGTAGAATTCAAACCAGGGCTAAATACCTTAACCGGTGAAACAGGGGCTGGTAAATCCATTTTACTGGATTGCCTAGGTTTCGTACTAGGTTGGTCGAAAAAAATTAATCTTTTGCGAGAGGGAGCGGACAGTGGTGAAGTAATAGCAGAATTTACATTAACCAAGAATCATAAAGTCCAAGACTTTCTATTGGATTCTGGGTTTGAGACCTCTGATACTATAATACTACGCAGGAATCTCCAAAGTGGAGTGAAAAAAAGTCGGTTCTTCATCAATGATAGAGTTTGCTCTCAGGAATTATCTAGGGCACTTTCTGGTTTTTTGGTGGAACTACAGGGGCAAAATGGTAACCAGGGACTACTAGATATTAAAACTCATATTTCTTTTCTTGATGCTTATGCTGACATTGAGAAAGAACTTTCAGACCTCGAAAAAGCTTGGAAAGGCTTAGCGCAGTCTAAATTGAGTCTTTTGCAACATGAGGAGTCTTTACTAGATGCAAGGAGGGATTATGAGTTCCTAAAATTTTCTGTGGAAGAAATAAAAAAATTTGAACCTCATGCTGGCGAGGAGAATACACTAGATGAGAAGCGAAGGTTCATGAGATCAGTTTTGAAAAATAAAGAGTATTTAATAAAGGCTGATGAAACCATTAATTCTATAGATATTGAAGGAGTATTTACTGATTGTATTCGTTGGTTGGAAACTTCAAAAAGTAGCTTGGGGTCCAATCTAGACCAAACTTTAGAAAATCTTGAGCAAGGATTAGAGAATTTTCTCGAAGCACAAAGTAGCATAAATGAATTACTTAGTGAAAATAATTTTGATACATTGGATTTAGAGAAAACCGAAGAGAGACTATTTGCACTTAGGGCACTAGGAAGAAAACACAACGTTGAAACTAATTCTTTAAATGAGTTGGCAGAGAAATTTTGTAAAAATCTTGAAAAAATTGAACTTGGGGATAAGGAAGTTAGGCGCCTAAAGGATACTGTTAGTCATAACGAAAATGTATATAATGCATGCGCACGTGACGTTTCATTGAAAAGAAACCTTGCAGCTAAACAGCTAGATTCCGCTATTCGAGAGGAGTTAACATACTTGAAAATGGGAGGTGCCATTTTTAAAACTGAAATTAATAAGGACAGAATTGGTCCTCGTGGCTTAGACTCAGTAGCTTTTTCGGTTATAACAAATAAAGGTTTAATGCCTGGACCCTTGAACAAAATAGCCTCTGGAGGAGAAATGTCTCGTTTTCTTCTTGCTCTGAAGGTCTGCTTATTTAAAAAAGATCCGGGACTAACATTAATTTTTGATGAAATCGATCAGGGGGTTGGAGGTGCCACTGCAGACGCAGTTGGACGGCGGTTATCAGCTTTATCTGAACTCACACAAATTATTGTTGTTACCCACTCCCCGCAAGTAGCAGGTTATGGTGATTATCAATGGAAGGTAAATAAAGTTCTAAATTCAGACAAAAAGGCTGAAATAAAAATTCAGAACTTATCAAACCATGAACGCGTAGAGGAAATAGCAAGGATGCTCTCAGGAGAAGTAGTGACTAAAGAGGCTTTAGCCGCCGCGGCTAATCTACTAAAATGAAATAATTTTAAGAATTGAAAATTTTCCCTGGGTTCAATATATTCTTTGGGTCGAGAGCTTTTTTAATTTCTGACATCACATCCCAGGCTGAATGATGCTCTTTCTCCATATACTGAATTTTACCGATCCCAACCCCATGCTCACCAGTGATAGTACCACCCAAGGCCAATGCTTTATTAGTCATTCTGTGAGATAATTCTTTAGCAATTTTTAAATCATTTTCATTATCATTTCTGATTATTAATGTGCTGTGGAAATTACCGTCGCCTACATGCCCTAAAATGGGACCGGTTAAACCACTTTGTTCAATATCTTTTTGTGTATCTTCGACTATTTCAGCAAGCTTTGATATCGGCACACAAACATCTGTTGCTATAAGAGAACAATTCGGATAGAAGGCTTTATATGCATAGAAGGCATTATGTCTCATCCACCAAAGTTTTCTCCGCTCCTCTTCTCTAGTGCTCCAAACGAAATCGGTTGCTTTAAACTCATAAGCTATGTCCTCCACAAATTTAACTTGCTCTTCAACAGAGCTTTTGGAACCATGAAATTCCAAAAATAGATATGGTTGGGGAGTGATATTTTCTTTTGAGTATGCGTTAATAACGTCAATACTTTTAGAGTCAACGAATTCCATTCTTGCTATCGGGATACCACCTTGTATTGTACAGATTACTGTATTCACAGCTGCATTGATATTTGGAAAACCACACAACGCTGAGGATACTGCTTCTGGCCGTCCCTGCAACTTAACAGTAAGTTCTGTTATTATACCTAAGGTTCCCTCTGAGCCGACTAAGAGTTTGGTTAGGTCGTAACCTGCTGATGATTTTCTTGCTCTACTTCCGGTTCTAATAATTCTTCCATCGGACATTACAGCCTCTAAGGCAAGCACATTTTCTTTCATAGTTCCGTACCTAACCGCGGTGGTTCCGGAGGCTCGGGTTGCAGCCATTCCGCCCAACGAAGCGTTGGCTCCTGGATCAACTGAAAAGAAAAGTCCAGTATTCCTCAAATCGTCATTTAGTTGCTCACGCAGTACTCCTGGTTGAACAACGGCATCCATGTCTTCAGTATTTATTTCAAGGATTTTGTTCATACCCATCATGTTAAGGGTTATTCCACCTTTAATAGCAAGTGCATGTCCCTCTAGCGAAGTACCAGTCCCCCAAGCTATCACTGGACATTCTTCAACATTACATATTTTTAATATTTCAGATATTTCAGTGGTGTTCAAAACAAATACAACCGCATCTGGTAGCACTACTGGGAAGTGTGTTTCGCTTTGCGCGTGTTGCGATCTTATGGCCTCTGAACACTGCACCCTATCACCGAGGATGAATTTAATTCTTTTTATTGCGTTTTTGATTGACATGTGTGGCTCATAAGGGAACTATTTCACTTTTACAATAGTATTGATAGCTTAAAAATAAATATGGAGTCTATGGAAAATTTAAGGAAATGGTGAACTTTTCTGCGGTGCCCTTCAAAAGCTCTATTCAAAGAGTTGATGATAGTTGGATAGATTACAATGGACATATGAAT
>MDTB01015388.1_pt1 | contig 12951 bp, 13 predicted proteins | sample 811161 | NCBI WGS metagenome assembly MDTB01 (sample SAMN05326650, study PRJNA326480) | marine metagenome | isolation source: seawater | place: Mediterranean Sea | collected 2009 | reverse complement strand
TTTTACAATCTCAAGAAATCTCAAATGGTTTCAATGAAGCATCTAAATATTCAAAATTTTTCAGATCTGGAACACTGAATCAATGGAAAGATGTTTTATCCAACACACAGGTTCAAATTATAGATAATAATTTACAACCTTTAATGAAGTATTTTAATTATATTTCGTAATCAGGATAAAGTATGATTATGAAACAATAAGAATTTACCTCTCTGTTGCCTTTCAGGATTATTGCCTTCAATACCACAGAGATCTCTCTATTAGGGGACACATGGGGGACACTTTGATTACAAAAACTAAACTTTTTTAAGAATTGTTTCATAAAATTTGAAGGAAATTACAAATGATTTCTATTTTGCTACCTTGCCAAGGTTGAAGTCGAGGGTTCGAATCCCTTCGCTCGGTCAAACAAATCCTATATTTTATTATCTGTCAATGTCCAAGTCACACTTAATTGCAAGTTTCTCAGAAATTTCTAAAGTATGATAGAATATCTATTGTTAGTTTAGCTTGAGGTTTTATTTGAAAAATATGAATCACCATCAACTGAGCATATCATTTTGTAATTTAATGAATTTAAAAATTTATGAACTTCATCCTTTGTTTTTTTCCAAATTTCAATTTGAAGAACACATATGTTGTTAGTTAAAGCTTTTTTTAATCCTTTTAATACATGTAATTCAAAACCTTCAACATCTATTTTTACTATAATTTTTTTTTCTTTAAATTGTAAAAAATCATCGCCTTTTTTTATTAATACACTCTCTCCTTCTAAATTTTTTTTAGATAAAGCAAATCCTGATGTTTGAAATAATTCTCCTTTAGTGTTTGATTTCCCTAATAAAACTTCTTCTTTATCACCTAATCCATAATTAAAAACTTTAATATTTTTCAAATTATTGGCTTCTATATTTTTTTTTAAAACTATAAAATTTCTCTTATTTGGTTCAAATGAGTAGACTTTCTCAAATTTATTTGAAAATGAAATTGAATAAAATCCTATATTTGCACCAACATCTATAAAAATTTTTGAATTAATTTCATTTCTAAATTTATTAAGTTGATCCATTCTTTTCTTTTCATATTCTTTAAGAAAGTATGTTTTTCTTTCTATACTTTCACGTATATCGATTTCAAAAATACAATCATTAATTTTTATGTTGTTCTTAATTTTCCCAATCAACATCAAATATCGCCTAATAATACTAGGATATAGTCTTTTTAAAACAGGTATACTTAAGTAGTTCATAGTTTGAAAATATAATTTTATAATATAGTCACAATAGAGTTTTAATAAAATGTTTTGTTTAATTTAGTAGAAAAAACTAATTTACTAACAGTTCAAATATTTTAGTTTACTCAAATATTAAGAACATTATTTTGAACTATTATTGCCACTATATTTTTAAATTATTTAATTATAATGAAAATATTTAATTTCATATAGTTTAAAGTTAAGTGAATTGAGTCTTGGCGGAGTAACAAGAAAGTTGTAAACTATTTTATAACTTATTAAAAAAAAATGAAATTTGAACTTAAGTTTGTGCCAAGTGTGAAGCAAAAAAAGGATCCTGTAAAACAATCAATTTTTTTTATGCACATACCAAAAAGTGGAGGAACAACAATAGATCATATTTTTGCAAAATTATCTTTAATTCTAAAAACATTTGATTTCCACCGAATAAAAATAAGTAAAGATAATACTAATAAACAGCTAATATTAAGTCAGAATAATAAAATATTTCCTAAATTTATAAGTGGACACCTTAACCATGATTATTGTGATCAATTAGAAAATATATATAAATGTACAATCGTAAGGGACCCAGTTCAAAGAGTAGTTTCAGATTACAAATTTAATATTTATTCTAATAAATTATCTCCTAAAAATATGTCTTTTACAGACTATGTTGGAGGCCAAATTAGTAAATATAGAGATAATTTAATTACCAGACAATTTGCTGGACTGTACGGAGTAAATAAAAACATTAATAATATTGATTATGATACAGCTGTTCAAAATCTAAATAATTTCGATAATTTAAATATATTTAACAATTGGAATTCCTTTTTATCAAGCATATTAAGTGAATTTAATTTACCCTCAATACTTTACTCAAAATATCAAAGCTATAATTATAATTTTGATTATAGCCCCAGTAAAAATGATATAGGATTAATTAATAAATATTTTGAGCTAGATCTAGATTTGTACAGTAAAATTGATGAAAATAAAAATATCAATAAACAAAATAAGTCTGACTATAACAAAAATATTTGTATCGTATCTCCATATCTTAAAACTGAAAATAGACTCTTTAGCATTGAAGAAATAAAGAAGATATTATCTAAAATCGGAACTAAATAATTTTTTTATTTTTAAATAGAAGCCCAAACGATCTAACAAAGTTTTTGTGTATAGTTGAGGATGATCTAATTTTTTCAGTATTTTTTTTATCATATTTAAAATTATATTTTTCGTGAATTAAATTTGTTACATTGCCAATATTTGCTCCAATATCTAATACAACAGATTTTTGATTTAATAGCAAATAATCATCAAAAAAATTTAATGTCTTAATAGTTCTCTTACTCATTAGAAAAAATTTTATGTAGCTTGTTCATTTGATCCGTTTGGAATAGATTTTTCTAAGAGATTACACAAATATTTTTTCATTTCTAAACTTTTAAGCTCTTCAGTTTCCCAGTGCAAAAAAGCAATTTTTCTTAAAAAATCATCGCGATTTAATTCTTTTAGATCTTCAATAGTAGACAGAGTGTTGTTTGCTGCAGAAAAACATGGTTGCATTTTACTCAAATTAATAACTTTTATACCATCAAAAAGTGCTTCAACAGTTGCTGAACTATTGTAGCTTACAACACATTTAGTATCTTTTAAATCATCGCTCAACTTGTCATTATTTGATAAAAATACTTTTTTAGTTTCTCTAAAATGATTCAACAAAAAATTTGCTATAACATCATTCTTCTTATTAAGAGGATGACTACGTAGCACTATTTTTCGATCTGAATATTTAAATATGTCTTTGATTGTTCTAATCATAAAATTCAAATATCCATCATTATTAAAATTCAAATCATTTAGTGAAGCATCAGTGGGTATTTGTAGAAAAAATAGTATTTTATCACCTTCTTTTTTATAATCCTTAATATGTAAATTATACTTATTTTTTATCTCTAGCCATCTATTATAACTTTGATCATATGGAAAGTTTTGTTCGCCTGGCAGAATACTGTTCCAAATAAATCTTGGAAAAAAATTTACATCAAGATTTCTAATTTTGGGTATAATTCTCAAATAAGTTACATCTCTAATCAATCGTGGTTTTTTTGTTAAATTAATACTTAAATATTTTTCAATCAAGTCTCTGTTAAAAGTAATTTTTACATCGCCACATGAAATAAAAAAATCATATTTTTTTAAATCATTGTTATTGATTTCATTAATAATAACAAAATCATTACTTTTATTAGAATTTAAAATATGCCCTATTTCATTTAGTTGATTTTGAACTCTTTCACCTTTAGCTTGATCAAAAAAATTTAAGCCACATATATTCATAGCATTAAAATATCATATAAATTTCTTATTAAAATTACCTTAACAAAATTCTGATTTGATCATAATTTTTTAATTATTTCATATTTATTAAAATAAAAGTATATATATTTAAATTATTTTTAATAAAAATATGAATTCTAAATACCTTGTTATTCAATTAGATATTGGGCAAGGCACTCAGTGGGGTAATAATCAAACAATTAACCCCATAAGAGATATCTTTATACCATCTGTTAGAAATTATTGTCAAAAATATAAATATGACTATTCTTTAATTAAAGAAAGTATTTATGAAAAAAATTATGGCGATTTCAATTTCTTGGAAACCAAACAAAAACACTATTCATTTGAAAGATATTTTCATTTCAAAAATAATTATGACTACACCATTTATATAGATAATGATGTATATGTATATCCAGAAGCTAATGAGTTACCTATTGTTAAAGGTCTAATGAATGTAAGAGAGCCAGAAGGAAATTCATCCAGTATATTTAGAAAAGTTAATGATTTAGATAACAGTTATAACTATTTTAATTCAGGTGTTACTTTTTGTGATAATGCTACCGCAACCAAACTATCAGAATATATGATTAATAGATTAAGTAACAACATAATTCCTAAGGGTAAGAATTCAGATAATATGTTATTAAATGAATTTATATTACAAGAAAAAAATTCTTTTAATGAATTAAACTGTAAATGGAATTATATGCCCTTTTTACCAAATTCAGAAAAAATAGATAATCCAAACTTTTTTCATTTTTTGGGCATTCAAGGAAAAATGATTATTAACAAACTACAGGATAAAAACATTAATATCCTTGATTTTTTACAAAAGGCTAAAAAACAATCTTTTTTTAATCTAAAAATTTAATTTTTTATTTTATATGATTATTCTTGATGATATGTAGAGTTAGTGAAAGCTCTAAATTTGTTTCCTTTAACTGTTGCCCAAGATAAAATCATTATAAGTGAAGATGAAAGAAATATTTTTATCAATGAGATTAAAAAAATGCAACCAAAAAGCAACCAGCAATCCGATTATGCTTGGACAGGAGATACAAATGGCTATGAATTTTTATTTGAAAATAAACTCTTTGAAAATTTAGCTAAAAAAATTTCAAATGCTATCATCGAATATTTACAAATATTAGAAATCAACACTAATTTACTTGATATTTATTATCAAAGATCTTGGGCTACATATACTAATAATAAACAAAGTATAAATTTTCATACGCATTCACAATCCAACATAAGTTTTGCTTACTACCTCTTAAAACCTGCTGCATCTGGGGGTATTATTTTTAGATCAAATGATTTACAAAATGAAGTTGCTAAAAATATTTTTACAAGTAGTAAGTTAGAGAAGTCTCTAATTAAAAAGGCTAACGCTTACAATTCTGATAGATCAATGTTTGACTTGGAGCAAGATTCTATAATTATTTTTCCATCAAAAACACTTCATGCCACTATGCCCAATCAATCAGGAGCACCACGAATTTCGATTTCTGGAGACGTAAGCATAATGTTAAAAGATAGTGACGGATTTGAACATTTAATGCCAAACTTCAAAAACTGGACAAAATTTTAAATATAATTATTTTTAATTACTTTTTTGAATTTATTCTAATATTAAAACTAATTACCACTCTCTCTTCGTTAGATAAGTTTTCATTAACTGAATGATCTAAATAACTTGGGAATAAGACTAAAACACCTTCTTTCGGGCTAACACTATTTACCTGTGCATTCAATAAATTTGGGCTCTTCGCATTAGGATGAAAATAAACAGGAGCAGGTCTTGGATCATAAAAAACTATATCTCCTGAATTTTTTGGAGCTCGAACATAATAAGCACCGCTTATGTTACTATTACCATGTTGATGTTGCGCATTTGATGAACCGCCTGTATTAATTATTGCCCACATGTTATTTATTTTAACAACTTGATTTTCCTTGTCCCAATTCATATCAGTCATGACTTGTTCAATAGACGAAGATATAAATTTTATAAAATTCTTCGGGTCACTATGGTCAAGATTAAAATCTTTTGAGTGCCAACCTTTAATATTGCTTTTGTTTATTCCACTACTATCATTTGCTTGTTCATTTTTTATATAACTATACATATCTTCATTGACAGCTCTATAATTTTCTAATTCTAAAGTCCAAACTGGTGTCGAAAAAAATAAATTTGGTTTTTTCATTATATCTACTTACAACAAATTTTTATATCAGTAAACACAGGAAACATATTTGAGTAACAGTGAGCTCATACTCTATTTTTTATATTAAAGTATTTATTAATTAAATTTATTGTTTTTATAATTCTAACATGATGATCTTTAAAATTTTTTCTACCAGAATAAATTGTAGGATAATTTTTAACTAAAATCTTTATATATTTAGGTAAAATATTTTTTCTACTCAATGTTTGAACAATCTATTTTTAATAGAATATAATGACATATTATTTTTATTTGCAAAAGCTATATTATTTTGATCATTTATTGATCCAAATGGTTGTGCAACAACACTGCAACCATTTTTATTTAGTAAAGCTAGACTATCAGTAAATGGAAAAAAACCATCTGAAGCACAAACAAACAACTTATTTTTAAAATAAGTTTTACTACTTTTTATTGCTGATTTTATAGCGTCAAATCTATTTGTTTGACCATGACCTAAGCCAACTGTTCGTTTATTATTTACTAAAACAATTGCATTTGATTTTAAATGTTTTACAATTTTTATTGCAAATAATAGATCCTCCATTGATTTTCTAGATCCCATTTTTTTTGAAACTAAATTAATAAATTTACTATTAATTGGCTTCAAATCTGTTGATTGATACAGATCCCCAAATAAAGTAGATTTAAACTCAATTTTTTGTTTTTTTATTTTAGGAATTTTTAGCAAAATTAAATTTTTTTTTGTTTTCAATATATTTATAGCATCTTTGTCAAAGTTAGAAGCAACAACCATTTCAAAAAAATTCTTAATAATTTCCTTAGCTAATACAAAGTTAACATTTCTATTTAAAAAAATTATACCACCAAATGCACTTTTAGGATCACTTTCATATGACTTTTTAAAAGCAAGATTTATATTTTTAGCAGAAGCAGCTCCACAGGGATTTGTATGTTTTATAATTATTGATGTTGGCTCATTAAATTCATTTAAGCATTTAATTCCACTATCAACATCAACGATATTATTATAGCTTATTTTCTTTCCACTCACTTGGTGATCAAAAATTGATTTACTACTAGTTTTAATCAAATAACCATTTTGACTAGGATTTTCTCCATATCTTAAAGTTAATTTTTTATTTTTTATTTTCATTAAACCATCTTGCAATTAATTTGTCATATTTTGAAGTTTCTTTGAAAACTTTGGCAGCCATTTTTTTTCGAAAGTTAATATCAGTTACACCATTATTCAGCTTTATATTATTTATCAATTTATTATAATCTTCAATAAACATGATAGGTGTTATGTACTTATAATTTTTACTTGCAGCTCTTAATAAACTTGGACCACCAATATCTATCATTTCTATAATTTTTTTACTCACATTTTTTTTTATGTGTTTTTCAAATGGATATAAATTAACCACTACAATATCTATTTCTGGAACCTTTAAAGATAAAAATTCTTTTTTGTGATTTTTATTATCTCTTATGTAAAGTAGTGGCGCATAAATCAAAGGATTAAGAGTTTTAATCCTTCCATCAAACATTTGATTTGTTTTAATTAGAGTTGCTACATCAGCGCATTTAAAGCCAAGAGACTTTATTTTTTTACTTGTTGCACCACTAGCGATAAGATTATAACTTTGGTCAATTAGTTTCGAACATAAATACTCTAATCGATTCTTATTATATACTGAAATTAGAGCAAATTTTTTATTTAAATTTTTTCTAGTGACCATTTTTTTGTTGTTTTATTATCTGTAATTATGCCTTTTACTACAATCTGTTTAATAGGCTTTGTGAGATTGTTATCAACCAATATACTATCCTCCACAATTAACTCAGTATCACTTTTGAATAACCATATATTATTTAATTTAGTCTTAAGAATTATATTTTTTTTACTATTTGTGAAATTAAAAGTCATTTCTTCAGCAAGGTGAAACCTAATATGAAAAATTAATCTTTTTCTTATATCTTTATAAGAGATAAATGTATCTTCACCATATAATTTGTCTTCATTTTTAGGAATTATAAGTTTTCTTTTTATAATTTTATTAAATTTTTTTAAATATCCATTATGTGATCCCTCAAACATTTCTTCATTATCTTTTATTTCTTTTCTAAAGACTACAGATTGTGGAAATTTTATATGAGGATTTCCTTCTTTGATTTCACTAATGTTTGTATTTTGTACAATGATTGTTGAGTGTGCAGCACTATATCTTAAATATTCTGGATTTTTACCAAAGCTTTCTGAAGCACCGCAATTGGTAAAAATTTTTTCTCCATAACCACTTAACTCAATTGACAATGTGCCTGCACTTAAATTAGAATTTATCTTATCTTTAGTAGGCTGAACAACATCAAAAAATATTTTTTTATTTTTATCCTCGTAAAAAGCTATACCATTATCAATATTCGTGAATTCTCTTTTTATTAAATAATTATCTTTATTAAGTGAGTTATAAATTATTTTTGTATAAATATTATTTGATCCATTAAAAAGTGGCAAACTACCGTCAAAATGAAAATATTGGTTAAGTATGGATGTCATTTTAAGTATTTTTTCATCAAATATATTTGATTTTTCAACTTTAAAAAATAGTAGAATATTTTTTATTTCATTCAGGTTATTAATAAACTTAGAATGTTCCAATAAATTATAACTTTTGTGCATTCCTAGTTTGTCTATATTATTTTCAATAATATATTTTATGTAATTAATTTTTTTATCATTAAGTCTATTTGTAATTAATGATGACAGTAAATAAGCTTTAATATCATAAGAGCTAATTTCACTAATTTTTTTTATATTAAAATCAAACAATATTCTATGTAAATGAAAAAAAATTATTGAATCCAAACTTTTTCTTTCATTTTTTTTAGAGGAGGAGTTTATATATTCATAATTATATATGAGATTAATAAATCTTTTAGATGTTAAATCTTTTGACCATGGAAAATTTAGATTGTTTTTGTATATTTTGAACCAATTAAATATAGAATCCTTAGATAAACTTATACCAATTTTACCACCTAGTTTATTAGAAAAATTTAAAAAATCAAAGTCATGTATATTTTTGTTTTTTAGAGAATAAAATTTCTCTTTAAATATAAATGTTTTAATTTGATGATAATTTGTAAAATCAATTTTTTTAAAATTTAAATCAAAAAATAATAAATTTTTCTTAGATTTTAATTTGTAAATAATAAAAATGAATATAATTTTTCTTAATATTAAAATCATACAACTTTTTTTAAGTATGCTGCAAAATATCCATCAATTTTATGATTAAGTATCATACTGGGCAATGTTAACATAAAATTTTGATTAAACATTTTAGAATACTCTTCATTTTCATTAATTTTTGTAAAATTATATATTTCAAACCCCTCATGTTTGGATATAAAGTTGTTTATCTGATTTATCGATTCACAGTCAAGGAAAGAGCAAACCATATAAATTATAAGACCATTTTTATTTAATAACCTGGATGCTTTATGTAGCATTTTTTCTTGTAAGGTATTAAGATTTTTAAAATCTGGTCCTTTGGATTTAAAAAATATTTCAGGATTTTTTCTTATTGTCCCAACTGCTGAACAAGGGGAATCAATAATTATACAATCATATTTTTTATTTTCCTTAAAATTAACAAAATCATCATTAAATATTTTAGTTTGAAAATTTAATCGTTTAAAATTAGACTTAATAATATTTATTCTTGATTTATTTTTATCATTCAATTCTAATTTTATATTTTTCGACAAAAGTTGAAACGATTTACCGCCTGGAGCAGCACATGCATCCAAAAATAGTTTTTTTTTATCTTTAATTTCTAAATTGTATAATGGATAAAACGATGAAAAATCTTGAACCCACCAATTGCCTTTTAAAAAAGATTTTATCTCGTTAATATTTTTTTTATAAGGAATAAAACCTGAAATTTCAGTTGTTCTAATTAATTTTTCTTCAAAATTTTCTAATTCATTGCTACCTTTAAAAACTATATGAAGACTTGGTTCCTGAATAAAATTATTTATAAAGCTATCTTTTTGAATTCTAGTCAATGAATTTGTTTTACTTATAAACCATTTTGGTAAATCATCAAAATCAATCTTTATTCTTTGTAATATTAATTTATCTTTAGATATCTTCTTTAGACTAGCATTTATTAAACCGTGATAAATTTTTAATTTTTTAGCAATTTCTACAGAACAATTAATAACAGCATATTCTTTAAATTCTAAATATACTATTTGTGTTATTGCACTTATTAATAAAATTTTTTCCTGATCCCTTAATTTTTTTTTAATATAAATTTTTATTATTTTTAATACATGGATATGTAACCTCATTGAATTTAATGTCACATTATTTATAAAAGATATATCTTCTTTTTTATTTTTATTAATTATTTTTTTTATAGAAGAATTATTTAATGTCTTATTTAATTTATAAATAGCAAATAAAATATTATGAATATCAAATCTTATTTTTTCACCCTTAATCATTAATTTAGTTTTTTATGTAAATTAATTATATAATAAATATTAAAAATAAAATATACAGAGTTATGCGTGGAAATTTAGAAACAATTGTAGGTGCAATGTTTGCAGGTAAAACAAGTGAATTATTAAAAAGAATTCTCTGGGCAAAACATCAAAATAAAAAAATAATAGTTATTAAGCCAAGTATAGATAACAGATATTCAAATGAAAAAATTATTACACATAACGACTTAAGTCATGAATGCTATGCAATGATTAATTGGAAATTAACGCTGGAAAAATTTTCTTTTGATAAAAAATTAGTTGATATGGTATTTTTAGATGAAATCCAATTCATGGATACAAACGATACTCTTAATAATGTAGAGATAATTTTAAACAAAGGAATAGACGTTGTTTGTGCTGGCCTGGATCAAGATTCTAGAGGTAAACCCTGGGAGACATCCTCAATGTTGCTAGGTCTTTCAGATAAAATTTTAAAAATATATGGATTTTGCAATGTATGTGGTCTTGAAGCGACAAAGACTTATAGAAAAACAGAAGGTGGGCAGAGAACTCAAGTTGGAGCTGCAAATATTTATGAACCTAGATGCTTAAAACATTGGGAACCACGATAAACTTATTTATTTTTTCTATTTTCAATTAGGTCGTCGACAACAGAGGGATCAGCTAATGTTGAAGTATCTCCTAAATTATCAAATTCATTTGAAGCTATTTTCCTTAAAATTCTTCTCATAATTTTACCTGATCTAGTTTTTGGTAAGCCTGCTGTAATATGTATAAAGTCTGGTGTTGCAATAGGACCAATCTTTTCTCTAATAGTTTTTTTCAAATCAGCAACTAATTTCTCAGATGAATTTATTCCTACTTTTAGAGATACATAGCAATATAAGCCATTGCCTTTAATATCATGCGGATATCCAACAACTGCTGCTTCAGAAACATCTCTATGAGATACAAAAGCACTTTCTATCTCTGCGGTGCCTAAATTGTGTCCTGAAACAATAATTACATCATCTACCCGACCTGTTATCCAATAATAACCATCCTTATCTCTTTTGCATCCATCACCTGTAAAATATTTTCCATCAAATTGTGAAAAATATGTATCAATGAATCTTTTATGATCACCGTAAACTGTACGCATTTGACCAGGCCATGACCGTTTCATGCACAACATTCCTTCACATTCACCATCTAATTCATTACCTTCTTTGTCTACAATACATGGTTCAATTCCAAAAAAGGGTTTAGAAGCAGACCCAGGTTTCAATTTTATAGCTCCCGTTTGAGGTGATATTAAAATTCCTCCTGTTTCAGTTTGCCACCAAGTATCTACAATTGGACATTTTGAATTACCTGGTATCTCAAAATACCACTTCCACGCCTCTGGGTTAATAGGTTCACCAACTGTACCTAAAAGCTTCAAAGATGATCTACTTGTTTTTCTAATATGCTCATCACCTTCCCTCATCAATGCTCTAATTGCAGTTGGCGCAGTATAAAATATATTTACTTTATGTTTATCAACTATTTGCCAAAATCTGGAGAAGTCTGGATAATTAGGTACACCCTCAAACATTAATGTCGTGGCACCGTTAGCAAGTGGTCCATAGATTATATAGCTATGACCAGTAATCCAACCTATATCAGCGGTACACCAATATATATCTCCTTCATTATAATTAAAAATATACTCATGAGTCATTGAAGCATAAACTATATAGCCGCCAGAAGTATGCATAACGCCTTTTGGTTTTCCTGTTGAGCCCGAAGTATATAAAATGAAAAGAGGATCTTCTGCATTTAAAACTTCTGGTTCACAAAAACTATCTACTCCTTTTATGACTTCATCATAAAATAAATCTCTATCCTTTTGTAATTCTATTTCTTTGTTTGTTCTTTTAATAACTAAACATTTTTTAACATCAGGACATGATTCTAATGCTTTATCTGTTGTTAACTTTAATGGTATAGTTTTACCACCCCTAATACCTTCATCTGCTGTTACAACATATTCTGATTTACAATCTTTAATTCTACCAGCTATAGACTCAGCAGAAAAACCACCAAATATAATTGAGTGCACAGCACCAATCCTTGCACAAGCTAACATTATGTAGGCTAGCTCAGGTATCATCGTTAAATATATTGTTACTCTATCACCTTTTTTTATACCAATTTTTTTAAGCACATTCGCTGCTTTTGATACATTTGTTAATAGATCTTTATATGTTATTTTTTTGGTTTCATTTGGATCATCTCCTTCCCAAATTATTGCAATTCTATCAGGATAATTTTTAGCATGTCTATCTATACAATTATAAGATACATTAATACTACCATCTTCAAACCATTTTATACTTACATCGTCTTTAGAATATTTAACATTTTTTATTTTTGTAAATTTTTCAATCCAATCGACCCTTTGTGCTTGTTCAGCCCAAAATTCATCATTATTTTGAAGAGAATGATCATACATTGAAGAATATTTTTCTTCATTAACCTTTGCATGTTCAAGCCATTCTTTTCTAATTTCCATATTTAGAGACTAATTCTAATTTATTTAAATATCAACAAGTAATTATTTTTTTAGCTAATTTGACATTTTAATTATTATATCCCATTCAGTTTTTTTTAAAGACATTACGGAGA